>Ga0213861_10005275_pt1 | contig 10397 bp, 10 predicted proteins | sample PICome_4_FD_160110 | JGI IMG/M metagenome (GOLD analysis project Ga0213861, IMG submission 160110) | Coastal seawater microbial communities near Pivers Island, North Carolina, United States - PICO131 | ecosystem: Environmental > Aquatic > Marine > Coastal | place: USA: North Carolina...
TAGTAACCCTGAGCCAGCAGCACGTAGGCGTTGGCATTGGGCGTCTCGGTCATATTGAACCAGAGTAACAGCGCATCAATACCCTTTTGCCACTGTTCCTGCACGAAGTATAACTGGGCAATGGTAAAGCGCGTATTGATCTCCATGGCCAGCGGTATCTCAGGCTGCGCCACCACCTGCTCGTATGAGCGCAGGGCGCCGGCATAATCTTCCCGGGAATACTGAATGAATGCGTAAAGATTGTAGACATTAGCCAGTTCATAGCTGTTGAGGGCTTTCTTGCCACCTTCTGCGATCATGGCGTCCAGAATGCTTTTCGCCAAGGAGAGATCCTTGGCCTCTGCCGCCACCTGCGCCTCCGAGAGTTTCTCGTACACCTTGTTGCGTAGCGCCGGTGTCCTGCGTGTTTCACGTTCAGGTTTTTTCGCATCTTCCTGTGCTTGGGCCACAGAGAATGCAGACATGCCCAGGTCGCGCTGCACCTGGGTGATGGAAATCTGGACGGCCAGAACCAGTGCAGCCGGAATGGCAACGCGGGTCAGGACGGTGCTCTCAAACCATGTCATATCAGTTTTCCAGCTCATAGGTAAACTTGTTCTGCACTCCCGCCACTTCGATGGGTTCACCATCCACCACGCGAGGCTTGTATTTAAACTTGGTCGCAGCTTTCACCGACGCGCGGTCGAATACGCCTGATGGCTGACAATCTACCGCGACGGGATCCCGGATAGCACCCGTGGTTGTCACCGTGTACTCGACGATACAGTACCCCGTTATACCGCGCGTCTGAGCGCGGCGCGGATAAATAGGCGCCACCTTTACAATGGGCAGGTACTCACCATCACCTCCCAAATTCCCGCCAACACCGATCTCGACATTCACGCCCACCTTGGGTGCAAAATTGTTCGCATCAACATCCATATCCACGTCGAGCTCAACCATTTCCATCTCGGGTGGCGGCTCCTCGGGATCCACTACCTTGTCGGGCTTGGGCGTGGTGGTCTCCAACTCGATTTCTTCGTCAGGCCGCACCAGCTCAGCGATCTTGCGGTCTTCCCCCTCAATTTCTTCGTACTGTTGGTCGATCAGACCGTGCATAATGCCAAACAGGCCTACCACCACCGGGATGGCAAGTAGTATCGAGATAACCATTCTCACCGGGCTGTTCTCCATCTCTTCTACTCCCTGAAATCCGTGGAGTAGCAAAGGGTTCCTTCCATAAGCGGCTTCACCACATCGTATAATTCGCTGACAACTAACGTGGGTGCCTCTTGGTCGGCCTGAATAACGAATCGCGCCTTGGGCGTTTCACTCTTGGCCGCTTCCGCAAGACGATAGGCGTGATCCAGAGGTATTTTTTCTTTGTTGTAGTGAATTTTCCCCATCGAATCTACCGCAAAAATAATCGTCCCCTGCAGGCAGGGAGCTGTTGTGTCCGCTGCGCTCTTGGTGAGGTCAACGCCCGGCTCCTTTACAAAAGTAGACGCCACGATAAAGAAGATGAGCATGATGAAAACAACATCCAGCATCGGGGTCAGATCTATGTCACCCTGATCGCCACCTTCCTGCGCGCGCCCGCTCGCCGATAGTCCACGCCTGCTCACTGCTTTTTCTCCGATGGCCAAAGCACCTGGTTAATGCCCGCTTCTCTCGCCTGATCAACAACTGCGGCCAATGTTTTATTACTAGCGCCCGCCTCGGTTTTAACCGAAAAACCCTGCTCCGGATCCGATGCCAGCAAGCGCGCGATGTTGGCTCGTACGGCACGGATATCAATGCGTCGGTTTTCCATCCAGATCTGGTCATCGCCGGTAATCGTCACCACGATACTGGTAGCATCCGTTTCCGGTGGGTTCTGGTTACTGTCCGGCCGATTCGTGTCGAGACCAGCCTCCTTGAGAAAGGTTGCCACCACAATGAAAAAGATCAGCATGATGAAGACCACGTCCAGCATGGGCGTCAGGTCAATCTGCGCCTCATCGGCTTCCGCTTGTCGGTTTCTCTTGCGCATCTAGCGTGGCTCTATTAGTGATCCGTTGTCAGGTTGTCCTGCAGGAATTCGCTTTCCCGCTGGGCAATCCGCGTAACGTATGTATTGGCAAAGACACCGGAAAGCGCGGCTACCATGCCCGCCATCGTGGGGATGGTGGCCATTTGCACACCTCCGGCCATGGATTTGGCATCGCCGCCGCCTGTCACCGCCATGATATTGAACACCTCAATCATGCCCCATACCGTGCCCAACAGGCCGAGCAGGGGGCACAGTGCTACCATAGTTTTAATCATCGGCAGATACTGATTAATCCGCAAACGGGCCTGTGAAATCAGCATGGTACGTACCTGGCGCGCCTCCCAGGACTTTCTCTCCCCGCGGCCCTCCCACTGGGTGATCACCTTGGCAACATCATTTTTCCAGCCAAACTTGAGATACCACACCCGCTCGAATATGAGGGTCCACATCACGAACAACAGCAGGGCAATCAACCACAGGACCACACCGCCCTTGTCCATGAAAGCCAGCAGATCTGCACCCGGACCATCCATCTCAAGACCTCAGGTTGGCTTCTGTATGTTCTGCAACCATGCCGGTCGTTTGCTCGTCCAGTATGTGGATGATCCGTTGCGCACGGCCATTCACAATGGTGTGGAGCAATACGGTCGGGATTGCGACCAGCAGGCCGAGTACGGTTGTAATAAGGGCGCTGGAGATACCACCCGCCATGGCCTTGGGGTCGCCCGCGCCAAAAATCGTAATCGCCTGGAAAGTCAGGATCATGCCGGTCACGGTACCCAGCAGACCCATTAGGGGAGCCACCGCTGCGATGATCTTCAATATGCTGAGGCCGCTCTCCAATTTTGGTGTTTCCTTCAACACGCCCTCGGACAACTTCAACTCAAGTGTCTCGGTATCCATATTGGGATTGTCTTCGTGAATCTTCAACACACGGCCCAGCGGGTTGTTCTCGTTGGCCTTATTGCTCTTGAGCTGCGCATTGACCTTGCCACCAATGCCGGCCAGCGCAACCATGCGGTACACCGCCAGTAGCAAGGCAAAAATACCTACCGCCGTAATGGCGTAACCCACGTATCCACCCTGGTGCCAACGCTCGGTTAGTGTCGGCGTATCGATAATCGCTGCCAGGAAAGATCCGCCAGTCGGTCCCGTCGGATCTATACCAAACGTGTGCAACCCGCTGGTAGCAGCGGCAAGCTCTGCCGCCCAACCCGTGTAGGGCCCGCTCGGCTGTCGCGGCAGCTCACTCAGCGTATCGTTGTCATAGCTCAGGTAGTTGCCGTTTGTGTCGATGATGTTGAACGAACCGATACGTACCAAATCGCGCGGGGCTCGTTCGCCACCCGGTGCAGAAACTTCCGCTGAAAAAGCGGTAACCTCACCGGTTTCACGGATTTCCTGCAACAGCTCAAACCAGACACGCTCGATTTCTTCGATGCTGGGCAAGTTGCCCGCTTTACCCATCTTTGCGATCAGGTCGCGCAGGAATGCTTCACGTCCGGGATATTGCGCTGATACCAGCGATACCTCGACGTTGGAGGCGAGATCGCCGGATGCGGATGTAAGGTGGCCGAACAGTTCCGTCAGTGTGCCCAGCTTCTCATTGAGCAGCTCTTGCTTATCCGCAATCTCGAGTTCATTGGCCTCGAAAGCGTTTTCCAACTCGGTGGACAGCGCTTCCTGTCGGGCGCGCTCGTCTTCCGCACGCTTCAGAGACGCTGCCTGATTGGCTTTGTCGTTAGCAAACCGCTGCTCGCGCTGCCGGTTTTCCTTGGCCTCTTGCGCCTGGCCCTGCTTCACAAATTTTAACAGTTCGTCCAGTGACTTAGCTTCCTGCGCCAGGGCCGGCCCGGCGGAGACAGTCAGTGCACCACACAGTGCAAGGGCCGCGCCTTTTATAAATTTAACGCTCATCAGTTAGCCTCCGGCGCCGCTACGGGCATATTCAACAACTCAATGGTGGCCTGCTTCTTCGCGATGCGGATGCCCTTGCGAATGGCAGAGTTATAGTCGCCCGAGGGCAGGTCCACCCAGCTTCTGGCGGCATTATCCCAGGCACCGGACACAGCACCGTCGGTGGTCTGATACACCAGGGCGATACGACCGACACGGAGAAAGTCGACTTCGCGCTCGGCGTCGCCAAGATCGATAGTGCCGCGGTAGGTATCGATACCGCGTCCGTATTGCAGCTCAATGTTATAGGCTTCAAGCACTGCTCGAAATTTCTCAGCAACGCTAACATCAGCCCGGTCGAGATTGTCACGCAAAAACCCGATTCGCTGCATCCTCTCTTCTCTCTGGAACGGAACGTCCAGTTCGACGAACTGTTCCAGGCCATTAATCATTCGAATAATCAGCGGCGTCATCTGACGAGCGATGACGGTTGAGTTATCGATGTTCTCCTCAATGACCGCGATGCGTGCGAGCTGGTTTTCAATCTGCCGCTGTAAACGCTCGTTGTACACCTTGAGACCATCGACCTGTTTCATCACCGTCTTGTACTCAGTGAGGAGGTCACGGGTTTCTTCCGCAAGCCTGTCTATCTTCACCTGAGATTTGCGCGCTGCGTTATTCTTGGACTTGCCTACAGCGAGGACGGAGTCCAAATTATTTGCGTGTACCGCCGTCACCGGGCCCCCGAGGGCGCCCGCGGCAATCAGCGCAGCGATCAACACTTCTTTCAATCGATGCATAGTCATGGGAATCATGCTTCCTAAAGTAAGCCAACAGAGAGATACGAATTTAAATAAAATAGTCCAGGATCCTGACTTTCACTAGTGGAAAACCCTGGCGCCTATAAATACGAGGTGGCAAATTTAAACCACTTGTCCTAGGTTTTCAATCAATGCCCCGAACCAATTGTCTTTCTTTGCGGTGTGGGTAGTTTGGTTACACTCAGGGTCAATAAAACTCCGAAGGGTAACATTGCGTCCTATAATTTTCGTTCTTGCGGCCGCCCGTACTGCACAAAACTGTAGGCCAAGCCACTGGACTGTGGGCCTGCGTCATGATAAGACCGGCTGATCTCCCGCCAAGCGCTGAGGTCAAGGTCTAGGTGCGCATCCCCTTCAATTGCCGCATGCACCTCAGTGACATACAAACGATCCGCTGCGGGCAGGCTTACCCGATAGATCTCTGCGCCTCCCATCACGATAACCTCCTCCGCCCCGTCAGCGCGGGCAACAGATTGTGCACGCAAAACCGCCTCCTCAAGAGAGGGCACCACCTCGATTCCCGGGGCACTGAAGTCTGGATTGCGCGTGATCACTATGTTGGTGCGGCCCGGCAGTGGACGGCCGATAGACTCGTAGGTCTTGCGGCCCATTACCAGCGGCTTGCCCATTGTGATGCGTTTGAAATGGGCCATATCAGCAGGGATCTTCCACGGCAGGTCGTTATCGCGGCCGATAACACCATTCTCCGCAACAGCAACGATTATCGCGAGGGGCCGCTTGTGTGTCACACCGCGACCGGCGCCGCAATATGAGCGTGGGGCGCGTAACCCGTAATCTGGAAATCCTCGAAACAGTAGCTGTAGATATCCTCGGGTCGGCGGCGTATGTTCAATCGCGGCAGTGCGAGCGGTTCACGCTGCAACTGGGTGCGCACCTGCTCAAGGTGGTTGCTGTAAATATGCGAATCACCCGTGCAAATAATAATCTCCCCTGGCTCCAGGTCACATTGCTGGGCCAGCATATGGGTCAAAAGCGCCAGGCTGGCGCTGTTATAGGGTAACCCGAGAAAAGAATCGCTGGAGCGAATCATTAACTGAGACGAGAGTCGCCCTTGCGCGACATAAAACTGGTAAAGCAAATGGCAGGGCGGCAGGGCCATGCGCCCGGCGCGCACATTCTCCTGAGGACTCATGCTTTCGTCGGGCAAGTACTCCACATTCCAGGCATGAAAAAGGATGCGCCGGCTATCCGGATTGTTGCGCAGGCACTCCACCACATAGTCGATCTGGTTGAGTGTATCGCCATCCCGGGTGGGCCAGGCTGTCCATTGAGCACCGTAAATCGGCCCCAGGTCTCCCTCCTCGGTCGCCCACTCATCCCAAATACTCACCCCGTTTTCATTCAACCAGCGGGTGTTGGTATCGCCGTTGAGAAACCAGAGCAGCTCATTGACGATACTTTTGAAATGTAGCTTTTTGGTAGTTAGCAAAGGAAAACCGTCGGACAGGTCGTGGCGGAACTGACGCCCAAACACGGAGAGCGTACCGGTGCCGGTGCGGTCGCCCTTGTGAACGCCGTTTTCCAGAATGTCCTGCAGTAAATTCAAATATTGTTTCATCTTGCCGTTTTTTTACCAGGTTGTTGTTGGCCAGCACTCGCCCGGCCGTAGGCAATGCCAATCAGGTACACGCCCAACAGTATCATCGGTAGGGAGAGCATCTGGCCGCGTGTCATCCAGCCAAAGGCCTGAAAACCAATGTGCTGGTCCGGCTCGCGGAAAAACTCAGAGACGAACCGCACACAACCGTAACTGAGGGAAAACAAGCCCGACACGGCACAGGTTGGTCGCGGCTTGGCAGAATACCAGTAGAGAATGATGAACATGAGCACCCCCTCCAGCGCAAACTGATAAAGCTGAGAGGGGTGACGCGCCAGTTGCAGGGGGTCCGCAGGGAACACCATGGCCCAGGGGACCTCACTGGGCCGTCCCCACAACTCCTGACCAATAAAGTTACCCAGGCGACCCAGACCCAGTCCGACCGGCACAAAAGGCGCTATAAAGTCCATCAGACGCCAGAAGGGAATCTGGTGACGGCGGCCAAAGAGGTACATGGCCAGCAAAACCCCAAGAAAGCCGCCGTGGAAAGACATCCCTCCTTCCCACACACGCAGGGCCCAGGCGGGGTTCTCCAACAGGCGGTCACCACCATAAAAAAGGGTGTATCCAATACGACCGCCCAAGACAATGCCAAGCGCGCAATAAAAAATAAGATCATCCACCTGATCGCGGGACACCGGCGTCCAGGGCAGCTTGCTACGACGGGCGGCGAGCCACCAGCCCACTGCAATCCCGGCGAGATAGGTCAGGCCGTACCAATGTACCGTGAGTGGCCCCAGGGAAAGAGCCACCGGGTCTATTTCTGGATAGGTCAGCATAAAAGCCTGTCTGTGCTGGGCTTACCCGGCGGATCTAGCCCGCCGGGTACATCCCGGAAAGTCGAGGGCTTCATTATCATCCAGCCATCTTTTTTTCACAATTCTTTACCCGGTTAAAGAACGCCCGGCGCTCATCAGACACAAATGACGTTGGCAATCGCCTCGAGGAATGAGTGAAAATAGAGGTTACGTTACGCGAGTGACAGCTTGCCTTTTCGTTTTCAGGTCGACAGCACATGTGTTTACTGATTTTCGCCCATCAGCTATCAACCGATTATCCACTGATGGTTGCCGCCAACCGCGACGAGTTCCATGCGCGTCCCACCGCCCCCGCAGCATTCTGGCCTGAACACCCGGGTTTGCTGGCCGGCCGCGACCTCGAGCAGGGAGGCACATGGATGGGGGTGACCCGGGAGGGGCGCTTCGCCGCAGTCACCAACTACCGCGACCCGGACGTGGCCATAACCGCCCCCCGCTCCAGAGGGGAATTAACTCTGGACTACCTCACAGGCAGCAAGACCCCGGCCTCCTATCTGTCGGATTTGGCAAAGCGCGGTGGCGAATACGCAGGCTTCAACCTGTTGGTCGGCGACCGGGACAGCCTCTGGTACTTCGCTAACAGCGGCGGTCAGGCTCCCGAGGCTCTGCGGCCTGGGCTTTACGGCTTGAGCAACGCGCGCCTCGATACGCCATGGCCCAAGGTGGAGCGAGGCAAAGCAATGCTGCTATCGCTGCAGCAAGGAGCGGGTGTATCACACGATGACCTCGCACAACTGGTCGCGGACCGGACGCTGGCAGACCCGCACAGTCTGGCCTGCCAGGGCCTCAACGGCACCATGGACCGGGCACTCTCAGCACAATTTATCGTTACCGAAGGGTATGGCACACGATCATCCACCACCCTGTGGACAGAGGGTTCAGGGCGCATCCATTGGCGGGAGCTCAGCTTTGGTAAAGGGGGTGAACTGAACGGGACGCGCACCGACGTGTTGGAGCCCTAGTCGAGGTTAGTGAGAGCGCGGCTCAAGCCACCGGGTTGTGGATAAACTTCTCCATACCATGCTCAGCGAGAAAGCGATCCAGCCGCTTACTGATTTGCTTGGCAGTTTCCATTTCCTTGACCTCAGCCAGCAGGCACTGCGCTTCCCTGACCTCAAGATTACGCAGGGCGTTCTTCACCCTGGGGAGACTGGTAGCGTTCATCGACAAGACGTCATAACCCATGCCCAGCAAAAGCACGGCGGCACCTGGGTCACCCGCCAACTCGCCACATATCCCGATGGGCACACCCTCGGCCCGGCTGGCGTCTGACACAAATTCCAGAGCATGTATCACCGCTGGGTGCAGGCTGTGGTATAGCCCGGCGACCTGCGGGTTATTACGATCCACCGCGAGTAGGTACTGGGTGAGGTCGTTACTGCCGACCGATAGGAAATCCACGCGCCGAGCCATAACCCGCGCCTGCGAAACGGCTGCCGGCACCTCAATCATTACCCCGACCGGCGGCAGCCGCCCGGTCAGCCCCTCCTGCTGCAGCTCGTTGTGGCTGCGATGGATAAGCGCAAGCGCCTCGTCCACTTCGGCAGTATTACTGACCATGGGGAGCATGATCCGCAGATTCCATAGGCCCTCATTGGCCTTGAGCATGGCCCGCACCTGCGCCAGAAAGATTTCAGGGTGGTCCAGTGTTACCCGGATACCTCGCCAGCCGAGAAAGGGGTTGTCCTCCTCGATGGGGAAATAGGGTAAGGACTTATCACCGCCAATATCGAGCGTGCGCATGGTAACCGGCTTGGGTGCGAAGGCCTCCAACTGCTCCCGATAAATCTGGCGCTGCTCCTCTTCGCTGGGAAAGCGATCCCGCAGCAGGAAGGGTACCTCGGTACGATAAAGCCCAACCCCCTCCGCGCCTTGCTCCAGCGAACGGGTGACATCAGCCATTAGCCCCGTGTTGACCCACAGCGGCATCCGGTGGCCGTCGAGAGTCACGCACGGCTGATCTCTGAGAGACTCGAGGTCCTTGCTCAGAGCCGCGTCCTGGTCCAGCACCTCCTGGAAGCGTTGCTTTATTTCGGGCAGCGGGTTGAGGTGCACTGTACCGTTATAGCCGTCGATGATCAGCTCACGATCCTGCAACCGGGCATAGGGTAAATCGACAGCGCCCATCACCGTGGGAACGCCCATGGCCCGGGCGAGTATTGCCACATGGGAGTTACCCGAACCACTGATCGAGATCAAACCGGCAAGTTTCTCCCGGGGAATCTCTCCCAAGGAGGTCGCGGTCAATTCTTCTCCTACGAGGATGGCCCGGTCTGGGTATTCACGCGGCTCCTGGTTTGCAGCCTGTAAGTAAGTGAGTACTCGCGTACCTAGATCCCTAACATCTACAGCACGTTCTTTCAGATAACTGTGTTCCATACGCTCGAAATGGCGGATGTGTTCGATCATCACCTGACTCAGGGCACCCTGGGCCCACTGCCCCCCCTTGATCAGCCCCACCACTTCTGCCCCTATGGTGGAATCGTCAAGAATGCTCAGGTAAACATCAAAGAGCGCGTGATCCTCCGGGCTCAACTCCGCTCCCAGGTTATCTGCTACCACCTGAATATCCTTACGTACTGCCTCGAGGGCCTCGCGGAATGCGCGCACCTGCTTGCGTCTGTCATTCACCTCTCGCGGCGGCACGGCGTAAAGATCAGCCCCCGGAGACACCACCACCGCGGTACCGATGGCGACTCCCTGAGCGCCTGGCACGCCGGTAATCTTGGCCGGCACGGCCCCGGAAAGAACACGGGATTCCAATACCCCGGTGACCTGCGCGTGTGCGATTACGCCGGCCAGCTGGGCCGAAAGAGTGACAAGAAAAGCCTCATCACTCTCGTCAAATCGGCGGCGTTCAGCTTGCTGCACTACCAGCACCCCCACGACACCACGCTGGTGAATGATGGGCACTCCCAGAAAGGCGTGGAACTGTTCTTCGCCAATACCAGGAAGGAAGCGGAAACTGGGGTGCTTTTCGGCCTCTTCCAGGTTGACCGGTTCGCCGCGCGCCGCGACCAGGCCAACCAGGCCCTCACCCACGGGCAGGCTCGCCTCATCTACCAGAGCCTGGTTGAGCCCCTGGGTAGCGCGAAAAATTAATCGGTCGTTGTTGCCGTCCTGCAGATAAACGCTGCAAACCTGTGTTTGCATAGCATCTTGCACCCGCCGCACGATAATATCGAGAGCCTCTTCAAGGCTCCTGGCAGCATTTACCTCCTGCACAATATGAC
>Ga0213861_10005279_pt1 | contig 10395 bp, 6 predicted proteins | sample PICome_4_FD_160110 | JGI IMG/M metagenome (GOLD analysis project Ga0213861, IMG submission 160110) | Coastal seawater microbial communities near Pivers Island, North Carolina, United States - PICO131 | ecosystem: Environmental > Aquatic > Marine > Coastal | place: USA: North Carolina | collected...
ACCCGCCGTCGTAGAGCGAGTCCAGCAGGTCAAAAGGCCGGGTGATGCCGCCGTGCAAAGAGAGGTGGGTGTTATAGGGGGAATACGGATCATCAAAACCCTGGATACCGCGATTTGCGTAAAAGGGTTCATCCAGTAGGTGAAAAGTTGTTTTGGGGTTTTTCTTATCGCTGGTCACCGTCAGCGTATAACTGCCATCTCCGTTATCTACGACCCCCGACAGTCTGGTACCCGGCGGGGCTTGCAGGTCGTAGAGGTGTTCATAGCCCGGACCTACCAGGCGGGTTTGCCCGTTCACCTGGTAAGCCGGAAAATAAGTGAGGGTGTGTACGTAGCCATTGTCACTTTTGCGGGTCAGGATTTCTTGTGGAACCAGGTTGTGCACCAACGGGCCAAACCGGACAGCGGCCGTCAGGTGTTGGTATCGGATGATTTCCCCCAGTTCCGGGTGTTGGGCCTGGATGCGAAAAACGATACGGTGGTTGTCCGAAATTTCGGTATCACCAAAGTTGCCGGCATACACGCCACCGCCTTGAGGGTTCAGGGTGATGGTCGTACTTACCGGTGCCAGTGGTGCTAAATAGTCCGGGTTGTTGAGTTGTAGGTGGCCATACTTTACCGAGAATGCATTATTGACTTCCGACCCTGGTTCCGGCTCGTGAGGTATACCTTGGGCCCGAGCTACCAGGTCGCCTTTGTCGGCACCGGGGCGTATCAGTTGCGCTGTGATGACGGCATCTTCCACCGCCTGGTTGTTGACGCGCAGCTGAACACGCGGGCGGACGCGGTCACCCACGATGAGACGATTTGCACCGAAGGCGTAATCGACCTCCACCCGATGGTCATCAATAATTGCCGACAAGGTCACCTGCGGGGTAACGGTTTGCTGGGCCATAACATCCAATTGCCGGGCTCCGGGCACCACGATGACTTCCCACTGGCCCCGGCTGTTTATTTCCGGGTGCTGCAGGAAATCGATGGACAAGGCGGCGGCATTACTGCCAACTTGTTGTTGTGCAAGGGTAGTGCGATCTATACCGTTTTGCACCACAAAATACCGATACCTACCCGCCGAAGTATCCTTGAAATTCGCCACAAAATGTAAATTGCTACCATCGGCATTCACCGAAAAGGATTGTCGGATCGTGTCGGTAGTCATCAAATGCAACTGCTTGTGGATGAATTGCGGGCTATGGCCCGCAAAGACCGCCCCCATGAGGGCCGCAAAATCATCCGAATAACTGGCGCTGAGGTCGTCGGAAACCACAAAATTGCTTCCACCGCCCGTTAAGTTGCTCAACAGGGCACCGTAAGAACTGGCGTGTGAATCCGCATCTAAAGCCAGGCAGAAATATGCTACCGGCTCGCCGCTGCCATCCGTACGGGTAGACAGGACGGTGGTACCATCCGCCATTTCGAGGTTATTCCCATCACCGGTAAGGAAAAGCTCGTTATTCTGCTGGCCATCCGTTACCAAGACGACAATTTGCCGGGCCTCGACAACGGAGCTGAATTTATTCGTGATGGCATCCTGGATGCCGTCGCCAATCGATGTGCCACCCCCGAGCACCGCACGTATGGCATCTGCATCTGCCGGTAAGTTGGCAGAAAAGGCCGCTCTATCCAGAAAAGCGGTTGGCCCGGTTGTCCCCACAATAGTAGAAGGCTCGGTACTCCCCGCAAAATAAACCACGCTGAATTGGTCCTGGTCGAGCTTTGTATGTGGATTTTGCATGGTTAAGGTGTCAATGAACAAATCCACCCCATCGCGCAACATCGACCATTTATCGGGATCGTCAGCCGTGCATCCGCTCCAGCCGGCAAGCCCCAGGGGTTGGTTGGGGCCGCAATCCATACTCCCCGATTTATCGAGCACAAAAACGATCGCCAGGGGCGCACGGATGACAAACCGATAGGGTTTGGAGATTAAGGTTACGCCGATACGTGCCTGCAACTCCAACGCTATTTCTCCGATGGTAGGTTCAAAACCATTGTTGATAATGGTAACGGTATTGCCGCTGAATTGTGCCTGGAGGTTATGGCCAATATTCCGGGTTTCATTGAGTGTCGGCAATGACGTCATGGAAGGCTGCCCACCATCGGGCGCGCGGTAACTCCATTCGGTCACATTGCCTATCAGACCGGTAATGCCAATTGGAAAGGCCGGATTGCCTTTATTCAGCAAGTGTTTGGTAAACTGAACCTGCCCCAGGCCCAATGCGAAATTAAGATTTTGGGGTTGCGCAATTACCCGGACAGCAAACCCGGCAAAAAACAACAGTAAGAGGGGGAGCTTATGGTTCATAACAGGTGGTTTTTTGATGGAAGAATTAGGGGGCAGTTGAATGCCGGAAGTCCAGCCTAGCCTAGTCGGTCTTGACAAAATACAAAGTGGCATTGTCTCCTGCCGCACCGCAAAACACAAAACCACCATCCAGGGTGGGCACACCGTGGTTGAAATTGTTGAATGCGGCCAGCCCGTAATTCCGCACGGGAATATGGGTGCTTCCAGTCTCCAAAATGTGGGTATAGGCTGCATCGTTTCCTGCGGCACCAACCACCAGCAGGGCCCCAAAATCGTGGTCCCATACCAATGCTTCCGTGGCATTTATGGGGGCCAGTGGCTGTTGCCAATCGGGGGTGTTGTCGTTGTTGTTGGTTAAGCGAAAGAGGTGGTAGTTGAAACCCGCCGTCGTAGCCGCGCAAAACAAGTTGCCAGTGGGCGCAGCCTCAATGGCCACAATTTGCAGAAATGAAGGGTCAATTACCTTGGGAAAGCCGCCCGCAGGTACCCCGAAATCGTTGGTGACGAAGAGTTTGCCAACCTGGTTGCTCCCGTTGGTTACGCTGGCCGCAATAACCAGTTGGTTGTTGTTGTACACCGCATCGAAGGCAGTTACCAGGCCACCGGCTGGATCATCCAGCAGCACACCGGCGGGGTTGTTGTTGAGGTTTTTATCGAAAATTTTAAGGTAGGCACTGGTCGCACCGGTAAATTCATCGACGGCATAACCAATGGCCGCCATTTTTTCACCCGCAATGGCCAACAGCCGCCGAATGACAATGTTGCGGTTGGTGTAGGCGCTGCCGAATTCGGACAAGATGGTAGGTGGATTGATCACGGTGCCATCCAAACCAAAGCGGCCATAGACCACCCGGTTTTTGCCATTTTCCCGGGCAGTACCAATGACGGCTACGGTTTGATTGGAAAAAAAGTGGGCATCCGACACGAGTACATTGCCGAAACTGGCGGGAAAAGTGAAAACGTTAGCTATATTCTGGCTCCCCCCACTCACCGTTCGCAACAGATAGATGGTCCCACCCGCTAAACCGGAATTGCCGACAATAGCGTAGCTGCCATCGGGGGCCTGGAAGATGGCTTTACCTGCTCCTCTGTTGTTTTGCTCCACTTCAAAAACATGAATGTTTATAGTCAGTGTTTTTGGAATGCTAGCATCTTTATCCCCATTAAAGGCGGTCAGGGTCACGGTATAATCCCCCGGTTTATCGTAGGTGTGCACCACATCGGCTAGTGAAGTAGTGGTTTGTTCAGCGCTGTTGTCACCAAAATTCCAAAGGTATTCGCTGGCGTTGGTGGAGCTGTTTTGGAAGGTGACGGTGCAGGGCGCAAAACAGCCGTCATTGATGATTTCAAACCCCGGAATGGGGTCGGCCACGGGGTCAACTACATTGACCGTCTTGGTGACGGTTTCTTCCAGTACCCCGTTTAAAAATGCTTCCATCGTGATGTCATAGGAGCCCACGGTGGCGTAGCTGTGTTCACCCGGCTCCCGGTCAGCAGAGGTGGCGCCGTCGTCAAAATTCCAGCGGAAAGTTAAATTGTCGTTGGAGGTAGAGGTATTGTCAAGGACCACCCGACAGGTAAAAGGGCAATTGGCTAAACTGACGTCCGCACCGGCATTGGGATGGTTGCTGGTAGCGGTAGCCTCAAAGTCAATGGTCAGTACCGATGCATCATCAGGTATTACCTCCAGGTCGCAGGCCGTCAGACCAAACAAAACTGACAAAAACAAGATATACGGTGGTTTCATGTTAATAGGTTTAGTGGTGCACTTTTGGCACAGGTGTTCCGGGGGCATCCTACTGGGCGAGTATTCAAAAATAAACGAGTAGCCCCAGATCGCTGCCCGTATTAGCCGCCAGGACAGGTTCCCATTCCAGTCGTTTGCCGAGGAGACAAAAATCCCTGCGGTAGGTATTGCGCATTCGCAGCTTATCGTAGAGCCAAATTCCGCCACCGGCTAGCAAGGCTGTGCCTCCCCAGGAAATCCACTGGCTTTTTTTGTGAATGTCGTTGGCCCGTTGATAGGTGTCGTCGCGCGATTCATCTAAGTAGACCACATGGTTAGGGTCGCGGATCTGGGCGTATAGGTCATAGATGTTACTGGCTTTGTGGCGTTCAGAAAAGCCATAAACCAAGGTCGTGCCACCGGCCAGTATCGTGGCACCGGCCCCAATCCATCCGGGGGTTGCCACCGGCCTCGGCAGCCGGCTTTCGTCGTATACCACCACCCGCAAGAGTCCATCGGCGCTTACCTCCGGTTGCGTGTAGTGGTCGCGGCGATAATTCCAAATAATTTCCCCCTGGGCGTCGGGTAAATTCTTCGTGGATCCGGTGCCATTGATGGAACCAACCGTTCGCACTTCCGGAGCGACATCACTGTTCCTGGACAACAGGCAAACGCGTAAAGCGCGCTGGCGCATCAGGTAGTTAAACTTGAAATTGACTTTTATTTTTTCATCATCAATCTCTGCTTCCTGCCCGGTGACCAGGTTCCAGCGATTCTTTTTCATACTGGTGGGGTCTAGCGGTAGATTGAATTTGGCGTGGTCAGTATGGCGTTCATCAATACCCCGCAAGTAACCCTGGTTGACACTATATTCTCTGGTGATCGGAGCGGGGTGGGTTGCCGACTCCCCGTCAATATCGAAGTTGCGAATCCCCGCCAGTACTTCTTGCTGGGTCGCACCCAGGTGAGCCAATACGCGACCAGAATAATAGTCGGCATCGAGTTCCCATTTCTTGCGGAGGTCATTGTCTTTAGAAGCCAGGTCATGTCCGAGTACATGATGGCCTACTTCGTGGGCAAAGAGACTAAAAGCAGCCCAGCGGGTGAGGGCGTTGGCTTCAAAATTGGCCAAAAAATCAGGACTAAAAAGAATGTAGCGCAACCCGTCGCGGCTGGCAGCCCGGGCATTGGCTACGGAAGCTGCTCTCAGCACAAAGTTGCGCGGCTGATTGCGGTATTCCGGAATGGCTCGCAGTATTTGTGCCACAATGCTGTCTGCTTTTTCGTTGGTGCCGAGCAAACTAATCAGCCCGCTCACCCCATCATCGGCATAATTACAGCCATTGTCAAAAAACAGATCCTGACTTTGCAGTCGAATGATGGCCGTCAAACCCAGTAAAAGAAGAACTATACGTAACATACATTTTAATTGATTCGCTGACAATCCTTGTGATTTGTGGTCAGAGAAGGTTTTTATTTAGGTGCTTGTCTAAAGCGTGGTCAAAGCTGCTCCGCCAGGTTCAGTACGGCCATGGTCAGCCGGTTCAGTTGCCGTTGTGCCTCCTTGGGTTCAATCAGGTTGAGGTCTTGGTTTCGCCTTAGGAGTGTTGCCTGGCTTTGCAAAACAATGACCTGGTTGTATTCTGGTTCCTTGCTGTTAAATTGCTCGTGCAACAAAGCCAGTGCTGCTGGAATCTGTGCTTCGGCTAGCAGTTCCAGGCATTGTTGCCGGACCAAATGTCCTTGGTCAGCAGCTTTTGCAGCCTGTTTTTCGGCCAGGGCTTTCAGCACACCAGCATCAGGAATTTTTTGGACTTCCTTTCGGTAAAACAACAACAGCATACCGGCAATGAGCAGCGCGTTGAAGGGCCACAACCACCAGTACGAATATTGAAAGTAGCGCTGCAAACTCCAGGCCCTGTCATTGATCGCCATTTGCGACAAGAGAATGGTCAACAACAGCAAGAGTAAATATCCAACACTAAGCCAGGTCATGCCATTCGCAGTAGTCACCGCAACCAAACGAGCAGGAAATTTATTCCACCACTGGCTCAGGAGCAACAAGAACCACCCCGGAAACAGCACCAGGGCTGCCCATATCCAAATGTCGCTTACCATACCGGTGTATTGCCCCAGGATGGATTGCAAGACCAACAACAAGGTTACCATACCCGCTAAGATATTCCACCGACCTTGTAGTTTTTGTCGGAAAGACGCCGTTGTGAGCCATGCTGCTTTCATCTTATCGCAGTGCGTTTATAATCTTAGATTTCACCAGGTGGGTATTGGAACTCAATGCTGCCGGTAGCCGGAGCTGTGCTTTGTTGGTGGCTTCTTCTACCAAAAAATCGTAAATCAGTGCGGTAACGGTGGTGTCTTTTGTCCGCGGCTTTTCGCTGATATGGGTAGGCAAACGATTCGCACCTTCCCGCAGCCAGCTTTCGACCGTTTGCCGACTCACTTCCCGGTCCGTATTTGCCACCAGGGGTTCATCCGTCACGATAAAGACAAAAACCCTGAAATGCCCGGGGTTAGCCGTAAACAAATTCCGGAAGTAGGCTGCCCACGACTCATTTTGCCGGTAGGGTTGTGCCGACCATCGCTCCGGCTCGCCCAGGCTGCTGCCATCATTCTGGTATTGTTCAATGCGGGTCACCAGCGCAAAGCCACTGCGGATATAGTAGTATTGGCGTTCATAATAACCACATTGGTTGAGGGCGTTTTTTAATTGCTGGGCAATAGCACCTAGTGATGTTTGGGTGGTAAAATAGTCGGTCATATCCAGCGAAGCGGAGGGCTGTGGCGGGGGGAACGGAAATTCCGGGATTCCGGGAAGTGCCTCACCATTGCCATTGTCTTGAAAGGCCGCCGAAGGCGCCATCGTGATATATGTTTCCTTGCGGAGGTAGCCTTGTTCCAAAGCCGCTAATTGATCAGCCACATCTAAAGCGGAAAGGGGTAACAATCGGATGACCTCGGGGAAGGTTTGCCGGGTAAGTCGGGTTTCGTACAAGACATACCCCACAAAACGTGCTGCCTCTAGTTCCTCCGCCATCTGCTGCGCTTTAGCGGCCGGAGTCAGTGCCAGTCCTTCGGCGGTGAAGCTGGAGGCAGGGATGAGTTGGTGTTCATTCAAATGATGCCCGATTTCATGCGCAAGCATGGCGTAGGCCAGTTCCGGTATCGCCAAACCTTGCAGATAAGCGGGGTTGTACAACAAGTAACGAACCTCATGATTTCGCGCAGCAGTCACCGACCCGACATTGGCAGCAATGGCCGTGAAATTGGCGGTATCCCGGCCATTTTTCAGAATGTTTTGAATTTGTCGGTCTAATGCGGTGTCAGCGGGCAGGCGCTTTAATTCGGCAGGTAAACTTTCATTGTAATAAGAGGAATAGTGGGTGATAGGTAGTTGAAGTGCTGTTTGCCCCCATGATAAACCTGGCATTAGCACGAAAATCACCACTGTTAAGCGTAGCTGTAGCATTGTTAAAGGGTTGTAAGTCGTTGGATTTTAGTAGGATGGCCCTTGTCTTTCCATCTTCAGGGTGCTAAATTTTAATGCTGGTTATTTCTATTTAGTTACCCCTCAGGTTGGTTTTTTTTATATTTTTATTTTTAGTAATCATTTGTGATTTTTCAATAGACAGCAAGCGGGGTGCCGCTGGTTGACCCACAAGACACCACTGAAACACATTGGCCGGTATCCTTCTGTGATCAAAAAACACAGAAGGATACCGGCTATCGTGCTCCGCCACCCACCAACAGATTTGCTTTACCTACCGTCCGCCACCCCCCGACTTCCTGGGGGGCGTAGGCGCCGTTTTCCTGGGCGCTGGCGCCTGGTTTTTTTGTGGCGTACGGGGTGCTGCCTTTGGCGGGTTAGCTGGCAGGCGGCGTTCGGTACGCGCGGCAGGCGTGCGTGTCGGAGCAGGGTCCTTGCGGGTGCGTTCCCAGGTATTGCGGTGGTAGTCCGTCGCGCGATCGGTCGTGGGAGGTGCTTTTTCCGGCTGGGTACGCGGCTGTGGTACCGTGCTTTCTGGCTGTGTACGTGGTTGGCCGGGTTTTTCCGGTGTGGGACGGTCTGGCTGGGGATTCACCCGTCCGGGTTGCTCCGGCTGGGTACGCGGCTGCCCGGGGCGGTCTGGTTGTGGATTCACCTGCCCGGGTTTTTCCGGCTGGGTACGGGTACGGGGCTGTGTGGTTGGCGCCGGACGGTCTGGCTGGGTAGTGGCAGGCGCCTGGGTGCGTTCCCGCACCGTGGCTTCCCGCTGGGTCTGGGTTTTCGCCAGCTCCGGATAGGCGCGCGGATTTTCGTCCAGGAATTGGCGGGGTGATAATTTTTGCGCGGGGTTTCGCTGGTTGTAGCGTTCCCGGTTGTATTCAAATTCGCCGTATTCTTTGAAATGGCGGGGCTGGTTGCGCACCTCCCGGATCCATTCGTCGGTAATCACTTCGCGGTTATTTTGCCGCCAGCGGGCTACGCCGGTCACGATGCCGCTGCGGTACCGGGGGTGGTAGGCGTAATGGTTCACAAAATGTCCTGACAATCCTGGCCACCAGATGTGGTGTTCCGGGCGATTGAAATACCAGGTCGTGAAATAAAACGACGGCAAACGCACAATCACAATCCGGGGGCCCGTCCAGAAGGAAAAACCCCAGTGGTACCAGAAGGGATAAGGCCGCCAGCAAGGATAGCCGTACCAGGTGGGATACCCAAACCAGAAGGGATAGCTGTACTCATAATACACCTCCACCCGCCGGGGAGTCGTATCGTAGTACATGTCGTCACCCGCCCGATTGTCGTTATCTGGGTTGTAGTAGACATCATCGTAACCGTATTCCGCAGCGTAGTTCTGGGCGGCTGCCTGGAGGTCTTTTTCGGCGGCGGGATCGTTGGCTATTTGCTGCTTCCAGTCTTCGAGTTCCTGCGCGTTTTCCCGGGCCACCACCAGGTTCAGGCTATCCGCCTGTTCCAGGACGCGATCGGGGAATTTGCGGTAGCGGTCACCCACCAGGATGGTGAGCTGGATGTTTTTCGTCAACAAATCGAGCACCTCCGGCAATTGCAGCAACGCCCGGAGGTTGTCCTGGAGGGCCGGGTCGTATTCCGACAACACCTGTTGGAAGGCGTTATCTGCCGCCTGCTGCAGTTCGTCGGTCTGCTGCAGAAGGCGCGGAGAACCCCGGTAGGCCGTCAGGGCGCGTTCGTGGATGACTTCCGGATAGGTCTTTAAAATTTGCTGCACACGGCGCTCATCGCTGCGCGGAGCGGTAGCGAGTTGGTGGATCAACCCGGGATACCGGGTCAGGTCCCAGATCATCTCCTGCGTGGAGCGGGGTAGGGGGTCTACCAGGGCCTGGAAATCCGTACTGCTGCCGTCCTGGATGCGTTGCAGCTTAATGATGGCTTCCGGATACTGGCAAACCTCCAGGATCGCCAGCCGGGTGTCGGCCGGGTACAGCACCAGGGCTTCCACCGCCGCTTGTTCGTCTTCTTCCAGTTGGGCAAAAAAATCGGTATCGGTTTGTCCGCAGAGCGGCAGCACCAGGCTGCCTAAGCCCAGCAGCAGCAGCAAAGTGAAAATAGAGCGGAAATGTTTCATTGGTTGTCGGTTTTGGGGATGAATAACACCCGCAGGGGTAAGTGGGCGCGGGTAGTTCTACTATTTTACCGCCAGTTTTAAGCGTTAAAAAAATCCTTAACCAGCGCAATTTTCTGGTTCAGGGTCATGCTGTCGGCGGTTTGCACCTGCAGGGGTTTGTCTTTGAGGTTGTTTTGACTTTGGATGTATTTTTGCAGGCCAATTTTAGCTTCCGCCGGCCCGAAGAGGAGTACCGCGTCACTATCTTGTAACGACTGACAAACCTCTTCGTAGTAGTGGTTGAGTTGTTGCTTTTTACGGTTCAACAGTTTGCTTTCGGAAGTTTTGTCCATGGGCCCCCACGGGGTTTTGGAGCGGGAGCCGCCTTTTAAGTGAAAATGTTCCACATTAGCCGCAATGGTCGCAGTAGCTACAACCCCATCGATGAGGTCAATAATGTTGGCTTCGTTAAGATCGAGCCAGATGCCGGTTTGTTTCATTGGTTCTAATTTTGGGGTTACAGGCCCTTGTCATCAACCCTAAAATTAAAGGCTTTTACGTTTGGTATGAAATGAGTATCGTTAGGCGCTACCCATGATTTTGGTCACTGGCAGGGTGAGGGGGCTGTTAAAAAGAAGGGAAGGATAAATTCAGCGGATGAATCCGCCCAGCAACCGCTCTACGGCGGCCTGGGGAGACATGTCGCCCGCGCGGACGGCCGCGCGCAGGGCAGGCAACTGCGCCGCGATGTCGGGGCGGGCGTAAAACTGTTGCAAAAC
>Ga0213861_10005285_pt1 | contig 10387 bp, 11 predicted proteins | sample PICome_4_FD_160110 | JGI IMG/M metagenome (GOLD analysis project Ga0213861, IMG submission 160110) | Coastal seawater microbial communities near Pivers Island, North Carolina, United States - PICO131 | ecosystem: Environmental > Aquatic > Marine > Coastal | place: USA: North Carolina...
CTTTTATAAAAAAGTCGAATCCTTCTCAATTTTCAAAGCACTTTAATAAAATTAAGAATTGATAAAAAAGACCCGGCCGGAATCCAGCACCAATCCAGTGCATGTACAATCTTAATTTTATTTTATTTTTTTTATTCGCAAGTCTTAGTTTGAAAAATAATACTAAAATTTAAAAAAACCTTTTTTTTAGTTTAAAATCTCAAACTTTTCTAGTTGAAAATTTCTAAAGACGAGTGAAACAGTCCCTTATCCTGAATCTAGTCCTCCACTTTTTCTGCAAGAAGATACGAGACCGATAGATCATTCTTGATCGAATAACAAATAAATGTCGCTGAGATATCCAGAAGCGGAGCTTCGCTCCAGTTCAGCGAATTATGATCAAAATTAGGTGAATCTCCGGGTCCTGCATAGCCTAAAATCTCATAATGCTCCAGAGGTTTATTCACCTTAAGTATTTAAAAATCAAATTCCAGCAAAAAAAGGATAGGATTTCCTTCAGGATCTAAACTCTCTTCAAGCTCTTTCAATTTCTGAAAAGTTTGACTTCTACCTTGGAAATTATTGATTCCAGCTAAAACATTCTCTGGATTAGCCTTAATGACAAAGTTATTACCTATCACCCCTACGGGTATCATATTTGGGTCAAAGGTCACCTCGTCAATCAGGCTAGACTGTCTGAAAGTTTTGGATTGACCAGTAGAGTTTGAGTAGATAAAATTCCATCTCTCACCATTCAGTGAAAAGACTATAAAAATATAACTATCAGTTTCATAATACGCATAAATATTACAGTATTTTGACCAAGATGCCTGCACTGCCTCTTCTACATTTTCACTTTTGAGCAATTCGGGATAGTTGGATTTATTCTGTTGGAAATCAATATAGATGTAAGGATTAGGTCTATCGAAATCATTTACTTGGAACAAGGTGTCATTCAAATACCTCCGGTATATAGTCTTGCCATCGGGGTTTTCAAACAATGGATTGACCATCAATACATTGAAGGCTCGAGTATGATAGGGGAAAAATGAATTTTGTACATCCAGTAGCTCATCTGTCAGAATCAAGTTATCCGTACCCATGCCAGCACCAATGAATGCATAACCATTTGGAATTTTTTCAAAACCATTTGCCATAAACGACGGGATTTTTCTTTGCCCCAGGTAATTTCCGTCTAAATCATAAGCTAAAATTCTACCTACGTCTAAAACTTCAATCTCATTATCAATGATTTTAAAATCCATAGGCTGCAAATATCCACCTGGCCCCTCCCCTCTAAATCCTATTGATCTCTTAAATGCGCCATCCTGCCCAAATACCATTAAAAATTGACCCCGAATATAGTCAAGAACATAAAACTCTCCATTTTTTAAAGCCAATCGATTAATATTTTTGAAATAAAGAGGTTTCCCATCAAGGTCATGGTCTTGAAATGAAACTATGCTAACATTCTCCTTAATCAGATTAGAAAATGAAACAGTTTCTAACTCCTCCTCTAGATTTATTTTGATTGATGGGATGTCTCGAGATTGGATTATACCTTCACAACCTGCTAGGGGTAAGCCTAGAAAGAAAACCCATATTGTAGATCGGACTATTTTCCGAAACACAGGATAAAACATTTTTTGAATTAAAATTGGTATTTCAATATTCACTTGATAGAAAAGAAATTTATGTAGTCGAACGTTTTCTGAGTTGTACGATCAGAAAAATTAAAATATTGCCAAGGAACCATTGATTCCAAGGCAATAAACTAAATTTTGATCAATCACAATCCCTTGTTGTGATACCCCATGTAGGACAAGGATTTCCATCCCCTGTCATGTAACAAATTTCGTAAGTACCTCCTGATCCATCTGTGCACCACAAGCTTTGCCATCTGTAATCCACCTCTCCTCCATCTCCTGGACCACCTAGTCCTTGGGAAATAGCAGGACTTCCAGAAAAAAGAAGGAAGGTGAACATGAACATCGCTCCTAACAGAATTGATTTTAACTTTTTCATGAAACATTAAAATTTAAGTAAATAAAAAATCTGGCCAGATAAGGAATTAACTAAATCCTCACTTCAAATCAAAAAAAAACGAAAGATCAAAGAGATCAAGAAAAATTTCCTATAAAATTAGGTGACAGGAACGATTAACTTATTTCATACTGTTCTAAAGCATCAGTTATACAGCTTCTTCGCTCGGATATATTCCTACACTTTTTCTGGAAGAAGATATGAGACCGATAGATCATTCTTAATCGAATCACGAATAAATGTGGAAGAGATATCTAACAAAGCAGCTTATCTGGACTTAATCAATTCAGGCTCAAAGGACGGTTTTTTTTCCTGGTCTGGGATAGATAAAATTTCAAAAACTGCCCTACAAATTTAAAAAATTAGACTTCTTATTTTGGAATTAAATTTCCGAGAATTAAAAGGAAAGAAGTGTTAATTCCTATTTGTATAAAATATGCAGAGGCCTAAAGGAATACAATTTAATAGTGAAAAATGGCTAAACCTGGCTCCTCCTCATAAGTCAAAGCATAAATTTTGCGTTCGTTTTCATTTACAGATAAAGCCTTTATTGAACGATCTAACTTATAATTTATAAGGGGCACACCTTTGAAGTCAAAGACAAAAATGTTTTCGGACATAATTCCTTTTTCTCGCCGCTCTTGATATGAATTACCCAAGAAACATAGAAATATCTTTTCCTTAGTTATAGAGGTGTGGTTATACCCATTTTTCATATTTTCATCTACAATTACCCCGAGGGACGCGCCAGAACCTGATAAAGTATATTCTAGTTCTTGCATTATCGGACCTATAACTTTTGTTATTTTTCCTGAGTTCAAGTCAATGATTTCAAATGCATCAGTTTTGATATTGGAGTGAATTAATGTTTTTCTATCCGGCGACAAAGCAGTGTAACCTTGATTAAGTCTGCTAAGAATAAAAGTCTTATTGTCTGGAAGAGGATCACCATTAGAGGATGACGGCCAAAGACCCACAGACTTTTTTTTCTGCATTAATGTATCAAATACAGCAAACCTAGAAGCGCCTATATTTTGATATCCAATCCAAGCATTTTCATTTATCCAGTTGGCACTAAGAGATTGATAGCCCGCTTCTGTAATTTTTATTTTTCTTAGTGGGTTTTGGTCACCACTGGATATCGAAAATTCGGAGAATTCTTTATTCGTAAAAGAAAAAGTCCAAACTGTTTGATCATCAAACCCTTTATCTAATTGCCAGACATCTGACACTTCATCAGGACCATCACCGATTTTAGCCACCTTCTTGACTATTTTCATGGTAGACTTTTCTATGACAAACAGTCCCCAATCTGAAGTCAATGAAGAAACAATCAAATATCCTCCCTGATCAATAATTTGATGCGGTTTCAAAATTTCGTCAAAAATTATAAAATCTGAGCTTAAAAGTTCTTGCTTCTTGAAATCTTTCCAATCAAACCCTATCTCATTGTATAAAGCATTTTGGGAATCGGTAGTATTACATGAATATGTAGAAAGGACAAACAAGGAGAATACACCCAAAAGAGGATATCTCACCAAAATAGTGAAAACAACTCCTTTTTTCAAAGGAGTTGTGATACGATTTAAGGTAAGCATTTAGTTCTTTTTACAGTACCAAAATGCCCATTTCCTAGCATGTCTGTGCAAGTCTCAATGGTATCTTCTTGACAGCAGATCCACTTTTCATCTTCATTACCTCCACCTGGACCACCTATACCCTGGGCATTTGCCATTGGACTACTAAAAGATAAACCCATCGCAGCCACGAAGAGCATTCCTGAAATTAACTTTTTCATAAAACATTAAAATTTAGGTAAACAAAAAAACTGGTCAGATAAAGACTTAACCAAGTCCTCAGGTCAAATGAAAAAAAAAAAACGAAAGTTCAAAGAGATCAAGAAAAATTTTCCTATAAAATTAGGTGATAGGAACGATTAACTTAATTTATACTGTTCTTAAGCATCAGATATACAGCTTCTTCGATCGGATATATTCCTCCACTTTTTCTGGAAGAAGGTACTTTACAGAGAGATCATTCTTGATCGAATCCCTAATAAATGTCGCTGAGATATCCAGGAGCGGAGCCTCAATCCAGTTTAGCGAATCATGATCAAAACCAGGCGAATCTCCCGGTCTGGGATAGACGAAAATCTCATAATGTTTTAGAATCTGCTCGTAGTTTTTCCAGCGCTTGAGCTGCTTTACACTATCCGAACCTAAAAACAAGGAAAACTGATGCTGTGGATACTGATCACTGAGATAAGCCAGCGTATCTATGGTATAGCTGGGCTTTGGCATGGCAAACTCTACATCGCTGGCCCGGAAGTGAAAATTATCTTCAATGGCGAGCTCTACCATTCGGAGCCGATCAAACTCATGAACTAGGGATTTACGCTTTTTGAGTGGATTCTGAGGACTGACCACAAACCACACCTGATCCAGCTCGCTTCGATCATAAATGGTATTGGCAATAATCAGATGCCCGATATGAATGGGGTTAAAAGAGCCAAAGAATAAACCGATCTTCAAAACCTATCGGGCTATAAATTCACTCACCAAATAAGTGGCTTCAGCTGAGGCCTTGGTAAAATCATCATTGACCACAGTCACATCAAACTGAGGCTCAAATTGAGATTCAAATTCGGCTTTGTAGATCCTTCTCGAAAGTGACTCCTCTGATTCCGTGCCTCGCTCGCTCAGTCGCTCCTTCAGCACCTCTAAGCTTGGGACTTTTACAAAAATGGCTAAAGCCTGATCTCCAAAGTACTTCTTTAAGGCCAGTCCTCCTTTGACATCCACATCAAAAATTACCGATTTACCACTTTCCCAGATTCGTTGGATTTCTTCTTTGAGTGTTCCGTAGAAATTACCGGCATACACCTCTTCCCATTCGATAAATGCGTCCTCGTCAATTTTTTTCTTAAATTCTTCCTGGGTCAAAAAATAATAATCTTTCCCATGCACTTCGTGTCTGCCTCTTCGATCTCTCGTACAAGCAGAAATAGAAAAACCCAAATTTGGGATTTTTTCAATGAGGTATTTGACGAGAGAAGTTTTTCCCGATCCCGAAGGAGCCGAGAAGATGATTGCCTTGCCTGAGGTCATGTTTATTTAATTTCCTGAATCTGTCTTCGGATACTATCTGCCAATTCATTAGGCACAGCTTGCTTGGTACACTTATTTTTCAAGACATCGCGAATCGCTTGCTCCAAGTGAAAATGCTCGAAACAAGGTTGACATTTCGCCAACTTCTCTTTCAACATATCCTTGGAATTGTCCACCTCTCCATCGAGAATGCTTTCCAACAATTCAAAGCACTTGCTCGTGTCTCCGCATTTCAGCTTTCGTGCCTCGGATGATTCTTCATTCATATCCATCAGTAATTGTATTTATTATTCCTCCTCATCTGTGTTATAGCCCATGTTTTTAGCATAGCCTTGTAGTTTTTCTTTGAGTAGATTTCTTGCGCGGTGCAGTCTGGATCGAACCGTTCCAATCGGAATATCCAAAATCTTCGACATCTCCTCATAAGTGAATCCTTCCAGATCACAAAGGATAATCACCGTTCTAAAGTCTACAGCCAAACTATTAAGCGCATTTGAGATCTCATCTCCAAGCATATCCTTGACCGAATCGGCCCGCATATCGCTCGTACTTTGGTAATCAACGTCATCGGAGTTGTAATAAGTTTCAACCTCCTGGTAATCCACCTTTGCTGGCTGCTTACTCTTTCGTCGATATTCGTTAATAAAACTGTTTTTCAAAATCCGGAACAGCCATGCTTTTGCATTCGTTCCCTTCTCAAACGAGTTGATGAAACGGTATGCTTTCAGGTAGGTGTCCTGCACCAAATCTTTGGCATCATCCTCATCAAAGGTGAGCCTATAGGCAAAATTGTACATGGAGTCTATGTGTGGCATAAACTCACCATCGAAGATGCCGTTCTTTTCTTCTTGAGAATATTTTCTGCGCTGTACTTCCGACATATGTTCAAAAGTAATGATTGGGTCAATTTATAACTAGGAATCGGAAAGAATTCAGGTGATTTCCTTTATTTTGTTGCCTGATTCGATCCGAAAAGATCTCAATCTCCATCCAGTTTCTATGTTTTTCTTCAGATTGCTTTCCAGGCTTCCGCTTCCTGTACTTTATATTTTCTCTGATTTGCTGTACTTGGTTGCACGCTATGTGATCAGCTATCGCAAAAAAGTGATTGATGAAAACTTGACATTTGCCTTTCCCGAAAAGTCTGATGCTGAACGAAAAAGAATTCGAAATAAATTCTACCGAAATTTCACCGATGCCTTTTTTGCAGAAACGATTAAGCTTTTGACCATTTCTGAAAAAGAATTTAATCGGCGATTTTCAATCAAAAACGCCGAGCTACTCGATCAAGCTGTCCAACGAGGCCGAAGCGCACTCATGGTTACGGGTCATATCTTTAACTGGGAGTTTGGTGTCGTTGGAACTAACCTACACACCAAGTCAGAAGTAGAGACGGTCTATCTAAAAGTAAATAATCCTTTTTTTGATCAACTGATGAACCAGATTCGGATGCGTTTTGGAGGCTATGTCACGGAGAAAAAAGCATTTCGGAAAAGTATGCTTACCTTAAAAAAGTCTCCGAGAATTATCATGCTAGGCTCAGATCAACGCCCTCCACAATCAGAAAAGCGCTACCAAAGAGATTTCCTCAATCGCCCTGCAGTATTCTTTGAAGGAGCAGAATTTCTTTCTAAAAAAATGGATGCCGAGGTAATTTATGGCGAAATGAAAAAAATCAAACGTGGTCATTATGAGTTTGAATTTTCAACTTTGGCAGCTCCGCCTTATGATCAGCATGCACCGCATAGCATCACAGATGAATTTTGCCGAAGACTGGAGGAAAACATCCGAGAACAACCTGACTTATACCTTTGGAGTCACAAACGCTGGAAGATTTAAATAATTGGAAGATTTATCTGACGAAGAATTAGAAATCAAAACACCAACTAAACACAAATTAGGAGGTAAAAATAAAAGCCCGAGTCCAGAGAACGCATTGATCTCTTTAATTCTTTTTTGAACCTTATAGCCTTCATTATGGCTAATTAAATACAACAATCTTAAGAAGTAGAAATAGTAAACTCTACTTGTGCAGCGATAAAATTGAACATGGATTACCTAGACAACCTCAACCCCGAACAACGTGCCGCAGTCGAGCATACCGATGGACCAGTGATGATCATTGCCGGTGCCGGATCAGGCAAAACCCGTGTTTTGACCTATCGGATCGCTCATTTGATCTATGAAAAAGGAGTTGATGCCTTCAATATTCTTTCTCTGACTTTTACCAATAAGGCCGCCGCCGAAATGCGCCATCGAATCGAATCCCTTGCCGGACTTGAAGCACGAAATACCTGGATGGGTACATTTCACTCCGTTTTTGCAAAAATTCTACGAGTCGAAGCTGGCAAAATTGGTTACCCTTCCAACTTTACCATATACGATTCGGATGATTCCAAATCGCTCATCCGAACGATTGTCAAGGAGATGCGCCTTGATGACAAGGTCTATAAAGCCAATGCGGTCCTCTCCCGAATATCCGGAGCAAAAAACCGATTAATTTCTTGGCAGGCTTACCAAAATGATCCATTTGTCAAAGCGGATGATGAGGCGGCTATGAAGCCGAAAATGGGTGAAATCTATCAAAAATACCAAGATCGCCTATTCAAGTCCAGTGCCATGGATTTCGATGACTTACTGTTCAATACTAATGTACTGTTCCGCGATCATCTGGAAGTACTCAATAAATACCAACAGCGATTTCGCTACGTGATGGTTGATGAGTTTCAGGACACAAATCTTTCCCAATACCTGATCACCAAAAAGCTTGCTGCAGTACATCAAAATATCTGTGTCGTCGGGGATGATGCACAAAGTATTTATGCCTTCCGAGGAGCTGATATTCAGAATATTTTGAATTTTGAAAAGGATTATCCTGACCTTTTTGTAGTCAAACTGGAGCAAAACTACCGATCTACCAAAACGATCGTGGATGCTGCCAACTCCATCATTGACAAGAACAAAGCCCAACTGAAAAAAGTGGTTTGGACTTCCAATCCTGAGGGCGAGTTGATTGAATTGGTCAAGGCGACTTCTGATAACGAGGAAGGAAAAATAGTAGCCACGACCATCTTCGAAGAGAAAAACAACAAGAAACTTCTCAACAGCGATTTTGCCATCCTCTACCGTACCAACTCCCAATCCAGAGCTATAGAAGAGGCATTACGCAAAATGAATCTGACTTACAAAATTGTGGGGGGGCTTTCATTCTATCAGCGCAAGGAAATCAAAGACTTGATGGCTTACATGCGTTTTGCGGTGAATCCAATGGATGAGGAGGCTTTTAAGCGAATTATCAATTATCCAAAACGGGGAATTGGAAATACTTCCGTGGACAAATTGCTGGTAGCAGCCTATGATCATGACACCCCACTTTGGGACGTGGTCCAAAATGGCCCCAGCTTCCTTGGAGGGAGAGCAGGTGGTTTGGTGATGGATTTTGCAACCATGATCAAAGCTTTCCAGATCGAAATCGAGCGAAAGGATGCCTTTGAAGTAGCAAGTAGCATTGCAAAGCAAAGTGGCTTGCTGCGAGAACTCTACGAAGACAAAACCATTGAAGGACTCAATCGCTACGAAAACGTACAGGAACTCCTAAATGCGATCAAAGAATATGTAGACAATCCTGAAAATGAAGATAAAAGCTTGGGATCTTTTCTTCAGGAAATCGCACTGCTCACTGATAATGACCGAGACAAAGATCTGACCGATGCCATCACGTTGATGACAATCCACTCCTCAAAGGGTCTAGAATTCAAGCAGGTTTTTGTAGTGGGATTAGAAGAAGATTTATTTCCCTCTCAGATGATGATGCAGAGTAGAGAGGATTTGGAAGAAGAGCGGAGACTTTTCTATGTGGCTTCTACGCGGGCAATGGATAAGCTTTATTTTACCTATGCCTTGACTCGATATCGATTCGGAAGATTGTTGAATTGTGAGCCAAGCAGATTTCTAGAAGAAGTAGATCCTAATTGTATTAAGATGAACAAGCGGATGACCTCTAAAGAAATGCCAGGAGCATTTCGAAGCGAAGGATTACCCGGAGGCTCTGGTTTTATAGGAATCAAGAAGAAACCTGAGGCCAGACCGGTGAGCGCTATGAAACTCCACACACCCAGCCCTGATTTTAAACCTTCCAATACGAATAATTTAAAAGCAGAACAGCTGGTAGAACATCCTAAATTCGGTTTCGGGAAAGTCCAGAAAATTGAAACAGAGGGACTTAACAAAAAAGCCACCATTCAATTTGAGCATTTTGGAGAGAAAACATTATTACTTAGCTTTGCGAAGCTCAGAATTATAGACTAATCATCTGCCTCCTCGCCCTTTGGTAATTTTTTCATTACCTTTTAATGCGCAAAAATCAGGAGTCACCATGGAGCAAATTGAACCTGCAAACAAAAATTTATTTTGAAAGAATACGGCAAAAACATTCAACGTCTGGTTGATTACATCACCAGAATTGAAGATCGTGATAAGCGAACCCAAAGTGCGTTCACCGCAATCGAGATCATCAAACAACTCAATCCTACCTGGAAGCAAGAAAATGACCAAAAACTTTGGGACGACTTGTACATCATGTCAGATTTCAAACTTGATGTGGATGCACCTTTCCCAATGCCCGAAAAAGAACTTTTGGGGAAAAAGCCACTTCCCATTGGCTATCCAAAAGGTGAGGTCAAATTCAAACATTACGGAAGAAATATCGAGAAACTAATCGAAAAAGCGATTGAGATCGAAGATGACGAAGAGCAAGAGTCAGCAATTATCTACATTGGCCAGCTGATGCGAAGCTTTCACTCCACTTGGAATCGCGACAATTTCGATGATGGAATCATCCTTGATGATATCAAAACCCTCTCAAAAGGAAAACTTCATATTGATCTGGAAAAAGTAAAAGAGAATAGCCTCTTTGAATCAAATACCAGAAGAGATTTTAAACTTCCAATCGCGGTAGATCCTCCAGGAAAAAATAAGCGAAATGGTGGTCACAACAAGAATCGCCGAAATATCGGAGGCCATAATAAAAAAAGAAGGAACTAATGGGGTCATTTCGGGTTGTCGGAGGAAATAAACTCAAAGGAGAGATTATTCCCCAGGGAGCAAAAAACGAGGCTCTGCAAATTCTTTGTGCTGTCCTTCTCACCGCTGAGAAGGTCACCATCAATAAAATCCCAAATATTCGAGACGTCAATAAACTGATTGAATTGTTGAGTGACATGGGTGTGAAAGTAGAAAGACTCGGTCCAGAGTCTTAT
>Ga0213861_10005286_pt1 | contig 10386 bp, 5 predicted proteins | sample PICome_4_FD_160110 | JGI IMG/M metagenome (GOLD analysis project Ga0213861, IMG submission 160110) | Coastal seawater microbial communities near Pivers Island, North Carolina, United States - PICO131 | ecosystem: Environmental > Aquatic > Marine > Coastal | place: USA: North Carolina | collected...
GCTCCGAGATCCGCCCGCGCTTTCCTCCTTGTCAGGTTTGTCGCCGCTGCAGCTCACGCTGACAGCAGCCACAAACCTTAGACTTTGCTGCCGTTGGATGCTGCTCCATCAACGTCCGGTCTCGTTGCGTGGCGGTGTCTCAAAGGTTGACTCGAGTTCGACATTCAAACTGGCCGCCAAGCCAAAAAACCGGCGCCGCACGGTCTCGGCATAGGGATTGGCCTTTTCAATCGCTTCGAAAACTTCCGGCGCGTCATGCTGAACCATGGAAATCGCCTCGGATAGCAAATCAAAGCTCTTCGTTGTCATGCGCGTTGGCAGCGGCCCCATTCTCAGCAACACTTTGGCGATAAGATGCGTAAGCCCTTGAACAATTGCTGCTTCTCGATCGTGATCTTAGGCGTCGTCATGATGACTGTCAGACCCAGAACTTTGCGCAAGAACGCAGCCACCCTTGCATGTCGCGCTCCCTGAATGGGGCAGACCGCAATTTTCAGACCCTCAATACCTGTCGTCGCACTTTGAGGACCGAACAAGGGGTGAGACGCCACGGTGTCCACATCGTTCGGTAGGACTCGCTGCATGATCTCCGAGGGGACAACTTTGACCGAGCCAACATCGACAATCAGCGCGCCAGGTTTGCAGGCAATAGCGATCTCGCTGACAACCTGCTCGAATACAGACACTGGTGCGGCAATGAGGATCACGTCAGCCTGCGAGACTGAGTGCAATGGTGCCAGGCGCACGCCGAACTGCTTTGCGATCTCTGCAACGTCCGGGGACGGATCGTAGGCCGATATTTCGAAATACGGGCCGAGGTGAAGGGCTGCAAGTTGTCCGAATGCACCAAACCCCACGATGCCTAGCGACTTGTTTTCACTTGTGCTGTTGTTGTTCATTTCTCGACCTTTGAATTTGCCGCCCGGCACAAGGTCGATTTAATTTTGACCGCTGTCAGGGGCAGCGGAAAACCAATGATGAAATGCCCGCAGCTATGGAAGCTGGGGATAATAGTCCTGCGATGCGAAGAACGGTTTCATCATGATGTCTGCGGTAAAGCACACAAGACAGCAGAGTCAACGATGTTTCTGCGTAGCGGTCATCGGCTGCGGCGCAGCGTCGGTCAAAGAGGGCTCGAAGCAGCCATTTCCCAACAAAAAAGCCCCCTGTTGCAAAACAGGGGGCTTTCTTAATTCAAGACGCGTGAGGCTTATTCGCGGCTTTCCGGCGTATCGACGATGATGTTGTCGAACTCGTCGCCACCCACCACGTCGTCCATCCGGTCCGGTGCCGCCAGAACGGCTGCGGCCTCGGCTTCTTCGCGGCGCGCTTCGATCACGATATTGTCGCGGTCCTGCGCAATGCGACGCACCTTCTGCGTTGCCCCGCCGGTGCCCGCCGGGATCAGACGGCCCACGATGACGTTCTCTTTCAGGCCAACAAGCTTGTCCTTCTTGCCCTGAACCGACGCTTCGGTCAGCACGCGCGTGGTTTCCTGGAACGACGCCGCCGAGATGAAGCTGCGGGTCTGCAGCGACGCCTTGGTGATGCCCAACAGGATCGGTTCGCCCTGCGCCGGACGGCCACCCTTCTTCTCGGCCTTCTCGTTGGCAAGGTCAAACTCGGCCTTGTCCACGTGTTCGCCCTTGAGAAGCGTGGTATCCCCACTTTCAAGGATTTCCCACTTCTGCAGCATCTGGCGCACGATCACTTCGACATGCTTGTCGTTGATCTTCACACCCTGCAGGCGGTAGACGTCCTGAACCTCGTCGATCATGTAGTTCGCCAGCGCTTCGACACCCATGATGGACAGGATGTCATGCGGCGCGGGGTTGCCGTCCATGATGTAATCGCCCTTCTGGACGAAATCGCCTTCGACGACGGGGATGTGCTTGCCCTTGGGGACCATGTATTCCACGGGCTCCATGGTGTCATCCGCCGGTTCGATGGTGATGCGACGCTTGTTCTTGTAGTCCTTGCCAAAGCGCACATAGCCGTCGATTTCCGCGATGATGGCGTGGTCCTTGGGGCGACGTGCCTCAAAGAGTTCGGCCACACGCGGCAGACCACCGGTGATGTCCTTGGTCTTGGCACCTTCGCGCGGGATACGTGCAACCACGTCACCCGCCTTGATGTCCTGACCGTCTTCGACCGACAGAATGGCGTCCACCGACATCGGATAGGTGATCGGGTTGCCCGCATCGTTGCGCAGCGGCTCGCCATCTTCGCCCATCAGGATGATCTCAGGCTTGAGCTCGTTCCCGCGCGGAGCAGCCCGCCAGTCGATCACGATCTTCTGGGTCATGCCCGTCGCATCGTCGGTCTCGTCGCGCACGGCCACACCAGCGGTGAGGTCCACATGCTTGGCGATACCGTCCTTCTCGGCGATGATCGGCAGGGTATAGGGATCCCATTCGAACAGCTTGTCACCGCGCTTGATCATGGCGCCTTCCTTGACGAAGACCTTGGTGCCGTAGCCCAGCTTGTGGCTGGCCCGTTCGACGCCATGCTCGTCCACGATGCGCAGCTTCATGTTACGGCCCATGACCAGAGTGTCGCCCACCGAGTTTTCCAGCGTGGACGCGTTGTCGAACACGACCTTGCCTTCCTGGCTCGCTTCCTGGAACGACTGCTGACCACCCTGGGCAACACCGCCGATGTGGAAGGTCCGCATCGTCAGCTGTGTGCCCGGTTCGCCAATGGACTGTGCCGCGATGATGCCAACGGCTTCACCGATATTGACCAGTGTACCGCGTGCAAGGTCACGACCATAGCACATGGCGCAAACGCCCTCTTCCGCCTCGCATGTCAGCGGCGAACGAATGCGCATGGTTGCGACACCGGCGTCCTCGATCAGGTCGGCCATACGTTCGTCGATCAACTGACCGGCCCGCAGGATGACCTCGTCGGTCCCCGGCTTGAGGATATCGTCAGCCGCGACGCGGCCCAGGATACGCTCGGCCAGCGACGCCACGACTTCCCCGTCATTGACCGCTGCCTGAGCCGTGATCGCACGGTCGGTGCCACAGTCGTGCATGCGCACGATGCAGTCCTGCGCCACGTCAACCAGACGACGGGTCAGGTAACCCGAGTTCGCGGTCTTCAGAGCGGTGTCGGACAGACCCTTACGGGCGCCGTGGGTCGAGTTGAAGTACTCAAGAACGGTCAAACCTTCCTTGAAGTTCGAGATGATCGGCGTCTCGATGATGTCGCCATTCGGCTTCGCCATCAGGCCGCGCATCCCGCCCAGCTGCTTCATCTGCGTGACCGAGCCACGGGCACCGGAGTGCGCCATCATGTAAACCGAGTTCGGTTCCATTTCGGCACCGGCCTCGTCGGTCTTCGCCGCCGAGATGGTGGACATCATGGCTTCGGTGACCTTGTCGTTACACTTCGACCAGGCATCGACCACCTTGTTGTACTTTTCGCCCTGAGTGATCAGGCCGTCCATGTACTGCTGTTCGAAATCCTTCACCTGCTCGCGGGTTTCTTCCACGATCGGCCACTTGGACTCCGGGATCACCATGTCGTCCTTGCCAAAGGAAATGCCCGCTTTGAACGCTTCCTTGAAACCCATCGACATGATCTGGTCACAGAAGATGACGCTCTCTTTCTGACCGCAATAGCGGTAGACAGTGTCGATGACCTTCTGCACGTCTTTCTTGCGCAGCAGCGTGTTGACGAGGTCGAACGGTGCTTTCGCATTCAGCGGCAGCAGCGCGCCAAGACGGACACGACCCGGTGTGGTCTCGTAGCGCTTGAACACTTCGTTGCCTTCGTCGTCGATCTGTTTGACGCGGCATTCGATATTGGCGTGCAGATGTACCTCACCCGCATTCAGCGCGTGTTCGACCTCTTCGATCGACGCGAACTTCATGCCTTCGCCTTTCATGCCTTTGCGGGCAATCGAGGTGTAGTAGAGGCCAAGGATCATATCCTGCGACGGAACGATGATCGGTGCGCCGTTGGCAGGCGACAGGACGTTGTTCGTCGACATCATCAGAACACGGGCTTCTAGCTGGGCTTCAAGCGACAAAGGTACGTGAACCGCCATCTGGTCACCGTCGAAGTCGGCGTTGAAGGCCGAACAGACCAGCGGGTGAAGCTGGATTGCCTTACCTTCGATCAGGATCGGTTCGAACGCCTGAATGCCCAGACGGTGCAGCGTCGGCGCACGGTTCAGAAGAACCGGGTGTTCGCGGATCACCTCGTCAAGAATATCCCAAACCTCGGGACGCTCTTTCTCGACCAGTTTCTTCGCCTGCTTGACGGTCGACGACAGACCCTTCGCTTCAAGGCGCGAATAGATGAACGGCTTGAACAGCTCGAGCGCCATCTTCTTGGGCAGACCGCACTGATGCAGCTTGAGTTCCGGACCGGTCACGATGACCGAACGACCCGAGAAGTCGACCCGCTTACCCAGAAGGTTCTGACGGAAGCGGCCCTGCTTGCCCTTGAGCATGTCGGACAGCGACTTGAGCGGACGCTTGTTGGCGCCTGTGATGACGCGGCCACGACGGCCGTTGTCGAACAGAGCATCCACGGATTCCTGCAGCATCCGCTTTTCGTTGCGGACGATGATATCCGGCGCGCGGAGTTCGATCAGGCGCTTCAGACGGTTGTTCCGGTTGATCACACGACGGTAAAGGTCGTTGAGGTCGGAGGTCGCAAAGCGGCCGCCATCCAGCGGAACCAGCGGACGCAGTTCTGGCGGGATCACGGGGATCACGGTCAGAACCATCCATTCCGGGCGGTTGCCGGATTCGAGGAAGGACTCAACCACCTTGAGGCGCTTGATGATCTTTTTCGGCTTCAATTCGCCGGTCGCTTCCTTGAGGTCCGCGCGCAGCTGATCGGCCTCGGCTTCGAGGTCGATATTGGCGAGCATCTCACGGATCGCTTCGGCCCCGATATTGGCCGTGAACGCGTCCATGCCATAGGCATCCTGCGCGTCCATGAACTCTTCTTCGGTCATCAACTGGCCGTAGGTCAGGTCGGTCAGACCCGGCTCGATCACGACGTAGTTTTCAAAGTAGAGGATGCGTTCCAGATCGCGCAGCGTCATATCCAGCATCAGGCCGATGCGCGACGGCAGCGACTTGAGGAACCAGATATGGGCGCAGGGTGCGGCCAGTTCGATGTGGCCCATGCGCTCGCGACGAACCTTTTGCAGCGTGACTTCCACACCGCATTTTTCGCAGACAACTCCGCGATACTTCATCCGCTTGTATTTGCCGCACAGACATTCGTAATCTTTGATCGGGCCAAAGATACGCGCGCAGAACAGGCCGTCACGCTCGGGCTTGAACGTCCGGTAGTTGATGGTTTCGGGCTTTTTGATCTCACCGAAAGACCACGACAGGATCCGCTCCGGCGACGCGAGCGAGACCTTGATCTCGTCGAACGCCTTGGGCGGTGTGACGGGGTTGAACGGGTTGTTGGTCAGTTCCTGGTTCATTTTCAAATCCTTGAAAGGGAAGTTTCGGAGTTGGCCGGGCAAATGCCCGACCTACAGAGTTTGCGTAGGGCGGGCTTCAGCCCGCCATTCGGCTCACTCATCCTCCTCCGCATCCAGGAGTTCCATATTCAGGCCGAGGCCGCGCACTTCCTTGACGAGAACGTTAAAGCTCTCGGGAATGCCCGCTTCGAAATTGTCCTCGCCCTTGACGATGCTTTCATAGACCTTGGTCCGGCCCGCGACGTCATCCGACTTGACGGTCAGCATTTCCTGCAGGGTGTATGCAGCGCCGTAAGCTTCCAGAGCCCAGACCTCCATCTCCCCGAAACGCTGGCCACCGAACTGCGCCTTACCACCCAGCGGCTGCTGGGTCACAAGGCTGTACGGTCCTGTGGAACGCGCGTGGATCTTGTCGTCCACAAGGTGGTGCAGCTTGAGCAGGTACTTCACGCCAACGGTCACGGGACGCGCGAACTGCTCACCCGAGCGACCGTCGAACAGGATCGACTGACCCGATGTGTCGAAACCGGCGCGCACGAGCGAGTCGTTCACATCAGCCTCTTTCGCACCGTCAAAGACCGGCGTTGCGATCGGCACACCATGGGTGACGTTGCTGGCCGCTGTGATCAGCTGTGCTTCGTCCATGTCCTTGATGCCTTCTTCGTAGACATCGTCGCCATAGGCGATCCGCATCGCTTCGCGCACCGGGGTCAGGTCGCCAGAGCGACGGTAATCCTGCAACGCTTCGTCGATCTTGATCCCCAGACCGCGTGCGGCCCAGCCCATATGCGTTTCCAGAATCTGACCGACGTTCATCCGCGACGGCACGCCCAGCGGGTTGAGACAGAAATCGACCGGAGTGCCGTCCGCGAGGAACGGCATGTCCTCGATCGGCACCACTTTCGAAATCACACCCTTGTTGCCGTGACGACCAGCCATCTTGTCGCCCGGCTGCAGCTTGCGCTTCACCGCGACGAACACCTTGACCATCTTCATCACGCCCGGAGGCAGATCGTCGCCACGACGGACCTTTTCGACCTTGTCCTCGAAACGGGCATCCAGGGCACGCTTCTGCGCCTCGTACTGCTCGTTCAGGGCTTCCATGATCTTGGCATCGTCTTCGTCTTCCAGCGCCAGCTGCCACCACTGACCACGGGTCAGGCTGTCCAGCAGCTCTTCGGTGATCTGGCTGTTCGACTTGATGCCTTTCGGGCCTTTGACAGCCATCTTGCCAAGGATCAGGTCCTTCAGACGCGCGTAGATGTTGCGGTCAAGGATCGCCAGCTCGTCGTCCCGGTCACGGGCCAGACGTTCGACTTCCTCGCGCTCGATCTGCAACGCACGTTCGTCTTTCTCGACGCCGTGACGGTTGAAGACCCGCACTTCCACAACGGTGCCGAAATCACCCGGCTTCACCCGCAGCGAGGTATCCCGCACGTCCGACGCTTTCTCACCGAAGATGGCGCGGAGGAGTTTCTCTTCCGGCGTCATCGGGCTTTCGCCCTTCGGAGTGATCTTACCGACGAGGATATCGCCCGGTTCCACATCCGCGCCGATATACACGATGCCCGCCTCGTCGAGGTTGCGCAGCGCTTCTTCACCGACGTTCGGAATGTCGCGGGTGATCTCTTCCGGCCCAAGCTTGGTGTCACGAGCGGCGACTTCGAATTCCTCGATATGGATCGAGGTGAACACGTCGTCCCGTGCGATCCGCTCGGAGATGAGGATCGAGTCTTCGTAGTTGTAACCGTTCCACGGCATAAACGCGACGACCACGTTCTTGCCCAGAGCCAGTTCGCCCAGATCGGTCGACGGGCCGTCGGCGATCACTTCGCCCTTGCCCACGGTGTCGCCCACATTCACCAGCGGACGCTGGTTGATACAGGTGTTCTGGTTCGAGCGCTGGAACTTGCGCAGACGGTAGATGTCCACGCCTGCATCGCCCAGCTCAAGGTCTTCGGTCGCACGCACAACGATACGTGTCGCGTCCACCTGGTCGATCACGCCTGCACGCTTGGCCATGATGGCCGCACCCGAGTCGCGCGCAACCACACCTTCGATCCCGGTGCCGACCAGCGGCGCTTCGGAACGCAGGGTCGGAACCGCCTGACGTTGCATGTTCGAACCCATCAGAGCGCGGTTCGCGTCGTCGTTTTCGAGGAACGGAATGAGCGACGCCGCAACCGACACAAGCTGCTTCGGCGACACGTCGATCAGATCGACGCTCTCGTTCGGCGCGAGCGTGTATTCACCCGATTGACGGGTGTTGACGAACTCGTTCACGAACTTGCCGTTCTCGTCCAGAAGCGCGTTGGCCTGGGCCACGGTATGACGCTGTTCCTCGGTCGCGGACATATACTGCACGTCATCCGTCACATGGCCATTTTTGACCTTGCGATACGGTGTTTCGATGAACCCATACTTGTTCACGCGGGCAAACGTCGCCAGCGAGTTGATGAGACCGATGTTCGGACCTTCCGGCGTTTCAATCGGGCACATACGACCGTAGTGGGTCGCGTGCACGTCGCGCACCTCAAAGCCCGCACGTTCGCGTGTCAGACCGCCCGGTCCAAGCGCCGAAAGACGACGCTTGTGCGTCACTTCGGACAGCGGGTTGGTCTGGTCCATGAACTGCGACAGCTGCGAGGAGCCGAAGAATTCACGCACAGCCGCGGCCGCCGGTTTCGCGTTGATCAGGTCCTGCGGCATCACCGTGTCGATCTCGACCGAGGACATACGTTCCTTGATCGCCCGCTCCATGCGGAGCAGACCGACGCGGTACTGGTTTTCCATCAATTCACCGACCGAGCGCACACGGCGGTTGCCGAGGTGGTCGATGTCGTCGATGTCGCCCTTGCCATCACGCAGTTCGACCAGTGCCTTGACGCAGGCCACGATATCTTCACGGTCGAGCGTGCGCTGGCTGTCGGGCTTGTCGAGCGCGAGGCGCATGTTCATCTTCACGCGGCCCACGGCGGACAGGTCATAGCGTTCGCTGTCAAAGAACAACGTGTCGAACAGTGCAGAAGCGGCTTCAACGGTCGGCGGCTCGCCCGGACGCATGACACGATAGATGTCCATGAGCGCGGTTTCGCGGTTCATGTTCTTATCGTTTGCCATCGTGTTGCGCATATACGCACCGACAGTGATGTTATCGATGTCGAGAACCGGAATCTCGGTGATCCCCGCATCCATCAGCTCTTTTAGGCTACCACCCGAAACTGCACCGTCCTTGTCGACGGTCCATGTCAGTTCGTCCCCGGCTTCGACATAGATCGCGCCGGTGTCTTCGTTGATGATGTCCTTCGCAACGAACTTGCCAACGATCTGTTCGAACGGCAGCAAAAGGTTCGTGATCTTGCCTTCGTCGATGATCTTCTTGACAGCGCGGGGCGTGATCTTCTTGCCCGCTTCTGCAAAGACTTCACCAGTGGCTGCATCGACCAGATCATAGGTCGGACGGGTGCCGCGCACGCGCTCGGGGAAGAACTTGGTCTCCCAGCCTTCGCCTTTGCGCAGCTTGTAGGTCACGGTGTTGTAATACGCATCCATGATGCTTTCCTGGTCGAGACCAAGAGCATAGAGAAGCGTTGTCACCGGCAGCTTGCGGCGACGGTCGATGCGCGCGAACACGAGGTCCTTCGCGTCGAATTCAAAGTCGAGCCACGAGCCGCGATAGGGGATAATGCGGCAGGCGAAAAGCAGCTTGCCCGAGCTGTGCGTCTTGCCCTTGTCGTGATCGAAAAACACGCCCGGCGAACGGTGCATCTGGGACACGATCACGCGCTCCGTGCCGTTCACCACGAACGTTCCATTCGGCGTCATCAAGGGCATATCGCCCATGAACACGTCCTGTTCCTTGATGTCCTTGACCGACTTCGCGCCGGTGTCTTCGTCGATATCGAACACGATCAGGCGCAGCTTCACCTTGAGCGGTGCGCTGTAGGTCATGTCGCGCTGCTGGCATTCCTCGACGTCGTATTTCGGCTTTTCCAGCTCGTAGCTGACGAATTCCAGCACGCTGGTTTCGTTGAAATCCTTGATCGGGAACACCGACTGGAAGACACCCTTGATGCCTTCACCGTCAAGCGGCTGCGGCTGGTCGCCGGATCTCAGGAAGAGGTCGTAGGAGGATTTCTGAACCTCGATGAGGTTCGGCATCTCCAGAACCTCGCGAATTTTTCCGTAGTATTTACGAAGACGTTTCTGGCCAAGATAGCTTTGCGCCATGGTCGATATCACCTTTTCATTCTCAGCTGAGCGTCACGCCGTCGGGCCCCGGCGGTCTGCCCAATAGAGACGACACAAACCCGATCAATTCACGGCGCACGTCCCACCGCACGCCTCCCGATCCTTGGGTCCTGTCCAAGAGAAGCCCCGATATGACAAAGGGCCTCTCTAAGACAGGCTTGGCTGGGCATGGAAAACCCCATACCCAGCCTCGCAAATGTGCTCACCGGCCCCCGAAGGAACCGTTAAGCGATTACTTGAGCTCGACTTCCGCGCCAGCTGCTTCCAGCTTCGCTTTGATGTCTTCGGCTTCTGCTTTGGAAACCTGCTCTTTGACAGCTTTGCCGCCGGCTTCAACCAGATCCTTGGCTTCTTTCAGGCCCAGACCGGTGATGCCGCGAACTTCCTTGATCACGTTGATCTTGGATGCGCCCGCCGACTTCAGGATGACGTCGAATTCGGTCTGCTCTTCAGCAGCCGCGCCACCGGCGTCGCCGCCAACCGGACCAGCCATCATCACTGCGCCGCCAGCTGCGGGCTCGATGCCGTACTCATCCTTGAGGATTGTTTTCAGTTCTTGTGCTTCGAGAAGCGTCAGACCAACGATCTCTTCTGCCAGTTTTTTCAGATCAGCCATTGTGACTTTCCTATCTAAATGTGTTCCAACGTCGAGGTTTCAACCCCACGAAGATGTTCTC
>Ga0213861_10005287_pt1 | contig 10385 bp, 6 predicted proteins | sample PICome_4_FD_160110 | JGI IMG/M metagenome (GOLD analysis project Ga0213861, IMG submission 160110) | Coastal seawater microbial communities near Pivers Island, North Carolina, United States - PICO131 | ecosystem: Environmental > Aquatic > Marine > Coastal | place: USA: North Carolina | collected...
GTTGCGTTAGGTCGCGGCTTCCGCGAAAGGAGAGCGTCCGGGCACCTTTGGGCCCCGTTGCGAACTGGTTGGACGGGTACAGTTGCCCAGGAACGGCGCCCCTTCGGACAGCGATCGGCGGACGAAAAAGATGAGGGAAAGCGCAACATGAACACCGCACCAACGGGGGCCACATTGGAAGAGGCCCGCGCTTTTCTTGCCAGGCATCCCGACGTCGAGGGGATCGACATCGTCCTGACAGACCTTCATGGCATCGGACGGGGCAAGATCATCCGCCGCCACGAGCTTGAGGCTCTGTTCGCCGAAGGGCGAGGCATGCCTGCGTCCCTGTTCGCGCAGGATATCCACGGCGATGACGTAGAGGGGGCCTTGGCAACATTCTCGGACAAGGGGGGAGACAGCCGATGCTGGCCCGTGCCCGGAACCCTGGGTCTGCAACCGCTTAGCGGTCGTGGCCTTGTTCTGCTGCAGTTGTTCGACTCTGCCGGGCGGCCGATCCGGCACGATCCTCGGAGCGCGTTGATGCGCCAGGTCGACCGGGCGACGGCCGCCGGATTTGTTCCGATGGGGGCGTTCGAGCTGGAGTTCTATCTGATCAACGCGTCGCCCGGCGTTGGGGGCGAACGCGCACAGCCGGTCCGCGCCCTTCTTGGAGGGCGGCCGCTTGCATCGAACAACTGCATGTCGGTGGATGAACTGGACGAAATGTCGCCCTTTTTCGACGCCGTCTATGCGGCGGCAAAGACCTTTGACCTGACGCTTGAGGCGATGATCTCGGAATACGCCGAAGGCCAGTTCGAGCTGACCTTGCGTTACCGTGATCTTGCTCGGGCGGCGGATGATCTGATCCTGACCAAGGCGCTGATCCGGACCACAGCCCGTCGGTTTGGTATGACTGCCTGTTTCATGGCCAAGCCCTTTGGGGACCGATCCGGGTCGGGCATGCATATGCATCTGTCCCTTGCGGACAAGGACGGGACCAACCTCTTTGCCGATACGCCAGACGGCGAATTGTCGCCGCTGATGCTGCAGGCGATGGGCGGTATTCGGGGTGCGATGGCTGAAACGATGTTGATCCTCGCGCCGGGTCTGAATTCATGGCGCCGCTTTGCCAGCAATTCCTACTCACCCGCCCAGAACAGCTGGGGGATCGAGGACCGTGGTGTCGCCCTGCGCATCCCCGGATCATCGCCAAAAGCCCGGCATTTCGAACACCGTATCGCCGGGGTTGATGCCAACCCCTACCTCGTGGCCACTGCAGCCTTGGGAACAGCTCTTGACGGGATTGACGCTGGTGCCGATGTCGGTCCCGCTGGGCCCGAAGGGGCGGCCAGCGCTCCGTTGCCGCCGGACTGGCAGTCCGCGATCGAGGCCTTTGCCGCGTCCGATACGATGCTTGACGTGTTCGGCGCACCTCTGCGAGACGCGTTTGCCGAGGTCAAACGTGCAGAACACGCCCGTTTGGCCAGTCTGGTCACGGATGTCGAATGGTCGATCTACGGCAACAGCCTGTAGCGACCGTTCCGTTGCGCCCGTGGCCGTGACTGCCACGTCGTCCCCTATGCCATCGGATCGAACTGGTCAGCCGCAAAAACCGTGTGGATCACATGGCCGTCAAACATCTCAAGCAGCTTCTTTGAAGTTTCCTTGCTTGCCCATCGGGTTGGAGAGGCAAGCGCCTCTTGGATGTGGTCTCGTGAGGCGAATTTCATTGCCATAACGAGTGGGAAGGGGCTGTCTGCATCGTCGCTTTCCACCTCGCAAAGCACGCGGAGTTCCAAGAGATTTGGAAATGCGCCCCACAGCGGGACAAGGTTTTCGCGCCAATGGGCATGAAAGGCTTCTTCCATACCCGTCTTGATTGTGCCTTTGAAAAACGCGCAGCGAATGAACATCTTGGCCTCTCTTCCTGATTTTGGAGGCAAGCGGCCCCTTTGGCCTTCCAGATAAAGAAACAGCGGGACGCCGCCAAGTGAAACTCTCTTGTCCAGGGCGGGTCTGGGGGTCATCCGGTAGGCGGTGCCGATACCTACCAAGCGGGAGCCACCGAGCGGACCGACGCACTTGTGCTGGTGGGTGCCCGGGCGGTTGCGCGATGGCGCATTCGACCGGTCGATGCCTTTTGCCGAGGGGCCGGATTTGACGGGCCAAATCGCTGACGTGATTTTCGCCAAAAAACGGGCATCACCAGCTGTTTTCGGGTAGCCTTTGATCGCCATTCTCATTGCATCGAACCAATGGCCGGTGCTATATTAAGGGGGTTAACAGATTGCTGACACGTCAATTGAATACTGTCGGCCGATCCTGATCGGGAATGCCAAAACAGGACTTCCGCAGGGACCTGCTATGCTGCGTTTTTCTGTTTGGCTGTGACGTACAAACCCAGAGCTATCGAAGCCTCCCGCCGGTGCGGTGTTGTTAGGTATTGAAGGCGTCAAAAGATAATCGTGTTGCATGCTATTCTGAAATATAACCCTGACTTCTATTTTGTGTTTTCGACCTGAAGGACAAGCTGATTTGAAAAGATCGACGTCGTTGTCGCGATTGGCATCCTTGGCCCTTTTGGCCGCAATCGCAATTTATCCAAATTTTGGAGCCAGTCAGACAAGCACGGGAAGTCTCGCTCAAATGTCGGTGCAACCAGTCGGTCATGATGGCGGGTTCGAACTGGTTTTCAGGGATGAATTTGACAAACCGATGCTGAACCTTGATCGCTGGACGACGTGTTTCTGGTGGGACGACAATGGCTGTACGAACCTCGCAAGCAACGAACTGGAATGGTATATGCCGTCCAATGTTCATATCGAGGACGGGGCCCTGATCCTGACGGCCCGGCGCGAAAGCGCGATCGGTTTCGAGGGGCGCGAGTTTCCCTACACTGCGGGCATCGTGACCACGGGTCGCTACTACGCTGAGGACCCGGGGGAAACGCGGTTCGAGGCCACCGAAGGCTATTTCGAAATGCGTGCCAAATTGCCGTCGGGACAGGGTCTATGGCCGGCCTTCTGGATGCTTCCGTCAAGCCTGCATGACAAGCCTGAAATCGACATCATGGAGTTGCTTGGCCATCGCCCTGACATGCTGGAATTGCACTTTCAGTATGAGGACGGCGCCGGTAACCCAAGCAACATCGGACGGCACCTCAGGACCAACGATCTTACCCTCGACTGGCATGTCTTTGCAGCGGAATGGTCGTCCGAGCAGATTGTCTGGTACCTCGATGGTGTCGAAATGTGGCGCTACACCGATCAGCGATATATCCCCGACGTGCCGATGTATCTGCTGATAAACCTTGCGGTGGGCGGAGACTGGCCCGGCGATCCTGACGAAACGACCGAGTTTCCTGCCACCATGAAGGTCGACTACGTGCGCGCATGGGTCAGGAGTGAGGGATGATCCTGGGCCACGAATGCGCGAAGCGTCGGATGCCCCCGCCAGAGGTTAGAGGATGCGCCTGCTAAGTTCCCTCAAGGCGGCAACACCGCTGGTGTTGAATGGCTATGCACTTGTCGCCAATGTCGGGGTCAGTTCTGTTCTGGGCATCGTCTTCTGGATGATAGCGACCCGGCTTTATACGCAAGAGCAGGTCGGGTTTGCGGCGGCTTTGATTTCGCTGATGATGACGACAAGTTTCCTGGCGCAGATGAACATGGGCGCTCTGCTGACCCGGTTTCTGCCATTGGCGGGGGGCGGGGCAGGGCGGCTGATCCTGAAGACCTATGCCGGGGCGGGCCTTTTCGCTGCCCTGGTCGGGACAGGTTTCGCGCTGGCGGCAGGATCGTTCGCCGAACCACTTCTGGTGGTGCGTACCAGCCCCGTCGCGACGATGATATTTGTTGGTGCAACGATCGCATGGACTGTATTCTCGTTGCAGGACGCCGCATTGTCCGGGCTGCGGCGATCAACGTTGGTCCCGGTTGAAAACGCAGCCTATTCGGTCCTGAAGATCGTGGTCCTGGTCCTTGTAGCGCAGTTGGCTCTGCCGAAGACCGGGGGCATCTTTCTAGCTTTTGCCCTGCCCCTTATCCCTTTGATCCTGATCATCAATGCCGCAATCTTTGCTCGGCTACCGGCACGCGCGACGACCCCCGTCGGACAGTTGCCGGACCTGAAGACGGTCTTTCGTTTTCTGGGCTGGGATTTCCTTGGCAGTCTGGGCCTGTCGGCAGCATACGGCCTTGCCCCCTTTTTGGTCACGGCATTTGCGGGCGTGGCCTCGACTGCCACTTATCATCTGGCATGGAGCATGGCCTATTCCATCCACCTTGTGGGCATGGCGATGAGCGTCTCGTTGATTGCCGAAGGCGTGACCGACCCGTTGCGCTTGCGAAGACTTATCGTCGATACTTTGTGCCATGCCCTGATCCTGAGCGTTCTGGCCGTCGTGGTTATTGCCGCCGGGGCCCCGCTTCTGATGGGGATGTTCGGAAAGAGTTATGTGGCTGAAGGCGCTCCGGTCTTGCGTATCCTGGCCCTGTCCTGCTTGCCGTGGACTATCTCAACGATTTATTGTGCCTCGGCCCGGATCAAGGGTGACACCCGTGCCGTCGCCTTGGTCCAGATCAGCACCCTTCTTGTCTTTGCTGCAACCGGTGCGATCCTGGTTGCGGGCCTTGGTGCGCTTGGCGTCGCCCTGGCCTGGCTTGTGGCACATGGCGTTACCTGCGCGGCTGTCGTTGTTTCCGTGATGCGAAGGGATGGCCCCGGCACCCTGGCTGACTGGACCATCGCGCTTGCCCATTCGGCGATGCAGCTGCTGCGGTCGGTTTGGAAAATGCTGCGGGGCGGAAGCAGGATAAACCGGCGGATCGCTCAGGATCTGGTGTCACCAGGTGATTTCCATTGTCCCGATTGTTCCAAGCTTACCGTGCTGGACGGTTCGACCAATTGCGTGACGGCCGTTCTACTGGAAAACGACGGGCCGGCCGGCGGCCCTGTCGGTGTCTTGAAATTCGGAACCAGCCCCAGGGGGCGCGCCTATGTTTCGCGAAATGCCGAGGCGCTTCGGTCGTTGGTGGCGGACACGCGTTTGGCTTCGCACTGGGACCTGATCCCTCGCATTCTGGCTGAAGACACCACGTCCGGGCACATTCACACGGTCGAAACGGCTATTGTGGGGTTTGATGGCCTTCAGTTGGACTTTGGACGCGGCGATGCCTTCCTTGCGATGACGGTCGCATCATCCACGGTGGCCGAGATGCACCGCAAAACGGCCACCAGGTCGCGTCTTGATGACAGTTGGGCAGAAAACTGGATCGACGCTCCCGCGGCAATCGTGAGGGAGGCGACTGGCAATCTGGGCAATTGGCGGCAGCGCGAAATCGGGATCGAGAGGCTTTGCGCTGACCTGCGAGCTGCCTGTGTCGGAAGATGGGCAAACCTAGGTCTAGGGCATGGGGATCTATCGTTCGGCAACCTGTTCTTTTCAGACCGCGATATCAGCAGTCGTGATCTGCGCGTTGTGGGCCTCATCGATTGGGAGGCCTATCGCCCGGATGCCCTTGCTCAACTGGATGCCAGCCACCTTGGCCTCACTGTCAGGATGGCCCGGACAGGCGAAGAGATTGGTCCTGTCGTGAGAGATTTCCTGCAATCGGACGGTTGGACTCTGGAAGAGATTGCCGTCTTCAGGACTGCGGGGGTCCGTGATGACAACGACCCGTTGGACGACAAGGCGATCGTTGTTCTGGTGTGGCTGCGCCATGTGGCCACGATTGTCCGCAACACTGAACCTTCCTTGAAGTCCAGACTTTGGCTGGCATGGAACGTTGATCGCGTTCTTGACACAGTCGCGCGTATCCGGTTCGCGGCCCACCCATGACGAGCAGACCCAGAACCGCCCCCCAACAATCGTCTGGGCAGTCAAGATCGCGTCCGAGCCTTGTGGCGCAGGTTTTGATTGCGGGTTCCATGGCGGTTGCGGTTGGTCTTTGGTGGATCAGCCTCCCGTTGATCGTGCCCGAAGACCTGAACGATTTCGGCCTTGTCGGCATCTTGCCCTGGCCGTTCTGGGCCGGTCTGATGCTGTTGCAAACAGGGTTTGCGGCCGGGCTGTACCTTTGGCCGCGAAGGCGGTTTGTTCACGTCTCTGGTCTGGCGGCATTGGTTCTCATGCTTCACGCTACGCCTGCGATCGTTTACGGAACGCTGCGCTATTCCTGGGCCTGGAAGCATATTGGCATCATCGACTATATCCAGCGACACGGTGAGGTGGACCGCACGATCCAATTCCTGTCGGCCTATCACAACTGGCCGGGTTTCTTCTGGATCGCAGCAAGTCTGGCCGATCTTTTCAATCTTGGCCCCACGGAGATTGCCGACTGGGCGCGATTCTTTCCTGTCCTATCAAACCTGGCCTATATTGGATTGCTTGCGCTGCTTTTCAGGCGTTTCACCGACGACCCACAACTCGTCTTTGCGGCAATTTGGGTCTTTATCTGCACAAGCTGGGTGGGGCAGGACTACTTTTCCCCTCAGGCGCTTGCCTATGGGCTTTATCTGCTGGTCCTGATTCTGTGCCTAGGACCGTTGATGCCAGCCACGGCAACGGGGGGAAGGTATCTGGGGCGGCGCTTGCAAGGCCTCAGGACAGCGATGACTTTGGGAACGTCGACCCGGACCGACGCGACGCCGCTTCAGCGCAACCTGGCGGTCGGCCTGTTGTTCGTGGCCATCCTGGTCATGGTCGCGTCGCATCAGCTGACGCCGCTGACCCTGGTTATTGCATTGACGGGGTTGTCGATCGTCACCCCACTTAGCCTTGGCTACGCAATCCTGGCTGCGTTGATGATGCTCCTTTGGGTGCTGTTTCCGGCGGCGCCGTTCCTCAAGGCCAATCTGGCAGGTGAATTGGACCAGCTCGGGCGCACCGTCGAGGGCGTTGCCGAAAGGCTTGTCGATACCCGCGACGTGACGGTCGGCACGGCGAGTGTCGTATGGGTAGGGCGTGCACTCTCGGCCGGGGTTGCCGTCGTTGGGGGCCTTGGCGGTATTCGGCGTTTGATGTGGGGCAAGCGGGATGGCATCGCTTTTGTCCTGATGTGTGCCCCGGTTCTTATCCTTGGTGTGACCAGCTATGGTGGCGAGGCAATCTTCCGCATCTACTTTTTCTGCCTGCCGTTCTTTGCATTCTTCTGTGCTGCATTCTTCTTTCCCAACCTGCGCTATGCACCCGGGATCATGACATTTGTGTGCTTTGGACTGCTGTCGCTGCTGTTCAGCATCGGCTTTTTGTTCGCGAACAACGGCAAGGACCGTCAGTATCGGTTTTCACAGGACGAGGTCGAGGCGGCTGTCTGGCTTTATAGTCATGACACCCCTTCGACCCTGCTTGTTGAGGTGTCGCGCAATTATCCGTCGCAATTCATGAACTATGAGGATTTCATTTATCTCCCGATATCGGAAGAGCCCGAAGCCTCGCGCAACGAGTTCCTTTTCGACCCGGGCAAGACGTTGGGAGATTGGTTCTCGGACACGAAATGGAACGATGGCTATGTCATCGTGACAAGAAGCCAGCTGGCCCATGTAGAAGTGTCCGGGATCCTGTCCGCGGATGCGCTCCAAGAGCTGGTAAGCGACCTTCTGGCATCCCCTGATTTGGTTCAAGTTTATGAAAATCAGGACGTGCGGATCTTTCGGGCACTCCGGTTCGTCGAAGGCTAGCCCGAGACGACCAACCTGTCGGTGTTGCGATCCTCACATGTTCGATGAAATGCCCATTGGTCGGCGCACATCTGTTCGAAGGACAGTTTTGCCTTCCAACCTAAGAGCTGTTTCGCCCGACCGGGATCTGCCACGCAAGTCGCGATGTCGCCGGGTCGTCGGGCGACCACCTCGAATGGTACATCGAACCCGCAGGCGCCAGAGAATGCAGCCACTGCCGCCCTGACGCTATAGCCTGCACCGGTGCCAAGGTTTACCCGCAGATGGTCGGCGGTTGCTGCGTTCGCCACCAAATGCTCGACCGCTGCGACATGACCCCGGGCAAGGTCGACGACATGGATGTAGTCCCGCACACCTGTGCCATCAGGTGTTGGGTAATCATCACCGAAGATCAGTACCTTAGGATGCAGTCCGGCCGCCGTCTGGGCGATGAAGGGGAAGAGGTTGTTTGGCTTTGCTGTTGGGTTCTCACCGATCAATCCAGAATGATGGGCGCCGGCGGGGTTGAAATACCGCAGTGAAATTGCCCGTGTCAGTCCTCCGGATGTGACCGTGTCGGTGATGATCTCCTCCAGCATCGCCTTTGTGCGGCCGTAAGGGTTGGACGGACCGACTGGGGCGTTCTCGTCCAGAGTGCCCGCACCGCCGGCTTTGTAGACCGTGGCCGATGACGAAAACACCAACTTGCCCACACCGGTTTCGCGCATCGCCTCAAGAACGGTGACGCCGCCTCCGACATTGGCGTTGTAGTAATCCAGGGGGCCCGAGACCGATTCTCCCACCGATTTCTTCCCGGCAAGGTGAATAACGATGTCGATGCCGTAGCGCATCAAGGTTTCGGCCACCTTGCTTTTGTCGCGGACATCGCCAAGGACGACAGGAATGTCGAAGCCGGTGATCCGTGCCAGACGTGTCAGCACATCCGGCGAGGCGTTTTCAAAATTGTCTAGGATGACGACGCCAAAGCCTGCAGCGACAAGTTCCACCACGACATGTGACCCGATATAGCCCGCCCCGCCGGTCGCCAGCACCCACTGGCGTTCCGGTACGATCATTTTCATTGCGCACCCTCGCGCCAAACCGGTTCGTGCCGGGGGCCAGTTGCTGAGCAGAATTCTGTCGATGCTGGACGGGTCATGATGCAGTGACCTCCCAAACCGGGCTTGGTTGCCTCCGCAGGGCCTTTAGGCGTCGGGTCATGCGCCACAGGCTGGACCTGAGACTGTTTTGCGGTGGCGCAACCGGAACGCCATGGCCGGTAAGCAACGAGAAAAGTTCGGCTTTGCCCAACGATTCTGTCATCACAAGGCGGGACAGGCCAAAGGCGTTTTCGCCGGTGGCAGACAGGGCATGTCGTACCCTCACCGCCGACCCATATCCCGCATCCTCCGCCAATTGCCTGGTCGTATCCGAGGCGTAGCCATGGGGGTAGGCGAACGAGCGCACATCCTCGCCCAGTACATCCTCCAGCACGTGTTTGCAGTTTCGGATTTCCGCAAAGGCAGTGCTGTGATCAAGCACATCAAGCTCGGGGTGGGTCATTGAGTGGCCCCCGATTTCGATCCCAGTGGCCGACAGGGCCCGCAACTCTGACGCGTTCAGAATGGGCCGATTGCCCTCTCCTAGCGGGGCTAGCCACCTGCTGCTTTTGCCGATCAGACCAGCGACTACATAAAGCGTCGCGGGGTAGTCGAATGCCGAAAGGATCGGAACGGCGTTGTCCTGAAAGTCCTGCAACCCGTCGTCAAAGGAAATCGCCACGCAGCGCGATGGCATCGGCTTGCCCATGACCAGCCAGTCGACCAGCTGACTTATGGTGAAAACACGGTAGTTCCATTGCTTCAGGACCGACATGTGTTGGTGAAACCGGTGCGGCGTGACGCACCATTGCGCGTAGCATGCATTGTCGGGGTCAGCGATCGAATGATAGGCCAGTATTGGAATGGCTTGCATCGCAGTGTCTCCAATCCTTGGGTCAAATTGGGTCAGTGGCTTCGGTCATTGGCAAATGCGTAACCACGCGCCGGGTTTGTCGGCGGCTGCGCAGATAGCCGGGAACGCCCATCAGGATGCCCAACCTCTCACTCCAGACGTATTGGCGCGGATAGTCGTCGGGGAGCTTGTCCATCTTGCTGGAATTTGGCGAAAACAGATGCCGGAAGGCGGCCACCGATTTGCGGGCAAAGAAGGCGAGGCGACGAGGGTCCTCGACGACCTGCTTCGTCAGATAGGCCCCAAGGCCCACACCGTAGTTGTAGGCCTGCCTGCGCATACCGTCTTGGCTGCGACGGTGGTGGTGCCAGACAATCGCGCCCGGCTCGTAGGCGATCCGGTAGCCCGATTGAAGCGCGGAGACCAAGGAGGCCAGGTCGTCCCCACCGCGCGCCAAAGTTCCAGCCCCCAGTGCAGGGTCAAAACCGCCCATCCGTTCCAGGGTCTCGCGTCGGAACGCCATGTTGGCACCAGACCCGAAAGCGCCCGCGGCATAGGGAAAGAGGGGGTTGTCACGGTGCCCTGTCTTTGGATCAAAGACCTTTCGGGACAGGCCCTTTCCAAAGCCGCCGTGCCGTTCTGTCCAATACTGGGCCCGGGTTTCGAGTTCGGCCGGGAGGATCAGTCCCGTCACGCATCCGATCTGATCGTCATAGGTAAAATTCGCAGCGATGGCTGCGACCCACGCGGGGTCCGCGATTACGTCGTCATCGGTAAAGGCGATGATGCTG
>Ga0213861_10005288_pt1 | contig 10384 bp, 9 predicted proteins | sample PICome_4_FD_160110 | JGI IMG/M metagenome (GOLD analysis project Ga0213861, IMG submission 160110) | Coastal seawater microbial communities near Pivers Island, North Carolina, United States - PICO131 | ecosystem: Environmental > Aquatic > Marine > Coastal | place: USA: North Carolina | collected...
AGTTGGGATATTGTGCCTATTCATAAATGCTTTGGCGAAAGCTTTACTCCCTTCTAGTGTTGCGGCTTTTTTTTGAGGCCCTATAACTCCAACCCTTGATAAGGTTACATCATTTATAAAAAAATCGTGAATCCCTAATACTAATGGTTCTTCAGGGCCAACTACAACTAAATCAATCTGATAATATATGACTGCCTCCTTAATTTTTTTAAAATCAGAAACACCAATTGGTAGATTGGTTGCACACTCTGAAGTACCCGCATTTCCTGGAGCTGCAAAAAGTTTTTTGCAATGTTTGCTTTGCTTTAATTTCCAACACAGAGTGTGTTCTCTTCCGCCGCCGCCAATCACTAATATGTTCATTTAAAAAATTTTTATAAATATAACATGTAAAACCGCATCCTGTATTCTCATTAATCTATTCTTTTAAAAAGTCCTTAATTTGCTTTTCAATGTTCTTTACAAAAGGAAGATGTGTTTTAAAAGGTGTTGGAAATTTAGTTTCCCATTCTCTAAGATCTTTTGAATTAATTATCGGAAAAAATTGCTCCATCCCATCTAATCTACTTTTTTGATTAGGATGTTCTAATCCATCAGATAAGAATAAAACTGGTGTTCCAAATGCAACAGCAGGGAGGGCAGTATGAATCCGAGATGTAATTACAAGCTTTGCGCTTGCAATATTCTTAAGTTGAAGTTTTGCTTTTTCTATTCGCTCTTTTTCATCATACTCTTTTGTATCTATAAGCTGACTATAGTAATATATTTTTTCTTTATGCTTTTGTAAAAATCTCTCAAGTCTTTTTATTGCGTTTTCGAATTGCTTCTGTTTTATTGGTCTTTTTATCTTTTGGACTGCCTGCCCTAAAAACTCTTTAGGAATTAACTCATTTTTTGGATTGAGTCTTTCAAGTGGGCTTATAACAAAAATGCCTTCACGTTTTGAATTTTTAGAAATAAAATTATCTCGATTTAAACAAAGGGTTAAACATGCCGAATAATAAGCCTCGATTCCAAAACTGGTCAAAAGCTTTCGAGTATAGTGATCTCTACATCCAATTGGTTCATTTCTCTTAAGATAGCTAATTCCATTTTTATTTAACATTCCTTTTTTTGCAGTTGGGTTAAGGTGGAAAGAAATAAATAGTGGATCAATTTGCTCGGAAGGGGGCCAATTTTTTGGTTTTTCCATAAACCATCCATTCATTATTAATGCTGCCTTTTCGCCTTTATATGCATTTAATTTATCTCTGTCAATATCAAAAGTTTTTATTTTATTTAAAACCTGTTTAGCTGCCAAGCTTTGAATAAAATCTCCCAAGTTGTTAGAATTTGGATAGGATAATACAGCTGGTGATTTAGACATAAGTCCTGTTTTTAATAAAGCCGTTCTCAAAAGCATTTTTTCTTTTCTTGATAGGATAATTTTCTATAATCCTCTCTCTTGCCATTTGACCAAGTTTTTTGTTTTCTTTCTTTAAAAAAGCAGTTATTTTTTCCAGCCCTTCTTTTGAGTCAAATAACAACCCTGTTCTTCCAATTACATCTGGAATTCCAAATACTTTACTCCCAATAGGTATGCATTTACAAAGCATAGCTTCACATAGTACATTGGGTAAACCCTCTATTTTTGATCCTTGAAAATAATAGCTGTGTGAACCGTAGAGATCTTTCAGCTGATCTCTGGTTTGTTTACTTAAAATCGTTAAATTTTTAGGAATTGAATCATAAACAGAAAGATTTTTTTTTATTCCTGCTAAAGTAAATTTGAAATCAGGAAGTAGTTTAGCTAATTCAATAAACATTGAAATGCCTTTTCTATCAAAGGTTCTTTTATCATTAATATTAGCAACTGTTATTACTGTTTTTTTAGATTTAACATTATTTGATTTCCAAAAGTTAGAATTATAAGCTGTTGGAACTTCTAGTATTGGTGTTTTTAATTTAGGAATAAAATTTTTAATTCCTGATTGAGTTTGATATTCTTGTTTTGAATTTGGACATCCTTCTGACAAGCTTTTATGGACCACCCATATACTATTTGCTTTAATATAATTTGTCTTTGCTATAGATTGTCTAAAATTATTTCTTAAAAAAATCCCATAGTCTAAACTTTTATTTGCTATTGCATCATATCCTCCTACGATAATAGTTGATGATTTACCAAAGAGTCCTGCAAGTCTGATAGGAATTAAACTATGGTAATCATTAAACCAAGTAAATAGGGCTTCTGATTGGGGTAAATAGTATATACCTAGAATCAATTCCCGTAATCTATTCCAAAGAAAACGAAATGGGTCTCTGTAAGCAGGAGAATAAATTAAAAAAACATGATACCCCATTTGCTCTAAAAGACTGATATCTTTTGTTACAAATGTATTCTTTTGATTACATACTAAGAGTACTTTTTTAGACGACATAATTAATCTTTAATTAAGTAATCCTTTAAAACATTTGCAATCTTACGATTGTCAGAAGCTCTAGGAACTTTATTCTGTCCTCCAAGCTTTCCTATACTTTTCATATATTTTTTAAATCCTTCTGTGACAACTTTTCTTAAAATCAAGGGGCGAAGAATTTTTCCAGTAATTAAATCGTTATAATAAATATTTTTTGCTCGCATTACATCATCTATTTTTTTAGCAAATACCTCTAAGTTTTTTGGAGGTGTCTCAAACTCAATAAACCATTCATGATATGGAAGTCCTAATTCTGGTTCAATTTGGGGAGCAACGCTAAATTCTCTAACCCTTACAATACTTGAATCTTGATCTATCGCTTCTTTCAATGATTCCTCTATTTCGCTTACAATTACATGTTCACCAAAAGCAGAAATAAAATGTTTTATTCTTCCGCTTACTACAATTCGAAAAGGAGAAGTACTCGTAAATTTAATAGTGTCTCCTAAATTATAGCGCCATAGGCCAGCTGAAGAAGATATGATCATTACGTAGTTTTTCCCTATCTCTACTTCAGCTAAATTGAAGACCAAAGGAGTTTCATCAAGAAACGTACTTGCCAATATGAATTCATAATAAATTCCGTGATCTAAAAGTAGTAGTAATCCTTTGTCATCCTGTCTATCCTGATAAGCAAAAAACCCTTCAGATGCTGGGTAAAACTCAATACTATCCGGAGTTTTTCCTATAAGTTTTTCAAAGATCCCACGATAAGGCTCAAAATTTACTCCTCCATATACAAAAAGAGAAAAATTAGGAAATAGCTGACTAATATTTTTACCTGTTTTTGCATTTAATCTTTCAAAATACATTTGAACCCAAGAAGGAATTCCTCCAATAATAGTCATGTTTTCTTTTTGTGTTTCACTCACTATTGCTTCAACTTTGGCTTCCCAATCTTCTATACAATTGGTCTCCCAGCTTGGCATTCTGTTTTTCTGAAGATATGATGGCACATAGTGGGCAACGATTCCAGACAAACGTCCTAAAGCAACTCCCTTTTTGTTTTCTAAAACAGGACTTCCTTGAATGAAAATATGTTTCCCTTTGACTACTTTAGTGTTTCCTGTTAAATAAATATAATTTAAAAGGGCTTCTCTTGCAGCTCGAATATGTTGAGGCATTGACGCCTTTGTTATTGGAATAAATTTAGCTCCAGATGTCGTTCCACTTGACTTAGCATAATAAAGGGGTCTTCCTGGCCAAAGAATATCTTTCCCTCCATCCAGAATCAGGTCGATATACGGCCGTAAGTCTTCGTAGTCTCGAATAGGTATTAATTCTCTAAAGGATCTTGAATCTTTAATTTCTTCAAAACTATGATCTTTTCCAAAACGGGTTGTTACTCCTTGCTTGATTAAATTTTTCAAAACTTTTTCTTGGGCTTCCAATGGATTTTTAATCCATTTACTGTTTTTTCTATCAGACCAAAATGCATATATTTTTGCCCCTATTGACTTTATCATTCTTTAGAAAAATTAAAAAAAATTTCAGGGTTCATGGGGTAGCCATCAATCCAAAGTTCAAAATGGAGATGGTATCCCGTAGATAGCTCCCCTGTATTTCCAGCACTAGCAATAACTTCTCCAGCCAAAATAACATCCCCTTGTTTCTTGCTTAAAGATTCATTGTGTTTGTATACAGAAAGAATTCCTAAACTATGCTCAATTATAATTACAAAACCTGTTTCTATAGTCCATTCAGAAAAAATAACAGTTCCATCTGCTATTGCTTTTATTGGAGTACCCTTTTTTAGAACAATGTCCACTGCATAATGGGATTCATTTGAATTAAAAGGCTGAGAAATAGCTCCTAATGCTGGAGGAAATAAAATTGTGTTTATTTTGGTTTCTTCATTAACCTTCGGATTGTATTTATCCTGTTGCGATACAAAAGCACGTAATAAAGAGTCCTCCAGGATTGGTTCAGTGAAGGGTTGTTGAGATTCTGTGTTTTTATCAGAATTTTCTGTTAAAATTTCTGAATCTTGAAATGAAATATCTTCTGTCAATGTTTGACGAACAGAATTTAAATAAAGACTGTTTCTATTGTAAAGAGTTATCAAAGAGTCAGTTAAAAATAAGTTTTGCACTGCTTTTTTTCGTAATTCTGAAGAATCATAACCCGGAATTAATGTTTTTATTGGTGTGTAAGCGATAATTGAAAAAATAAAAGTCGAAAATATCCCTAAAAATAGTAGGGTTAAAAAAATTACCTTTATCCTGGAAACACGAATTTGTCTTTGTTCCTCAAAAGATTCCTCATCAATTATCATAACTAAATAAGAGTTGAGTAGTTTTCTAAGAATTCGTTTTCCTTTTTTTTCTTCTTGTGACATATTAGAAACAAAGATACGGAATCCTCAAGCCGATAAAATATGTGCTTATAATTTTCATGTTTATGAATCTAAATATTTCTGTACATTTGTTTAAACTATACATTAATGTTGGCTTTAAAAATTTTAGGTATGATAGGTGCTCCACAAATAATATTAATCATCGCGGTTGTGCTCTTGCTTTTTGGGGGGCGCAAAATTCCTGAACTTATGAAAGGTTTAGGGAGTGGGATTAAAGAATTTAAAAATGCTACAAAAGAGGACGAAGACAGTTCTAAGGTAGAGAAAAAGAAAGAAAACTAGTTTTTCGATTTAAACGTGTTGAGAATTGTGTTTAACTCAAACATATACTCTCTCTTGCTTACTGATGGAGCAAATGCAAAACCCTCAAACACAATAATTCTTTTATTAATAGTGTCACTTATCATGTAGTTCACAAAAGGACCAGCCATAAAATCATTTTTAACTTCCCATGTTCCCTTAGTTAAATAGCCTTGTTTTCCATCTAAAAAGACCTTATAAAAATATGGTCTAAAAGCCCGCTCTGTTATTAAAAAACTACCGGGTAAACGTCCAGGCACAAAAATTTTACCAATTGAATCTCTTATGTTTAAAATCCTTTTATTAAATACTCCATTTAAAGCATTTAAGGGTAAAGCATACGCTATAATATTCAGATGCCCTTTTTGGATTGGCTTTTGAATCCAGACAAAATTGGTTGTATCCTTTACTGTTTTATACGCTGATGGATACTTAAGGTAGATTCCAAATCTGTCTGTCAAATTTTTTTCAGTTGAAAGCGATTTATTAATTCTTCTTAGTTTCTCTATTCTCTCGTTTTCTCCTAATGTCTGCATAAGCAATTCGATGTTTTCATTAAAAGTGAAGGCTTGTGCGTCAGTATCTTCACCTGTTACTAAAGCTAAAATTTGTGGTCTAGCAAACTGGTTTTTAGCTAATTGAAAGCGGGATATAGAGTCTTTTTGGAACCAAATGATATTCCTGTTTTGGCGTGCGAATCCAGTGAATGCAATTGGATTCATGTATCTCATCGAATATCTTGGTTCATCTAGAGGTAAGCCCTCATATATAGACCCCATAGAGGTTCTAATAGTGTCGCCTAAACTGGAGTTCCAATCGGACTCTGGCATTACAACTGTCACATGGTTCAGGTTGCCACTAGACTCTGGAACAAATGCTTGAGATCTGTCTATCTTTGAATTACAGGAGGCCATAACACTGAGAAATAATAAAATGGCCCTTTTCTTCATTGCTTTTTTATGATAATGCTTCGATTCCTGGGAGAACTTTTCCCTCTAAACTTTCTAACATAGCTCCCCCTCCTGTACTAATGTAACTCATTTTGTTTTCCAGACCAAACTGTTTAACGGCTGCAACAGAGTCGCCGCCACCAACTAGTGAAAAAGCTCCTAAATTTGTCGCTTCAGCTATAGATTCTCCTGCAGCAATAGTTCCTTTTGAAAAATTTGAAAATTCGAAAACACCCATAGGTCCGTTCCAAAGGATCGTTTTACAATTCAATATTAAATTGTGAAATTTCTCTACGCTTTTTGGACCTGCATCCATAGCTTCCCAGCCTTCTGGAATATGCATGACTTTAAAAACCTTCTGTTTTGCATCATTAGAAAAGCTATCTCCAGCAACCACGTCTACTGGAAGATGAATTTTTATATTTTTTTGTTTTGCTTTATTCATGAGTTGTAAAGCATAATCGCAGTAATCCGGTTCACATATTGAATTTCCTACCATCCCCCCCATTGCTTTTGTGAATGTATATACCATGCCTCCTCCTATTATTAAATGATCAACCTTGTCCAATAAGCTTTCAATAATTGTGATTTTAGAGGAAACTTTTGCTCCTCCAATAATTGCTAAAATTGGAGAATCCCCTGTTTTCATTACCCTTTCAATTGATAATACTTCTTTCTCTAGTAGGCGGCCAAAACATTTCTTATCCTTGAAAAACTTAGCAATAATAGTCGTAGATGCATGTGCTCTGTGGGCTGTCCCAAAAGCATCATTTACATAAACGGTCCCCAACTTAGAAAGTTCTTCAGAAAAATTGATATCACCTTCAGTCTCTTCAGAATGATAACGAAGGTTCTCCATCATTAAAACTTCTCCTGGTTGAAGTGCGGCAACCTGAGCTTGAGCAGAAGGCCCTACACAGCTTTCTGAGAAATATACTGTTACACCTAGAATTTGAGAAACGGTTTCAATTATATTTGATAATGAGTATTTAGGCTCTGGTCCTTTTGGTCTACCTAGATGAGATATTAGAACACATTTACCTCCTTCAGATAATATATGGTCTATCGTTGGTTTTGCTGCTTCTATTCTGGTTGTGTCTGTGACTTCCATCTTATCATTCAGTGGAACATTAAAATCCACACGAATAATAGCGCATTCATTACTAAAGTTGAATTGATTTAAGGCTCGCATTATTTGAAATTTTTTCAAAAATACAATAATGCCAAAGTATGCCAACTTATTTTTAAAAAGATCTCAATAAGGGCACTTAGGAAAATGTATCTTTACTTATGAATTGGTCACATCTTATAGGTCAAGAGCTGATTAAAAAAAAGATGGAATATCTTTTAGCGTCAAATCAAGTCCCTCACGCTCAGCTATTTAGTGGGTCTCCTGGATATGGAGTGCTTCCGCTAGCTATTGAATTTTCACTTATGCTTTTAAATCATAAAAGTGATTCTGATTCTGCTAACGGCTTAGGTAAAGTAAGTCAAAATCCAGATCTTCATTTTGTATTTCCTGTGGTTAAAAGAGATAGTGAAAAAACAGTTTATTCTCATGACTATGCTAAAGAGTGGTCTACTTTTCTAAATGAAAGTCCATATGGTGATTATTCTAATTGGTTTGAGTTAATTTCTGTGGGGAATAAACAGGGTATTATAGGAATTGAGGAAATTAAAAATCTTCATAAAAAAATGTTTCTAAAAGCTTTTAGTGGCAAAAAAAAAGTGTGCATCTTGTGGGGGGTGGAGAAAATGAATTCTCAGGCAGCAAATAGCTTTTTGAAAATTTTAGAAGAACCGCCCAATAACACATACTTTTTCCTGATAGCTGAAAACACAGAATTAGTATTACCAACTCTCCTTTCTCGATGTCAACAAATTACTTTGGGACCTATAAATTCCGAAGCACTAAGAGGCATAATTCCTGATAAAAAATTAAATATTGATCAAATTATTCTTCAAGCAGAAGGAGACTATAATCTTCTAAAGGGTTTTCTGGAAGATAGTCGAAACGTAAAATATGAAGAGCTTTTGGTAAAAGGTTTACGCCTTGCATTTAAGGCAAAAGGAAACAAAAGCATTGTTGGTGACTTGATAAATTGGTCAGCTGAACTTTCGTCTCATGGACGTGAGGAACAAAAGGCTTTTTTGGCTTACGGTATTCAGTTTTTAAGGGATGCTTTTTTGTTAAACTACAAATTAGAAAGTATTGTTTATTATCGCTCGAGTATTAATTTTGACCTTTCTAAACTAGCTCCTTACATCCACAATCAAAATGTTCTAGAGCTGATCAAACTATTTGAAAACACACATTATTATGTATTGAGAAATGCTAATACAAAAATAATCTTCTCTAATTTAGCTTTAAAACTTACAAAACTTCTCAATCTTCCAAAAAACTAGATTCTTTTTCAAAAACGTAGATCAATGATGAATACTCTCCTGAAAAAGAAGCCTTAATATTTGATATAAGACCAATAAAGGAGCCTCTTAATAACGGACAATTATTCCCTAAATATTTTTCTGATAAATAAGCTATATAAATAGCATCAAACCATAACGGATACTTTTGGCTCATGACAAAACCTGACTCCTTCATTAGGATTTGCATGCCAGGTGTTGTAAAATGCCACAAATGCCTAGGAACGTCTAATGCTGCCCAGTAAGCTTGATAATATTGAGAATCAAAACTATTAAAATTAGGAACTGCAATTATCAGTTTCCCGTTTTTTTCTAGTCTTGATCGTAATTCCTCTAAAATTTTTTTTGGCCTTGAAATATGTTCTAATACATGCCAGAGGGTTATAATGTTAAAGCTTTCTGTAGCTGGTATCTTTTTAAGACAGGAGACTACATTTATGCCTTTACTTATAGCAATATCCATGGCTGTGGGGTTTGGCTCAATAGCAATCACTCTATATTTGTCCTTTGACATATACCTTGCAAAGTTTCCGATACCTGCGCCATAATCCAATAATTTTTTGCCCAAAGAATGACGCTTAATGAGAGTCATTTTAAAGTACAGCATTATTCTTTGAATAAAAATATAAATAAGATCCGCTAAAGACTTTTCCTTGTTTTTATGTGATGCATAGTCGTCTGATTTATAATATTTTGACATGTCAGTCCCCAATGGAATCTCCGTTTGGGCCCAATGTTTGTCATTGTTCCAAATAACCTTAAATCGATCTTTGGAAACTAGATGGTCTTTTGCTGTAAAAAGCTGTTGTGTTGTTTTCATTTGTTCCACGTGAAACAATTAAATTAACGTCCCATAGATACTAAGATTACACTAATATCGCTGGGGTTTATTCCGCTAATCCTTGAAGCCTGGGCGAGCGTGTCTGGACGTAATTTGTTTAATTTTTCTTTAGCTTCATGTGATAGTGAGGCCAAAATATCGAAATCGAAATTTCTCGGTATTTTGATGTTCTCTAACCTCTTTAACTTCTCTGCATTTCGTTTTTCTTTTTCAATGTAGCCTGCATACTTGACTTCTATTTCTGCTTGTTCAAAAATTGAATCATCCATTCCGTTAAAATCTAAATAATCTTGTAAGGTTTTAAACTCTGAAAAATCTTTGCGTGTTATCTTCGGTCTGGCTAATAACTTGGCATACTTGTCTATTTGGTTTACTCGGTTTTCTTCTTTCAGCCTAAGTAATCGATTTGCAGAATCTAAAGGATAGCTTTTCGTTTTTAAATAATTAAGTAATTCAGATCTTTTAGCCAATTTTTCATCAAGCTTTCTCATACGCTCTTCAGATGCTAATCCTAAAGCATGGCCCTTAGGGGTGAGTCTTTCGTCTGCATTGTCCTGACGGAGTAGGGTTCTATACTCCGCTCTTGATGTAAACATTCTGTATGGCTCTTCAGCTCCTTTAAGAATAAGGTCATCAATAAGAACTCCTATATATGCCTCATCTCGGCCTAGCACAAAAGGTGTCTGGTTTTTATGCTTTAAATGTGCATTTATTCCTGCAACAATTCCTTGTGCGCCTGCTTCTTCGTAACCTGTTGTGCCATTAATTTGTCCCGCAAAAAAAAGGTTTTGAATTAATTTAGTTTCTAGGCTATGGAAGAGTTGAGTGGGGGGGAAATAATCATACTCAATAGCATAACCGGGTCTAAATAATTTAACATTTTCAAAGCCTCTTACTGCCTTAAGTGCTTTATATTGTATGTCCTCAGGTAAAGATGTTGAAAATCCATTAACATATACCTCAACTGTCTTCCATCCTTCTGGCTCAACAAATATTTGATGCTGAGGCTTTTCGCCAAAACGATTAATCTTATCTTCAATAGAAGGGCAGTAGC
>Ga0213861_10005289_pt1 | contig 10384 bp, 6 predicted proteins | sample PICome_4_FD_160110 | JGI IMG/M metagenome (GOLD analysis project Ga0213861, IMG submission 160110) | Coastal seawater microbial communities near Pivers Island, North Carolina, United States - PICO131 | ecosystem: Environmental > Aquatic > Marine > Coastal | place: USA: North Carolina | collected...
ATGGCTCAGCTAGTCTTTGGTACGACAACGCACAAAAACTAGCCACGACTAGTAGCGGTGTTCAGATTACGGGAACACTTGATGTAGATGTTATTAGCAATGCTTCAGGTGTAGTGCATCTAAATGACACTTTATATTTTCAAGACAATAGCAAAGCAGTTTTTGGTGATTCTTCAGATTTAGAAATCTTCCATGATGGTAGTAATAGTTATATTAGAGATGTTGGAACTGGTAATTTATGGATAGGAGGTGTAAATGTACATCTTGGAAATCCTACTGCATCTGAATATTACATACAAACTATAAGCAATGGTGCTGTTACTCTTTACTACGACAACTCAGCAAAACTTGCAACTAAATCAGACGGTGTAGATATCACAGGTGAATTACAATCTGATTCACTTGATGTTGATGGTAATGCTGACATATCAGGAAATCTTACTGTTGGAGGAGATCTTAATGTAGGTACAGCTGACCTAATAAAAGAAGAAAATAGTCAATTAAAAATACAATCGGGTCAAGGTGTTATTATTAATATTGACAATAACGATTCAGGACCTGATGTATTTTCAGTCACAAAAGGTAGTAGTGGTTCAACAATATTACAAATAAGCACTTCAGGAAATAGTTCAACTTTTAGCGGCCCAGTTCAAGCAACTTCATTCAGTGACGGAACAATCTCAGGAATTACATTTATTGATGAAGATTCGTTTTCTACGAATAGCGCAACAAGAGTACCAACACAACAATCAATCAAAGCATATGTAGATGCACAAGTTGCAGGAGTGGTAGATACAGCTCCATCTGCATTAAATACACTCAACGAATTAGCAGCAGCTTTAGGTGACGATGCTAGTTTTAGTACTACAACTTCAACAGCATTAGGAAATCGTCTTCGAGTCGATACAGCTTCACAAGGTTTAACTGGAACACAACAAGCAAACGCAATTACCAATCTTGGAATTACAGCGACAAAAGCCGAACTGAATTTACTAGATGGAGTAACTGCAACAACAACTGAATTTAATTATTTAGATGGTGTCGGTAATAATATACAAACACAGCTAAATCAAAAGGCTAATTTAAGTGGTGCAACATTTACAGGAACTATTACTACTGGTGGTGATATAGATTTAACAGGAGTAAGTGATACAGCCGATGAAAAAATAATATTACCAAGAGGCGGACACATTGCTTTTTATGGAAATGGAAGTTTAGACCACGCTATTTCAAGTATGGGTACTGACGATATAAGAATTAATTCTTATGGAGCAATCATACTCAATCTTGATTCAAACAGTAATCAGACTAATGCTGCAAACTTTAGAATCGTAAAACACGGTGGTGGTTCAAGCGCAGGAACTGCAGTATTCTCAGTTGATGGTGAAAATGGAAATTTAACAGTTACAGGAACAGTAGATGGTAGAGATGTTGCAAGTGATGGTACAAAACTTGATGGTATATCAGCAGGCGCTGATGTAACACCTTCATGGGTTCCTTCAAGTGATCCAGGTTATCTAACAAGTTCATCAACTCAAAGTAAATACTTAAGAAGTGATACTGCTGATACTGCAAGTGGTACTATTACTTTTAGTCTCGACACATTAATTGCTGAACAAAAATATTTTGGATATAGCAGTACATACAACTACAAGCCAAGAGTTACTGGTGGTATAGGAACTCGATCAGAAATGATTAGTGCAGCAAATATGCTTATTCATGGTGATACAGATGGCACGGGAACAGGTGAATTTGTATCAATTAGAGCAGGTGCGGGAACTGCAAACGAACTAAAAATAGTATCCAAAACTTCAGCGGCATCACAAAGCAGTTCAGCTCTTGTTTTTAATGGTGGTCAAGTATTCCACGCAGGTAACTCGGCTCAGTTTACTTCTGCACTGAATACAAAACTTTCAGGAATTGAAACAGGAGCAGATGTAACACCTTCATGGGTCCCCTCAAGTAACCCAAACTATTTAACTTCCGTTCCTAATCATTCAGCTGCTTTAATTACAAGTGGTACATTAAATAGTTCACGCTTACCAACTGATTTAGGATCTACTAGAACATTGTCAGGCGCTAATGCAATTCTTAAATTACAAGAAACAGATGTTACAAATAGTCCCACATGGTGGCATGTAGCAGATGGTGGAAACTATTCAGTAAGATTAAATAATAGCGGAACTTACCCAATATCTATCAATACGAATGGAACAAATAATGCAGTATCAAATATAGTTTTAGGATATAATACAGATTTTTCTGCAGGCATTGATGTCACAGGAACTATTACTTCAGGTGATATTACTTCTACAGGAAATTCACAATTTAATGGAAACGTACAAGTAGGCGACACAGTTAATCAAAATGCTTATGGACTACTGCAAGTTAACCAAACAGCAAATAATGATGAGGAAGGTATTGGAATATTATCAGCATCTCATGCTAGGTCAATGCGTATCTGGGTTGATGAAACAAGTTCATATATTAATTCAGGAAATGGCGGTGCGGCGAATCTAGTATTTAATGAAGCAATTACAGTTTCATCAGGTGGTAATTTAACTGGAGTTGGAGTTATAAGAACTACAGATGGTGCTAACACATCAGTATCTTATGGATTTACTGGTGATATTAATACTGGTATGTATAGTCCAGCTAACCATGAACTAGGATTTACTACAAACGGCGGCCAAAGATTAAAACTAGATTCTACTGGTGCTACTGTTACAGGAAACCTAGCAGTTACAGGAACAGTAGATGGTGTAGATATAGCTGCTAGGAATGGAGTACTTACGAGTACAACTACTACAGCCAATGCTGCACTACCAAAAGCGGGCGGCACGATGACTGGCAATCTTGCAATGACCAATTACGCTATTACCGCAGTAGCAAACCTTACTTTTAACGATCCTGGTCCAAACGAAGGAATTGCATGGTCGGGTGGTAATACGAAAATATACGAATCACCAGATGATCTAACAACAAACTCAGCAGGAAACTTGCAATTTGTTTATGGAAGTACAAGAAGATTCACAGTAAATAGTACAGGAGTAGATGTAAATGGTGCATTAACAGCAACAACAAAATCTTTTGATATAGAACATCCTTCTAAGAAAGGAATGAGATTGCATCATGGCGTGGTTGAAGGCCCAGAGCATTCCGTATATGTCCGAGGCAAATCGAAAGAAAAAGTTATACTACTACCAGACTATTGGGTAGATTTAATACATGAGGACACGATTACAGTACAATTAACGGCTATCGGCAGTGGACAAGATTTATATGTCGAAGACATAAAGGACAACAAAGTGTATGTAAATGGAGAAAATTACTTCTATTATATACAAGCAGAAAGAAAAGATGTAGAAAGATTCGAGGTGGAATATGAGTCTAATTTATAATCGTAGAACAACTGGTCTTTTCGAAAATGGTGCAGCTCAAAAAGGAGACAATACAAATTTTGGAGGATTCACAACTCGAACTGATTCTGGTGATTATTTAAGTAATGGTCGCTCATTATATATGAGCAACGTAAATGCACGTGGAAGCACTACTATAGGATCTCAATATATTCCAGTTGATACCTCAAAAGTTTATCAACTTGCTTATTCTGTAAAAACAATAACACAAAGTTATAACAGCAGAAATGGAAGTGGTCACTTAGGATATGCGTGCTATGATGAAAATAAATCTTTTATTGATTTAAGAACTATAAGACATTATGGACTTACTACTTTAACACGAGCTGCATCTCCTGGCGATACAACAATTTATGTAGCAGATGCTTCTGGCTGGTCAACAAGTACAAGTTCTCATCAAAGAATATTTCAGTTATTTCCTACAGGACATTCTTTGTATTCGGCCGCAAATTATTACACACAGTTTAGGACAGGAAATAATGGATACCCTAGTAATGGTTTAACAGATTTAGGTGGAGGAGAGTGGAGTATTACTTTAACTTCAGGATTACCTAATTGGGGTTATACAGATTCAAATGGAGAATATCCAATTGGAACAAATGTAGGAAATGGTAGAGCCGGTGGAACATATAACTATGCAATGGGTAACCCAGTATATCCTCAAACTTGGACAACATATAGTGCAGTATGCACAGGAGAAGGTAGAAGCAGTGGCGCGCAGTTTAGACCCATGACAAAGTTTATTAGATTTATGAATTTAAGAAATTATAATTATAGGTCAGAAAATGCAGGAAATGCAGCATTATACGTAATGGATAATTTATTCTTTGGAGAAATACCTTCAACAAGTGATACATTACCAACTAGTTTTTTACAATCAGATAGGTTTAGATAATGGAATATATAGAAATAGATGGTGAATACTTTGTAATTCACAATGATGAAACAGATCCAAATGGTGAACCATTATTTGTGCCAATTACACAGGAAGAATACGAGGCGAACACATGATAGGAAATGCTCCACAATTACCTGCAGGACTAGTATTTAATTTTGATGCATTAAGTCCTAAATGCTATTCTGGTTCAGGCACTTCATTTACAGAAATGATTAGTGGCGCTACTGGAACAGCAACTACAAGTAATAGTGGAACAGTTGGATTAGATAGTACACTTGGAAGTAGTCATTTAAAGTTTGCAAATCCAAACGCTGTGGCTAGAACAGCTTATATTTCTTTTCCTGTAAATATAACTTCGGCAAATACTTCAGGAGTAAATGTTCCTCAAGGACCAAATGCTTCTTGGAATTGGTGGCATTATTTTCAAGATGCTGGTAATGTTGATCATCCGAATTTTGGTTGGGAAACTGGAAGTGGCTGGGATGGAGATGCAGGATTTGTTTTTGGTACTGGATATAGTACAGATGGCCCAAGATGGGGAATTGATGATGGAGCTTATACAGTTTATGCAACTACTGGTTCAACAACTGGAGATTATAGAACGAATGAGTGGCAAAATTATTGTGTAACTTTTGATGGAAATGTTTCAAATGGTGTAAAAACTTACCTAAATGGAGAGTTAGTAGATGAAAGAAATGTTGCGGCTTCAACGAATAAAAGTATTCCTGCTACGAATACTAATAATCTATTTTTAGGAGCAACAAATAATAGAGGAGGTAACTGGAATGGCTATATGGACATTGTGCAAATGTACGAAACAACCTTGTCCGCTTCTCAAGTTAAAGCACTCTATAATGCCTTTAAGGGGAGATTCTAATGGCAATCGGACATAGAGTTTCAAGAGATAATTTAGAGTTTCATTGGGATATGACAAATCGTAAGTCGTGGAAAGGTAAACCCACTACGAATTTGAATTATGGGAGAAACTGTTTAATAGAATCTAAAGATGCTCATGGATTTAATCAATACACTACTGATACTACTTTTAATAGTAATCACCCAGGTAGAATTACAGTAACTCCTGCTGGTACTACTTCTCAAACTAGAGGAGCATCTGTAAATAGTGGTGTGAATAGTGGTAATTGGCAAGTAACTCATCATGGTTATTGGAAATGGGATTACGAATTAAAACAGGCAGTATTTTACATGAACGATGAAGACGGTCAATGGAAGGCTTGGAGTTTTGGTACTGGACAAACTCTAACAGAGTGGGGATTAACTGCTGGAGATACTTTTTCTTGTTCTTGGGATTCATGGACAAGTAGAATAGATAAAGCTCCAAACTGTGGAATGTATATGAGAAATACCAGTGGAAGCAATGGATTCTATGCTGGTCAAGCAAATTCTCAATCTACTGCAAAAAATACAATTCCTTTTAAATGGCAAAGATTATATGCAGTATTTACAGTACCAACAGGTATGAACGAAAGTGGTTTTGACGTTAGTTGGTATAATTATGGACACTATACAGGTAGAGGTCTTTTAAAAATGACAAACTTTCAGTGGGAGTTAGGTACTCCTTCTTATTTTGTAACTGATGCGAGTGGACAGCCAGCTTCTTCAAGGTCTTCTACAGAAAGTTTGATTGATGTATCAGGAAATAATACAATTACTATTAATTCTTTTGATTATCAAAATGATGGAAGTTTTGTATTCTCTGATTCTAATGATTACGCATCAGTTAGTGGAACTTTAGGAACATTAAAAGGAAATATTACAATGATGGGCTGGTTTGATCAAGGTAGTAGAAACGGCCCTCATCAAACAATGGTTTGTACACACCTAAGTTATAGGCAAGGTATGAAATTAATGAGTGCTTATCATGCTCAAGGTGGAGCATTTTGGATTGGTAATGCAGATGGAACAGATAGTACTTTAATTAATACAGGAGGCACTACACTAGAGAATACAGGTATACATCATATTGCAGCAACAAGAGATAGTAGTACAGGAGCAATAAAAGTCTATTTAGATGGAGTTCTTGTAAATTCTGGTACTGGTGTAACTGGAGATATTTATACTCCTGATTCATCAAGTGCAAGAATAGGTTTAGAATACCATTCAGGTAGTTATGGAGCTAATGCTACTTACTATGATACTCGAGTATATAGTAGAGTTCTTAGTGCAGTAGAAATTTCAAATATGTATAAACAAGGAAAGGGCTATTATAATAGCTTATAAAAATTAAAAAGGTCATAATTTTAGTATAATTATGGCAGGAGATAAAAAATATGGCAAATTCAGATAAAGACATTTTAATAACACCGAATAGCGGTTCGTCTACTGTCGACCCAAAAATAGAGTATGTAGGAGCAGACAGTTCTGCTAACGACACAATCACAGTAGAAACTCAGTTTGACGGTTCTAAGTCTACTCTCAGTTTTGAGGGGAGTGCAGGACAGTTATTTTCTGTTTCTAATGATTTATCAGGTACACTTTTTGCAGTAAATGACGGGTCAGGAATTCCTTCAATAGAGGTGGATAGTGATGGCGAAATTAGACTTGCAGAATTTAGTGGAAATGTTGGTATTGGAATAAGTAGTCCTACCGAATTACTACATGTAGATGGCAGAATAAAAGCAAACAATTTAACTTTATCAAGTTTATCAGCACAAAATTCAGAAGCAACAGCCGTAATGATAGACGGAAGTGGAATCATTGGAACAAGAGAACTTGGTTCAAATGCTTTTAATTCGACTTCTTATTTAACAGGCAACCAAACAATTACATTGTCAGGAGATGTATCAGGCTCAGGTACTACAAGCATTTCAGTTACTATTGCAGATGACAGTCATAATCATGTTATTTCAAATGTCGATGGATTACAAACTGCGCTTGACGCAAAAGCTCCTGTAAGCACAACAGTTACAACAAATGGAGCCCAGACTATTTCAGCTATTAAGACTCATACAAGTAGACTCGCTCTATCAGCAGGCCAAATGCTTAGTCTTGGTGATACTAATCATCATCTTGTAAAAGTAACTACAGGTTATTCTGGGTCAACTGTTGATGGACCAAGACTTCAGGGACATCAAGGTGGAGAACTTGCTACCAATATAAACAGTAATCAGTACTCACTTCGTTGGGACTCTGCAGGAAATATTCATGTTAGAGGCGATGGTAAGTTTAATGGTACTAAAATAGAAGGCGATGGAAAAGAAATAGTTAGATTTAATGATCTTTGGTTAAGATTAAATCCTGACAATGACTTTAGTAGTGGTATCTATTGTGGAACGGGACTATTAAGAACAGATGGAACTTTTCAAGTTGGTGCTAGTGGCGCTAAATTTGCAGTAAATGGAGCAAATGGCAATGTTTCTCTTGCTGGAACACTAGATGGTCGTGATATAGCAGCAGATGGTACAAAGCTTGATACAATAGCAACAAATGCTGATGTAACGCCTTCATGGGTTCCTTCAAGTAACCCAAGCTATGCTACTCAGTCATATGTAGGAACTCAAATTAGTAATCTTGTTGATTCTTCACCTTCTACTTTAAATACACTCAATGAATTAGCTGCCGCTTTAGGCGATGATGCAAATTTTAGCACTACAGTAACAAATAGTATTGCTACTAAAGCACCTATTGCAAGTCCCTCGTTTACAACAAAGATTACAACACCTTCAATTCATCATACAGGTGCTATCTCAGTTTTAAATGGTTCTTCTGCACAAGGCATGAAAGTAGCTTCTCTTTATGTAGGAACTAGTTATAGCAATTCAGCTGCATCTGGACAGGTTAATACTTTAAATGGATACAGAGTTCGTGGGACAGAAGTTATTAATTCAAGCGGTAACTGGATAGGTGGCGGAAACATTTCTGAATTTACAAATAATAGTGGATATGTAACTGCAAGTACTACATCACTTTCAAACTACATGAGATTAAATGCAACAGCAGATGTAACAAACTACAGTCATGTACATACTTTTTATACTAATGGAAATATAGCTACTCCCAGTGGGGCTCAATCTAGTTTACAATGTTATAACGCAACAGCTGGTAATGATGCATTTATGACTTTTCATGTTGGTGGAGATTTCGCTTGTTACTTTGGACTTGATGGAGGAACAAATAAATTATCAGTCGGAGGTTGGTCAATGGGAGCAAACTCTTACGAAATTTATCACTCAGGAAATAAACCTTCATTAGCAACTCTTGGATTTACAGGAGCTTCAAATGCTAACTATATTACTAATAATAATCAGTTAACAAATGGTGCTGGTTATTTAACAGCATCTTCAACACAAAGTAAATATGTAAGAAGTGATACTGCAGATACTGCATCAGGTCAAATAACCTTTAGTGCTGGTGGTGTATTCGCAACAAACGGAGTTAGAGTATATAGACAAAATACAAATTCAACAATTTGGTTTAATGGTTCAAGTGCAGTAGACGCAAACCATGCTCTTTGGAATGCCTACTATGGTACTAGTCCAACTACAAGAGGAGCTGCAAATAGTGGTTTCGATGGAATATATTGGAATACCTATAGAGGAATTCACATTCGCGGTGGGTCAAATGGAGCAGTTGATTGTATAAAAGTAACAAATTCAAGTGGTTCAGTTACAGATCATACTGTTACCTTATACGCATCAAATGTAGCAAGACTTGCGACAAATACTAGTGGAGTATCTGTTACTGGAAATATAGCAGTGTCAGGAACTGTTGATGGTCGTGACGTTGCAACAGACGGTAGTAAACTTGACGGAATAGCATCGAGTGCTGATGTAACTCCTTCATGGGTTCCTGCAAGTAATCCAAGTTATTTAACAAGTTCATCAACTCAATCAAAATATTTAAGAAGTGATACTTCAGATCAACATACAAGTGGACAAATCACTTTTAATGGTGGAATACATATTGGTAGTACAAATACTTATATTGTACAACACGTAACAAATGGATTAGGATTTAGAGTTGGAACAGGAAACTATTATGGACTAAAAATAGATCCAACTGCAGGACATACAGAAACTATTAAAACTGGAGTAGGTGGAGCATTCAATGCTTTACAAGGGGTTCTTCAGGTAAAAGGTGATCAGACCATGAATCGTGGCTCTATTATTCGATGGGCAAATGATGGTGGCGGAACAGGTGAGTATATACACTCAAAGGCAGCTTCTCCTTATGATGTATGCATTCATTCTGGTGGTTATGACGGCATACAAGTTCCAAACACAGGGTCAGTAAGAATAAACCATAATGGTGCACAAAAATTTGTAACTACAAGTACAGGAGTTAGTATAACAGGAGCTCTTGTAGCAAGTGGTAATATAACAGCATATTCTGATAGAAAGAAAAAGAAAAATATTAGAGATTTAGAATCTGCAAGTAAATATTTAAACTCTATAAATCCAAAAAGATTTGCTTGGAAAGACACTGAAAAAGAAGATATTGGATTTATTGCCCAAGATGTTGAAGAAGCAGGTTTATCTGAATTTGTTTCTGATAGCCCCGCGTATAATTCAGAAACAGCATTAGAAGAAGGAATCATAAAAACTTTAGACTATGGTAAAATGGTATCAGTACTATGGGGTGCAGTAAAAGAGCAACAAGAAACAATTAATAAACTAACCAATCGAATTAACGATTTAGAAAAAGGAGAATAAAATGGCAATAACAAAAACAACAATATTAGAATTTATAGAAGTAAAACCTGCAGCAGATACGTCTGCTGCTGATACATCAAATGAAAAATATCCTGCAGTAATGTTGAGCATATTAGATACAATAGATGATGCAGAGGATGATACTTTACCTGTAAATAATTATAGAACTAAAATTTTAACAAAATTTGTAGAAGACGGTGGAGCGGCTACGGATATAACAGGTGAAGATGCACTTGTACAATCAGTATGCGGAGCAATCTGGAGTTAATAAATGGCATTACAAACATCAGGATCAATATCACTCGACGATATATGGATAGAGTCACAAGGAAGTGGTTATGCAGGGGGCTCTACATCTAGTACGGACGTTGCTAACATTAGAAATTTAGTAGAGG
>Ga0213861_10005290_pt1 | contig 10384 bp, 8 predicted proteins | sample PICome_4_FD_160110 | JGI IMG/M metagenome (GOLD analysis project Ga0213861, IMG submission 160110) | Coastal seawater microbial communities near Pivers Island, North Carolina, United States - PICO131 | ecosystem: Environmental > Aquatic > Marine > Coastal | place: USA: North Carolina | collected...
CATTTATTTTGTATCTACCATTTGAAATAGCAACAACTTACTTTATTGGACCATTTGTCAACAATATCTCTAATTCTTCAGATATTACTGCGTCATCCGCACAGCTTTTTTTGGTAATAATATTCTTAAAATTTGGTTCACAAATTTTTTATACCTACTCTTATTCTAAATTTGTATATGATTTCCAATCAGATTTGAGTAACAGATTAATGGGAATGTTGCTTTCTTTAGATCCTTATAAATATGAAAATAAGACATTTGGCGAATATACACAAAAAGTCGTTAAAGATGTAGATTATCTAAGAGAGCATCTCGTTCCATCGATTATTGAAGGGGCTGCAGAGCTGATTATTGTTCTGTGTTTATTAGGAGTCATATTTTATGTAACTCCTACTGGATTTCTATTGATGAGCTTAACTTTTTTAATATCAGCTTTAATCTACTATTTTATGATTATTAGAAGGGTAAAAGTTCTTGGCGCAAAAAGGCAAATTCAAGAAAAGAAAAGAATGAGCAGCATTGAAATACTTCTAGCCTCAATAACAGATCTGAGGCAATATGGAAGTTTAAATGTGTACTTGAAACCTTTCAAGGATGCAAATAAAGAATTAGCTTCAATTGGAATGCTTCAAAAATTTTTCCAGAGCATTCCCCGTGTCTCTATTGATTTTTTTATACTTATTATTCTATTTTTACTAGCAATTTGGGGAACGAGTGGTCAGCAAAGCATTATTGCTGATATGGCATCAATAGGGTATGCAACATATAGAATAGTCCCAAGTTTTACAAAAATTGCCAATTCGTTTAACGGTTTTGCATTTTCTAAGGACTGCGTTAACTCAGTCCAAGACTTTATTGCTTTTTGCGAAAAAAATTATAAACCACAAACTAATCTCTCTATGTATTCATCTAAACTTCTTGAAAAACATGATGTAGATCTATGTTTTAAAAATCATAAATTCACTTTTAGTATTGGTTCAAAAATTCTTCTTACAGGACCATCAGGATCAGGAAAATCTACATTTTTAAGATCTATAATTGGTCATGGTACAGAAACTAAAATATCGATTAATTCTAAAGATTACTTTTCTGTTAATGATTTTTATAGATCAATTCTTGTCCCCCAAAAATCTATTTTATTCCCAGGTACAGTTTTAGATAATCTTTTGATAGACAATAAAGATCAGGAAAAAGAAGCTATGAAGCTTATTAAGATTTTTGAATTATGCGAGCCTAATGAAGTTGAGGGATTTATTAACCAGAAAATTGGAAGCAATCAAATAGGTATTTCAGGAGGACAGATGCAAAGAATTTGTCTTATTAGAGCCCTAATTAGAAGTCCCAATATCCTATTATTAGATGAATCACTAAGCGGTGTTCATTCCGATCTAGAGCTAAAAATTCTTAAACATATAACCATAAGAGATGACATGACTGTCATATATGTTAGTCATAATACAAGAATTGAATCTATTTCCTGGCATGGGTGGGCAATTGACTAATGGAATACATTATCATTTCTGCAAGAGAGCGCTTTTCTATTGGCAAGGGAGATCAGGTAGTAATAAAACAACTTACAGATCTCCTTGAACTCAAAAATATTAACTACAGGTACATTCATATTTCTTTGTCGGTTAAGGGTTTACTATCTTCAACAAAAATAACAAGAGATTCATTAAAAATAAATGTGAATTTCTTCGATCTAATATATGCATTTTATTTAATTATATTTAGGAGATGGCCAGTTCAAACAGCCATTTTCTCAAATAAAAAAATTAATAAGAAAATAAAAAAAATCTTTAATGTTAAAGAAGCAATATTTATCTTGAGTCAGGAAAGAACATTTGGTCTTAAATTTCAAGATTCAAAAATTATTTATTTATTTATTGATGCTCTTGCTCATAATTTAAAAAGTAGAGGTAATAATATTTCTAATCCAATTAAGAAATTTCTAGTTTTATTTGAGGCATATAGATTAGAGTATTTTGCAAAGAATAATATCCCAGAAAACGCAAGAAAAGTATATGTATCTTCAATAGATAAATTGAAATACGCTCTTCCAAATAGCTCGGTTGTGCCTAATTATCTTCCAAATATTCTAATAAGAAATAATAAAATTGATGATTCTAGTTTTACTTTTGTTCTTTCAGGAAATTTTGACTATCAGCCAAACGTAGATGCGTTAAATTGGTTCAAATCTAATCATAATTTAATAAATTCAATCTTAGATGAAAAAACAAGTTTATACCTTGTTGGAATGAAATCAAGAAAGTATAAGGATCATAAAAATAATATTTATGCATCAGGCAGGGTTGAGGATATCTTTTCTGAAATTGTTAAAGGATTCATATCTATTGCACCAATGGTAAGTGGTTCGGGTATTCAAAATAAAGTTTTAGAAGCACTTTCTGTGGGAGTGCCCTGTATTTCATCAAGAATTGCTTTTGAGCCAATTCTTGAAGCATATGGTGCTATCTCATTGCTTCATGAATTTAATAATGTTGAAGATTTTTGCAATAAAGTTAGCGAAATAAGAAAAAATTGTTTAACTCATAATAAAAACCTTATAGAAAAAGAGTTAACTGATAAGCTTCTATTAAAAAATAACTTTTCTAAATTGATAGAAGGATATGACATTTAACCATTTGAGAATAAGACTTTTTTCTTTTTTTTCTTTATATATGTATAGCCCAGTTCCGTTAATTGGCGAATCTGAAGTTTTTCCATGGTACGTTTTGCCAATCTTGAGTACCTTAAAAAAAGATTATTTATTTATATTTATTAATATATTTATTTTAGCGACAGCGTTCGCCTATTTTAATTTTATTATCAGTATAAATATTTTTCAATTTGGCATCTCCTTTCTTGCATGTAAATATATTTCCGATATGTCATGTGATGAAAGAGCATATTTTCTAAAAAGTATTGAAAATTTAATCATATACATAACTGTTTTCATGTTTTTGCAAAGAGTTTTGCCAGATTATTTTGCTGGCTTGTCTGATTTATTTAGCTTTAGATCTGGTGAGAGTATTGATCATAGAACTGGAGGGGTGAGAGGGGTTGCTCCTGAGCCAAGTTATATGGCGGCAAGTATATTTGCTGTCTTTTTAATTCATACTTTTTTAAGTAATTTTAAGATTAATTTCTTATTTTTTGGAACTTCTTTTTTTGCAATTTTACTAATAGGCTCCTTAATGGGCATTATTCTGGCATTGAGTTTTATTTTATTATTATTATTATCAAATTTTTTTGATACCTTATCTAAATTATTTTCATCAAAATTTTTAAAGCTAAGAAATTATAAATTTTTTAGTTCTTTCTTTTTTATTCTATTTTTTATTTTAACTTTCTTCTATCCGATGTTTGAAAGTTCATTTTTGAGATTTTTTGAGCTAATTAGTGATTTAAAAATAAATAAAGAATTTTTAAGTTTATTGCTAGATGCAGAAGATAGACTGGGCTCCGCAAGAATCTCTGAAGTTATTCATATATTTTCATTAGAACCTGGATATTTTATAGGTTTTCAGTATGACAAGCCTTTCTCCATGTTTGGACTTATAGCTAGTTTATTTTCGCCATTTCATTACTTAGTTATTTTATATTTAGTATTTAAAGCTTGGGAGATAAGATCTTTATATTATTTCTATTCTATTTGTATATTTGCTATGATTGGCCCAATGAGCTTCTATGGGTTAATGATTGGCTTATTTTATAAAAAAAAGGAGTCTAACAATGTTTTTTAAACGCATCTTTAAACATAGCACTCTTAAGACTTTATCTAATATGTCCATATATGATAATTGGTTTAAGGATTTTTTTCTTGGTTTTGTTTTTCAAAAATTACAATCTAATAGAATAAGTATTTTACAAAAAAAAGTATCACTAAAAATTAATGACTCAAGTGATCTCATGACTATTAACGAAATTTTTAATTGGAAAATTTACCAAACTAATAGAATGAGTGAATATAAATATTTATTTGATTTGGGTGCAAACATTGGCTGTGCGAGTGTTTACTTTGGACACGCCTGCCCAGCTCTTAAAAAAGTATATTGCTTTGAACCTGACGAGCGAGTTCATCTCGATTTGGAAGATAATCTTAAAAACAACTTGTCTCATCTAGATATTAATTTATCTAAAACAGCAGTTACTCAAAATGGAGAATCAGTCCAAATGAATTTGACCTCCTCGTCAAGATATAATTCAATCGACAACAACTCAAGATTTAAGTTTATTGATAAAGTTTTAGTTCAAAGTACTTCCTTCCATGCACTAATTAAAAATATTTGCTCTCATGATCCTAAGGAAGTTATTATAAAAATAGATATAGAAGGAATGGAAAATTCATTATTTAAGGCTATCCAAGATTATGGATATATTGGAGACATAGTTGTTGAAGGAGAGGGCTTTTCTAGTAATATGATTGGTTACTCCATGAAATGGAATAAGTTTAATGATGTATACTACTTCTCACAAAAAGACTAATGAAAAATCTATTTATTAAGATTAAAAATAAAATATTTAGACTTAGACTAATTAAAGAAAACTATTTTGCATCTGTTTCCTATAGAAACATAGATGCAGTTTCAGCAATTTTTTTAAAAATATTCAGCATTGCAGATTCTTATGGCTATGACTTGAGTAAGTTTTACTTAAATTCTGTATTAGAAATTGGCACTGGAAAAATAGCATCAATGCCTTTTGTATTTAAGGTTTTAGGCTCATCGAGGATAATGTCTATTGACATAGATAGACAATTAAATACAGAAGCTACAAAAATGGCCATAGAAAACTCTAAGATTGCACATAGATTATTGTCAGGCCTTTCCCCCAATCAATCCCAGGAAGAATTAAATAAAAATATTATTAATGTAATTAAGAATCCAAACCTAGAAAATCAGGATAACTTAACTTATATAGCTCCTCTTTCCAATATAGAAATGGCGGCATTGGATGAATTTTCTATGCAATATTCATATACAGTTGTTGAGCATATACCTCTCAAAGATTTAGGGCTATTTTTTGATGGATTATTTTGTACACTAAAGCAAGGAGGCATATCAATTCATTATATTGATTTTTATAACCATCATGATCCAATTGCTAATCCTTTTGGACATCTTAAAGAAGGTTCTTCTGAATTAAATCCATCTGAAAATTCATGTGGTTTATCGTTAGACCAAATAATTAAAACTGCAGAAAATTCTGGTTTTAAAATTGCCTTTCAACATCCAGTTCATTTAGAGCAATCTTGGAACCAAGAAATATCACAAAGTAATATAAAATTTGACTATAATCAAAATGGTGGCGTGGTTAGCGCTATTTTAGCTTTACAAAAGTGAAAAATCGTATTTTAATTAATGCCCAATTATTAACTATTCCTCACAGGGGTATGGGCGTCTTCCTCTTAAATGTAATAAAAAATTTTAACGAAGCCATAAATTTTCAGTTAGTTGTAAATGGACCTATCTTGAATAAATTTAATTCTGAAATAAATATAAAAGAAATTAGGAGCATAGGTATTATATTTGAGCAGTTAATTTTTCCAATATATACAATTTTTTTTAAAAGTAGATTTATAGTTCATAGTGGTAATTCATGTTCAATAATTCCTTGTAGAGGCAGGGAAATACTTTTAATTCATGATGTCTCATTTCTTAAACCTTCTGAAATAATGCCAGAAGCAAACTCATTAAAAAGAAAACTAGGAAGATTCTATAGAAAATTAACAATCAAAGCTGGCGTAAGAAGAGCTACAAAAATAATAACAGTTTCAGAATTTGCTAAAAAAGATATATTGAAAGAATTTCCCTATTTTAAAGGAGAAATAATATTGGTTCCAAATGCTATAAATAAACCAATTGATCCAGATCCATCATTGTCTAAAAATAGAGCTTCAAAAATATGTTTTATATCTGGAACAGATGCACAAAAAAACTTATTTCCAACACTCGATAATCTTCAGGCCTATATTGAAGATAATAACCTGGGCTGGATAATAGAGGTTATTGGGGTTGATAAATTAGATTCACCAAAAGAATATCCAAACAACTTTATATTTCATGGTTATTTAAAACACTCAGATGCAATTGCAATATGTTTCAAATCTCAAGTTTTATGTCTTCCATCATTGTATGAATCTTTTGGCATTCCTGCTCTCGAAGGTTATTCATGTGGATGTAAATTAGTCTTATCAAATAAAGGAGCTCCAAAATCTATTTTTGGAAATCGAGCTTACTACTTTGATCCATATAGCTTTGAAGGGTTCTTTGAAGCTATTAATTCAGCAATAGCAGACACTTCTTTAACAGATAATAATTTTGTAGATAATCATACTTGGAAAAAAAGCTCTGAGAGATTGCAAGCTGCTTTAAATTGAAAATACTAGTCATTGGATCAGGGCCAGTAGGCTCGTCTATTTGCAATAACCTATTAAAAAATAAAAAGAATAATATTTATCTATCCGAATCCTCAGATGAATATATTAAATATCATAAGCCTTTTTCTTCGCTAATTCCTCTATATAGAATCGGTTATGGAGGGTTAGGTAATTACTGGCATCGTGTTTGCGACTTAAGTAATACTTCTATTAATGGCTACCGAAATGAACTTCACAATAATATTTTATGTGATTTTGGAATAAACAAAAAGGTAATCGCTGAGGCAAAGAATTTGAATAACTCAGAATTTATACCTTTATTACCAAAGAGTATTCAAAATTTCAATCTTAAAAAAAGAAATTCGATCACTCATCTTAATGCTGTGAGTGAAATTAAGCATCAAAATTCATTATGGAATGTTAAATTTATTGATAATAAGCAACATAGTTTTGATAAGGTATTTTTATGTGCTGGAATACATGGTGATTCTGATATCTTGATTAATAGCGGACTTGCTAGACCAACTAATTTTTTATCAGATCACATAATCATCAATGTAGATGAAAAAATTTTAAAATCAAATAATTTTATTAAGACTAAACATTTTTCTAAAGGTTTTCTTAGGAAATTTGAAATCATTGATAATATGAAAGTTTCGTATAGAGCTTCTTATAAAGGAAATAAGAGCTCTATAATATATTCAGACAACGCCTATAATATTTTTAAATCATTGGTTAAATTAAATTCTTATAACTCTTACTTAGAAGCATTTAATTTAAGATACGGGACTCCTATTCATACTAATTATGTAAAGCGTTTTATACAAATTCCTGTAAATAATATTTATATAATTGATAATAATAATAATATTTCTCTTAATTCTGAGGTTCATCAAGAAATAATTAGTAATACTAATAATTATTTAGGCCATCATAATTTTATAATTGAATCAGGAATTCATTACTGGGGGAAAGTAAATTTAAATGAAGATGTGAAATATTTAGAAAAAAATGGTTTATTTATATGCGGCTCGGCTCATTGGAATAGTGCCCCAGAGACTCATTTTACATTTCAAAATATACTGAAAGGATTACATTTTTCGAATAGCTTTATTTGACATTTTTATATCTTAATAAAAAGAGTTTTATCGTTATGAAATTGTGGGGCAAGTAGAGGAGCATGATCTCCAATGATATACATAGAGCAATTACAATCTTTTTTCAAATCTATAAAAGATTCTATAACCAGTTCAAGGTTTTGAAACATTTCTTCTTCATGGTTAATGTATTTTGTAAATGGAAAATGAGAATCTATTGTTAAGAAATACAATAAATCATATTTTTTTTGTTTGATATCTCCTATCAGAATTTTAAATATATGTGAGTCACATATAGCTATGTATGCAAAATTACAAACAGGAGAATTTATTAAATCAGATTTGCCTTCAAACTCTTTAAACCCTAGCCTTGGATATATATATTCCCTAGAAAAGTAACTTTTATTATTACCATGGTAGGCTTTTGAACTCTTATATTTTTTTGGTAAACACTTAAGTTTATTTAAATTTTGAGTTATTTTTACATTACAAAGAATATTAAATTCTGACTGAATTGTGCTTCTTGGCATTGTTTCAATTTCTTTAATATCTATTGTTGGAAACTTTAGATTTAAAGAGCTCAGAATAGTTTTGTTATATGGGACGCCAAGAGCTTCCCAAATGACTATAACAATTCGTTCACTTGTATCAGATTCTAAAAAATTAAATTCTTCACTATTTACGTATTGTATCTGCTCACTTAAGGAGAAATCTATTTTATTAAAAATAATAGAAGTTGATAAGTTGTCCTCAAATATATTTTTATCAGCAAAGTATATAGATTGTAAGGTAATGATACATGTTATAAATCCAAGTAAAGATGCTCTAAAAGCATATCTTATATTGATATAAATTATATATATCCCGAGAAAAAAATAAGCTAGTAAAAGCAATTGAAAAATTTGAATGCCAAGAAGAATATAAAATGGGAGAGAGAAGTAATATAACAAAATAATCGAGGAGATTAAAAAAAATGAAATAAAAATAGAATTTGAAACTGCATAAACAGGCTTGTAAAAAATAAATCCAAAAAAAATAATAGATTCATAAAGGTATGGTTTAGATATATAACCCTTGGCAAATGAATAATAAGAAATAATACAGAAAAATATAAAAAATATTATAGATATAGAAAAAGATTTTATATTTGGCATGATTTGGTTTCAGAGTTGGTAAAAATACCATTTACGTTATCAAATTTTGCTATCTCAAGACAGCTTTGAACAGGATGAATTAGGATGTTGTATTTTTTACATGATCCTGTATTAACTTTAGCTTTATTTAAAGACATGGCTATCGTATCAATCCCAGTGTTTAAAAGATCTTTGCATATATCTGATATTTTTCTATTTGATTTGTAGGTTGAAATAATAGGAGGGTTAAAAAATCTTTTATATTCTTTAGATTTATAATAATACTCAAGCTCATTTGGCCTATATATTTGAAGTATTAAGCTAGACCACATAGGATCATTATTCATCTTAGATCTTTGAATAATGTGGTTGAATGTTTTACTAAACTCACTCTTAATATCAATAATTAAATATGATTTTTTAGCATGCACCTTCCTTAATATATCTTCAAGATTACATATAGTTTTGAATTCAGTCATGTCATGAGAGCAATTAAGGTTTCCATTAGGATCAAGAAATATATCAACTTCAAAAAACTTGAAACCCTGGCCCAGTGAAATACTAAAAGCCTCATATGTGTTTTCCTTATCAGTATTTCGAGCTCCCAGGCCATGAGCAATATTAATAAAATTACTTTTAGAATATTTTAATATGTTATTTTGTTCAAAATTAATATCTTTTAAATCCCAATATTCTTTTTTAATGTAATACCCATAAAAATTTCTAACATTTGAATCAAAATATTCCTCATCTATCTCTTTTATAAATTTATTAGGAACTAAAATTGCCATGATCAAAAGAATAGCTAACAATTTAATCATTTTATGAATTTTATGCATTTTAAATAACAATAGTCTCTTATTATTTCATATATTTAAGTTAAAATACCATCACTATATTTTTTTAACTTTTATTTTATGGGAATTTATAATGAAAACTGATAAAAGAGCTCTTATTACTGGAATAACAGGTCAAGACGGCTCATATCTTGCAGAATTCTTGCTTGAGAGAGGTTATGAAGTCTTCGGTATTAAGCGAAAATCTTCTAGCTTAAATACAGCTAGGATTGATCACATATATAAAGATTCTAATTCTTTAGAAAAATCAAAATTTCATCTTATTTATGGTGATTTAACTGATTCTTTAAGTATTATCAAGATTTTAAAAGAAGTGCAACCAACAGAAATATATAATTTAGGCGCTCAGAGTCATGTTGCAGTTAGTTTTGAATTACCAGAATATACTTCAAATGTAGATGGTTTAGGGGTATTGAGGCTGCTTGAGGGAATAAGATTTCTGGGTATGGAAAAGACTACTAAGTTTTATCAGGCTTCAACTTCAGAGCTTTATGGTCTTGTACAGGAAATTCCACAAAAAGAAACTACACCATTCTACCCTCGATCTCCCTATGCTATTGCTAAGCTGTATGCATATTGGATAACTATCAATTATCGAGAATCCTATAATATGTTTGCATGTAATGGTATTTTATTTAATCACGAAAGTCCTAGAAGGGGTGAGACATTTGTTACAAGAAAAATTACAAGAGGTTTAGCTAATATAGCTATGGGCCTTGAAGATTGTCTTTTTATGGGAAACATTAATGCAATGAGAGATTGGGGACATGCAAAAGATTATGTAAAAATGCAATGGTTAATGCTGCAACAGGAATCTCCTAAAGATTATGTAATCTCATCTGGTAAACAATTTAGTGTTAGAGAGTTTATTATAATGAGTGCTCATGCGTTAGGCATAGAGCTTGAGTTTTCTGG
>Ga0213861_10005302_pt1 | contig 10369 bp, 6 predicted proteins | sample PICome_4_FD_160110 | JGI IMG/M metagenome (GOLD analysis project Ga0213861, IMG submission 160110) | Coastal seawater microbial communities near Pivers Island, North Carolina, United States - PICO131 | ecosystem: Environmental > Aquatic > Marine > Coastal | place: USA: North Carolina | collected...
AAACGATTCCTTTCATTGTGATCAAATCAACCACACCTTTAAAATCATCTTCAGCTCCGATAGGAATTTGCAATGGTAAAGGATTACCTCCTAGACGCTCACGAACTTCAGTTACACACTTCATGAAGTCTGCACCAGCACGGTCCATTTTGTTTACAAAACAAATTCTTGGAACACCATACTTATCTGCCTGTCGCCAAACCGTTTCAGATTGTGGCTCAACACCAGAAGCAGCACAAATTAATGCAACAGCCCCATCCAATACACGCAATGAACGCTCTACTTCGACAGTAAAGTCAACGTGACCAGGTGTGTCAATAATGTTTATTCTATAATCTTTAGTGGCATCAATAGCTTCACCTTGAACAGTTGGATATTTCCAGAAACAAGTAGTTGCAGCAGAAGTAATAGTAATACCTCTTTCTTGCTCTTGTTCCATCCAGTCCATCGTTGCAGCACCATCATGTACTTCACCAATTTTATGACTTACCCCAGTATAAAAAAGGATACGCTCAGTTGTTGTTGTTTTACCAGCATCAACATGGGCCATAATCCCAATGTTTCTTGTATACGTTAAATCTCTTTTCTTAGCCATGATTAAAATCTGTTGAAATGAGAGAATGCTTTATTCGCTTCTGCCATTCTGTGCATATCTTCTTTCTTCTTATAAGCTGCGCCTTCTTCTTTCGCTGCTGCCATCACTTCAAAAGCTAATTTTTGAGCCATAGTCTTCTCGTTTCTCTTTCTAGAAAAACCAATCAACCATTTCATAGCTAAAGATTGTTTTCTGTTATCACGAACAGGAGTTGGAATTTGGAACGTTGCTCCGCCTACTCTTCTCGATCTAACTTCTACATTAGGCGTAATATTTGTCAATGCTCTTTTCCAAACGTCAACTGGGTTTTCTTCTTCATTTTTTGAAGCTATGATATCCATAGCATCATAAAAAATCTTGAAAGAAACTGATTTCTTCCCATGAATCATTAAGTTGTTAACGAACTTAGTTACCAAGATATCCTTGAACTTAGGATCAGGTAGTATAACATGTTTTTTTGCTTGTCTTCTTCTCATGATTCAACTTATTTCTTAGGACGTTTAGCACCGTATTTTGATCTTCTTTGTAGTCTTCCTTCAACACCGGCAGTATCTAATGCACCACGAACTATGTGGTAACGAACTCCTGGTAAATCTTTAACTCTACCACCTCTTACCAACACAATAGAGTGCTCTTGTAAGTTATGTCCTTCTCCTCCGATATAGGCATTCACCTCTTTACCGTTAGTAAGTCTTACCCTTGCTACTTTTCTCATAGCAGAGTTTGGTTTCTTAGGCGTGGTTGTGTAAACTCTTACACAAACTCCTCTTCGCTGCGGGCAAGAATCAAGTGCTGCTGACTTGCTTGTCTTTACCTGAGCTACTCTACCTTTTCTAATTAATTGTTGTATAGTTGGCATAGTACCTTGTTGTTGTTTTTATCTATTTATTTCACAATATAATGCGTCCAAATTCGTCAAAATTCGGAGTGCAAAGGTATTAAGTTTTTTTTATTAAACAACTTTTGTTAAACTATTTTTGACATTTTTCACAAAATGATGTTGAAAATCTATTTTCAGCAATAAAAGTGCTTATTTAACGGGCTGATTTACAGTAAGTTTTTTTAAAACAAAAAATATCTAATTGAGACATTAGACGGTGATTATATAATCTCTATTTTTGTTCTATGGATTATTTAGAATCATTAAACCCTGAGCAAAAAGCTGCTGTTTTAAGCACTGAGGGTGCAACCATGGTTATTGCGGGAGCAGGATCTGGTAAAACAAGAGTTTTAACCTATCGAATTGCGCACATGATAAAAAAGGGGGTTGATCCATTTAACATATTGGCTTTGACATTTACGAATAAGGCTGCGCGTGAAATGAAAAACCGGATCGCGGAAATCATTGGGGGGTCTGAGGCAAAGAATTTATCAATGGGAACATTCCACTCCGTATTTGCCCGAATTCTAAGACACCATGCCGACAAATTAGGATATCCATCAAACTTTACGATTTACGATACGCAAGATTCGCGCAGTTTAATAAAAGCCATTGTAAAGGAATTGCGATTAGATGACAAGACCTATAAACCAAATTTAGTGCTGAGTAGAATCTCATCCGCTAAGAACAATTTAATATCTGCGGCAGCCTATGAAGCTAATTCGGATGTTACTTCAGAAGATAGAATGAGCGGCAAACCAAGATTGTTTGAAGTTTATAAAGCCTACGAAAAAAGATGCTTTATGGCAGGCGCAATGGATTTTGATGACCTGTTATATAAGACAAACGTTCTTTTAAGAGATCATCCAGCTGTTTTGCATTACTATCAGCATAAATTTAAATACGTATTGGTAGATGAGTATCAGGATACAAATTACTCTCAATATTTAATCGTTAAAAAATTGGCCGCTGCTTATACCAATATATGCGTTGTGGGAGATGATGCACAAAGTATCTACTCTTTCCGTGGCGCGAATATTGAAAATATTCTGAATTTCAAAAACGATTATAAGGACCATAAGGTTTTTAAGTTGGAGCAAAATTACCGAAGTACTCAAACTATTGTAAACGCAGCCAATAGTGTAATTGCAAAAAACAAAGATCAAATTCAAAAAACAGTTTGGACTGCTAATACCGAAGGAAGCAAAATTAAAGTACTCCGCTCACTCACGGACAATGAAGAAGGAAAAGCAATAAGCAATATGATTTTTGAAACCAAGAATCATGAAGGTGCTGCAAATTCAGACTTTGCTATTCTGTACCGAACCAATGCACAATCGCGTTCGTTTGAGGAATCTTTGCGAAAACTGAATTTACCTTATAAGATATATGGAGGTTTATCCTTCTACCAGCGCAAAGAAATTAAAGACTTGTTGGCTTATTTTAGATTAACAGCAAATCCATTTGATGAAGAAGCTTTGAAGCGGGTAATTAATTACCCGAAAAGGGGAATTGGAAAAACTACGATTGAAAAAATTATCATTACGGCCTCGCAACATGGTGTTAGCTTATGGGAGGTAATTTCGCAACCGCAAAAATATCCAGCAGGGATCCCAACTGGATCAATGACAAAAATAAACAGCTTCGTAACCTCTATCAACAGTTATGCAGTTCAACTTGAAAAAATTGACGGTTATTCTTTAGCCGAATCAATTGCGAAAAGCTCTGGAATTTTAAAGGACTTATACGACGACAAATCACCAGAAGGGGTTTCTCGACATGAAAACATTCAGGCCTTGCTATCTGGTATCAAAGAATTTACTGAAACGGTGAGCGAGGGTGAAACGGCATTTTTAAGTGATTTCATGGTTGATGTCGCCTTATTAACAGATGTCGATCAAGAAAAAGAAGAAGATAAGGACAAAATCACCCTTATGACAATACACGCATCAAAAGGGCTAGAATTTCCATACGTATATGTAGTAGGGTTAGAAGAGAATCTATTTCCATCACAATTAGCTTTGAATTCAAGATCAGAATTAGAAGAAGAACGCCGCTTATTTTATGTGGCGCTGACGCGTGCAGAAAAACAAGCCACCCTTTCATACGCTTCTAGCAGATTTAGATGGGGGAACATTGTGACAAGCGAACCAAGTCGATTCATAGAAGAAATTGATCCGGATCATTTAGAAATGATGAATCAACCCCGCATGAATAACATGGGAGGCGGCAGATCAATGAACCAATTTAACATGGAGCGTAAATTAGGCAGTAAAAAGCCTTTATTTTCAGACCGCAGAAGATTGACTCCCGTTAATGAAGCTAAACCTAAAAAGCCCGCAAAAGGTACAACCGCTCTAGAGTTGGATTTGAAAGTTGGTTATAATGTTATTCATGAGCGCTTTGGAAAAGGAAAGGTTGTTGGATTGGAGGGGACACCCCCAACAAAGGCGACTGTATTTTTTCCAAAGGCGGGGAATAAACAGTTGTTGCTGAAGTTTGCAAAGTTGGAGATAGTTGAATAGCTTCTCAATACTATTTTTACTGCGTAAAAATCACTCAAAGGGACAGGTTTAGTGATGCTTTTAATGTGTGAAATCATTTAATGGGGCAGGGTTGTGGATTGTACTCTTTGATTATTCGACAACTGGATGATCTACTGTCAATTTAGACCAAAATTCTGATAATCACCTTTGTTCCTGCAGGTTGGCCTTTTCCATCTTTAAGATCCAAAATCTCAAAAGGAATGAAGGATGTTTCTTGATTAAGATTTGCCAATCTTTCTTGTGCAACTTTGAGCGCAGTGGATTTATGATACGTGGCTTGTTGGGCTTTTATCTCATTTGCTTTTTTACGACCAATGCCATTGTCGCTTATGGCGCACTCCAAAATGTTTTCGCCAATCCATTTAAAGGATACCAAAATTTCACCTTTTCGATCGGCGCCTTTTAAACCGTGAACGATTGCATTTTCAACAAACGGTTGAATCATTAATGGCGGCAATACTTCCTCGGCGGTATCCATATCATCCGCAAAATCAAAATTCAAGTCAATATTTGCGTTTGCAGTTAACCGCTCTAATTGCACGTAATTCTGTAATGTTTCGACTTCGTCATCAATTGAAATAAATTTCTCCCGCGAATTTTCCAAAACTTGGCGCATGAGTTTTGAGAATTTAGACAAGGCATAACGGGCCTTGTCGGAATCGTTTAGTATGATCAGATTATGAATAGAGTTTAGCACGTTAAAAATGAAATGCGGATTCATTTGTAATCGCAAGGCTTTTTGTTCTAATTCCAAGAGATTCTTTTCCAATTTTAATTTTTCATTAAGTGCCTTACTCTTGCGCCTTTGTCTCACCAAAATAACAAGGACGATAATAATGAGTATCAATACGGCTAAGGCATAATAAGCAAACTTGAACCAAAATTTTTCCCAATAAGGCTGATCAATGGAGAATTTGATTTGAATAGGGTCCTGCTCCCAAAGTTCGTCAATTGCAGTTTGCACGTTAAAGACATAATCACCTGGCAATAAATTGGGATAAGTAGCTACGTTAATTTTAGTACTTGGCGTCCAATCAGGATCAACACCTTCCAATTTCCACCTGTACCTTATATTATTCGCAAAAGAATAATGAATGGCTTTAAATTGAAAACTGATGTGATTTTGATCATAAGGCAACATTAAGTCCGAAATTATTTCTCCATCCTGAAAACAATCGGCGTATTTCGTGTTTTCAATCGATTCGAAAACAATTTGAAAATCGTTTAATTTTAGTACCGGCGGTTTTCGTTGCGATTGATTTGGGTCACGCCCTTTATAAACATACAACCCATCAACGGTACCGAACCATAAATTACCGTCCCGATCAACATTGCCCGCGTTGATATTTGTTTCAACTCCTTCAAAACCTTCTTCATAACCAAAATGCTCATAGCTTGCAAGGCGATTATTCGAATCTAAATCAAGCCGATCTAAGCCTTTTTCTGTTCCAATCCACAATTGATTATTATGATAAATGAGCTGATAAATATTGTTTGATTGGATTCCAGTTCCTGGACTTGAATTCAACCAATCCTTAGAGAGAATAGAGTCTTTATCGACTTCCAAACGCAAAATTCCGTTGTCCTTTGATCCAATCCAGATGTTTTTGTTATGTGAGACAATATTTCTGAAACTTTTTCCTGCTTCATAAAAAACGGTTAAATTTTTATCTTCTACAAAGCCGAATTTACCATTGTCGTTTGCAAACCATAGTTGGTCGTTTTTATAATGCAAGGCTGTGATGTGATTTGGAACTTGCAAATTTTCAATCGTAATTAATTTAAAAGAATGCACAGGATTTGGTCCTTGCCCTCGGCTCACATAATATATACCGCCATCACTTGTCCCCAGATAAACCTGTCCAGTTGATGGATCTTCCGTAAAACACTTTACCCAATTCCCTTTTAGACCGTTGGTGTTGTAAAATGAATAAATCGTGTCTTTGCCATCATAAGGATTATATACTCCTACTCCTTTGCCCTCGGTTCCAAACCAAACATATCCTTTAGAATCTTCAAAAATACTTTTTACTTTTTCGGAATAAAATCCTGCCTCTTCATCAAACAACACTTTAGAGGTATCATTAATTCGCATAACTCCCATACCTTCTGTCCCCAACCACAAGTTCTCTCGCGAATCATTCAATACTGAAAACACATAATCGCCATTTAAACCAGATGCACTATTATACTTAATAAACGGACTATTCTGAAAAACCGAGACTCCCCCGCCACTGGTTCCAATCCATATATTATCCCAATAATCTGCCACAATGGTCTTAATGTGATTACCAGATAAACCGTTTGTTGTTCTAAAATTCTTAAGTACGCCATCTTTTGAATTATAAACGTAGACCCCATTATTCATGGTGCCAATCCATAATTCGTTTTCGCCAGAGACGAAGAGACTGAGAATTATTTTATCATCCAGTTCAGAAAAAACTTCCTTTTGATAAATACTCGTTCTATTATAAAAATTAAGCCCTCCTTCATACGTCCCCAAAACCCATTCATCTTTAAATTCAACAGCACATTCAACATGAGCTGCACTTAATCCTTTTGCGGTAGATAGTTTCCCAAAAACATCCTCAAAACTTAATAAACCAGCATTGGTGCAGAGCCAAAGTTCATTATCATTGGTCAGAAAAAAACTAAAAACATTAGCACCGTTTATTGATGGGTTATCCCTTATAATTTCCAACACCTCATTCTGCAGTTGATAAACTCCATTATTCGTGGCAAAAAGATGCATTCCTTTATAGAAGATAATATCCTGAACATAAATTGAATTTCTTTCCAATCGATAGTTTTTTTGAAACGTCCCTTTATCGTCAAGTCGAGTTACGCCCCCTTTTTGACCGATCCAAATACTTCCATCAGATTGTGTGGTTTTAAAAATGCGATTAGAAATTAAAGAATCACTCTTAGTATAATACGTATAATTCTCACCATCATAACGGCATAGACCGCCGCCTTGCGTCCCAATCCACACATATTGATCAGAATCAAACATAAGACTAAAAGCCTGTGATTGCGGTAATCCTTTTTGAATGGACAAATAATCAAAATTATATGCCTGACTAAAACCAAGACTGCCTTGCAACACAATGCTGCAAATGATGAGGATTGATAATCTGATTCTACAAGTAATCTGTCGCATAAATGCTAAGGCAAAGCGGATAATAAATGTTGCTTTATTATTGAATTAAATTTAACTAGTTTAGCTATTCCATTCATAAATTATGAATGAATTAATGGGCGCTTTTATGTTCAGACATGAAAGCACATCAAACTTTTATAAAGATAAGATTTGAAACGGATAAAAAAAATAGGAAAACGGATTTGGCGCTTTATGAAAGCGAATAAATATATCCTATCTACATTATTCATTACACTCTTTTTAATCTGGTTTTTTTGTTTGCCAAAGGTTCTTTTTGAAGACCCGACAAGCACGGTACTCTTAGACAAAGAGGGGAATCTATTAGGCGCTTCAATTGCGGATGATGGTCAATGGCGATTCCCTTATAATTCAGAAGTACCCGAAAAGTTTGAAAAAGCAATTATACAATTTGAAGATCGCGGTTTTCAATCGCATTGGGGAGTGAGTATAAAAGGATTGACGCGAGCCCTCTATCAAAACATTACATCAGGAGAAAAAGTAAGCGGCGGAAGCACAATTACAATGCAACTGATGCGCATGAGCAGGAAAGGAAAATCACGGACGATATGGCAAAAAGTAATTGAGATATTTTGGGCCACACGTGCTGAATGGCGTTATGATAAAAGTGAAATTTTAGCTCTGTACGCATCAAACGCTCCTATGGGAGGAAACGTGGTAGGATTAGACGCAGCCGCTTGGCGTTATTTCGGAAGGCCAGCAGACCAACTTTCATGGGCAGAAACTGCAACTTTGGCAGTTTTACCGAACGCCCCTTCACTCATGCACCCTGGAAAAAACAGGGACCTCTTAATGGCGAAACGTAACCGTTTATTGGATCGCCTTTATGAAGTAGAAGAAATAGATTCAATGACATGGGTGTTATCAAAACTTGAAGAACTTCCAGAAAAACCACATCCAATTCCCAGAATAGCACCCCATTTATTAACACGTGCCATAAAAGATGGATTAAAAGGCCAACTTGTACAATCATCCATTGATATAGCGATTCAAGAACGGACGAATAACATTCTACAATTTCACCATGAAAAACTCCGCGAAAACGAAATAAACAATGCCGCCGTGCTTGTTATGGAAGTGGAAAGCGGAAAAATTGTCGCCTATACCGGAAACGTACCCAACCTTGCTGCGGAACATAGTAATGATGTAGATATTATCACCGCCCCGCGAAGCACGGGGAGCATTTTAAAGCCTTTCTTATACGCCTCCATGCTGGAAAACGGCAGTGTAACACCGGAAATGGTGGTGCAAGATATACCTACAGTTATGTCAGGCTATTCGCCAAAAAACTATAATTTAAAGTATGACGGAATTGTAGAAATTGATGATGCCTTGTCTCGTTCACTAAATGTACCTATGGTGCGACTGCTTACAAAATTCGGCGTAGAAAAATTTCACTATTCTTTACAAAAGTTGGGCTTTACAACGATTAAAAACACGCCTCAACATTACGGGCTTTCATTAATACTCGGCGGTGCTGAGACGAACCTTTGGGATTTAGTATCAGCATATGGATTGATGGCGCGCAGTTTGAATCGTTACCCCGAAGTTGGAACAGGCGTAAATAAACGCGCCAGTTATCTATTAGAAGAAACAGAATTTGAAGAAGAAGCTCCGATATTCAGCGCTGCAACTAGTTGGTTTACTTTTCAAGCCATGCGTGAAGTGCAACGACCAGAAGATGACATTAATTGGGAACTCTTTGAAACTTCGCAGCAAATTGCATGGAAAACAGGCACCAGCTTTGGATTTAGAGATGCTTGGACGGTTGGCACAAACTCCAAATATGTAGTAGGTGTGTGGGTAGGAAATGCGGATGGAGAAGGAAGGCCCGGTTTGATAGGCCGTGAGGCGGCAGCTCCAATTTTATTCGACGTATTTTCTGCATTACCGCAAGCAGATTGGTTCTATCAACCTTATGATGAAATGGCATTGGTAGAAATATGCACAAAATCGGGCTACAGAGCTAACGAGGCTTGTGATGACACGAAAGAGAAGTACATTCCAAAACAAGCATTAAACACACCGCCGTGCCATTATCATCAGTTCTTGTTTTTAGACAGTTCTAGTACATATCAAGTGAACTCCTCGTGTTATAACATGGCGGTTTCTAAAAAGGAGTCGTGGTTTATGTTGCCTGCAGTAGCGGAGTATTTTTACAAGAACCATGATCCGAATTATATAAAACCACCAGCGTTTTTAGAGGGATGTGATAATGCAGTTGGACGAAAGAACTTGGCGATTATTTATCCAAAGTCAAATAGTCAGATTTTTATTCCTTTGAATTTTGAAGAGGTGAACGAGGCTGTGTTTTTTGAAGCAACGCATGTCGACGAAAAAATAGACCTGTATTGGCATTTAGACAACAATTTTATTGGCACAACAAAAGGAATTCATCAACTTAAATATATGCCATCTACCGGCAAACATACCGTAACGGTTATTGACGAAAATGGGAAAAGTGAAATGGTGGTATTCGAAGTCACCGTGAGCGGCAACTAGCAATTTAAAGCCCTGGTTCAAATTAAATCGAAAAATTTAGTGAAAAACGCAGCGTATTATTTCAGGTTATGCAATGATTGCCGACTTGAAGATACCAAGATATTCATCCGGTAGGTTAATCCAAGGTTACGATTATACCTTAGTGAAACCTTAGTAAACAAACTAGCACCCACCAATTAAGATGAGTGCTAGTTTGTAGATTGTGTCTACGACATGGGGGCATTATTAGAGAGTTTTCAAAGTCCTTAATTAAGACAGAGCCTTTCTTACTTAACGATAGATAAAATCCATGTTGCTTCAGATGTATAGACATCATTATCAATTGTAGTAGTAGTTCCACCAGAAGTGAAGCTAAAAGTACCAGAATTAGATTCGCTAGTTTTCCAAATCATTTCTTTACCTTTTAACTGATCAATATCAAAAGTTTGAGAAGCCTCGCCACTTAAGTAGTTGTCCGTTGAAGAATAGGATTCTGAAGGATTGGTAATCGTAGTATTAGCATTAATATTAAATAGAACAATAGTTTCAGTTGATGCAGAATTAGATGTTAACGTATTAAGAACAACCCTTTCTTTATTTTTGTAAGTATCTTCTACTTTCCCTTAGAATGACCAGTTTCCTGTTTCAGTAGTTACTTCTACAGTACTAGTATTTCTAGCGATTTCTGT
>Ga0213861_10005303_pt1 | contig 10369 bp, 11 predicted proteins | sample PICome_4_FD_160110 | JGI IMG/M metagenome (GOLD analysis project Ga0213861, IMG submission 160110) | Coastal seawater microbial communities near Pivers Island, North Carolina, United States - PICO131 | ecosystem: Environmental > Aquatic > Marine > Coastal | place: USA: North Carolina...
GATACTTTGAAGTTTTAAAGCTTCTCTTAAAGAATTTTCTAAATACTTTCGGTAGTTTTGAGGGATTTTTTTATCTTGATTTGAGTGGATAATTAATGTTGTTGGATTTATGCCACCAAAATGAATATGTTTAAGTTTTAGCTGCCTTCCGCCAACTGAAGGAGGAGCACTTTGGAGGACAAATTTATTCAATAATTTATTAAGGGCAGCTGTTGTATATTTTTTCTGAGCTATATCGATCACATTGTTGGTAATTCTAAAAAGTCTTTTGAATCCAGTTCCATTGATACCAGAAATTTCTATTTTTATGAAGTCATCAACAAAGCTAGATTGAGCTCTTTTGGACTCATATAATTCATCTTTTTCTTTTTTTGAAAGTAAGTCCATTTTATTGAAAGCTATAACAACTGGTTTACCCATCTCGCAAATCATATTAATAATTTTTAGATCCTGGTCTACTAAACCTTCTGTAGCATCACATATAAATATAACAACATCACATTCTTCTACTGAATGCATTGCCCTTACATAAGAAAAATATTCTACTTTATGAGCATTACGATAACCTTTTCTTATACCTGCAGTATCAATAAAAATAAAGTCATCATCATTTACAGTAAATGGGATACTAATTGCATCGATAGTTGTGCCAGCTATTTCAGAAACGATAAGTCTGTCTTGTTTGATAAATTTATTGATAAAAGTTGATTTACCAGCATTTGGTCGTCCCAGTACAGCAATTTTTTTTCCTTCAGGAGCTATGAGTTTCTCTTTTGGCAGTGATGCTTTAATAAAAGTCCGTAAATCAATTAAATTTTTTGAATGCTCTGCACTAATTTCAAAAATATCATTTAACCCCTTTTTAGCTAGATCTTCTTTAATTAGAGATTGTGATTTCTTATCAATTTTATTTAATACAGTAATAAAATTTTTATTTAGCTTTCTTAACCTTGTTAAAATATCTAAGTCTTCTTTATTTAGATTTTGTGAACCATCTAGTAAAAAGATTATAAGATTTGATTCTTCAGCAGCAATCCAAGCTTGCTCAGCTATATCTTCTTTTAAAATAGAATCATCTTGTGCAATACCACCAGTATCAATAATTAAACTTTTTTGATCTCCAAAAGAAATATACCCATAGTTTCTATCTTTTGTTAAACCTGAAAAATCAGAGACTATTGCTTGTCGAGATTTTGTTAGTTTATTGAATAAGGTAGACTTCCCAACATTTGGTCTTCCTATAATTGCTATTGAAGTAAACATTATTGATATACATCTTAGATGCTTAATGAGAATAAATTAAATGATTCATCAACAGCATAAAAGTTTTTACTCCTGCTAATGATCATTTTAATAGGTTTCTTGGATATTTTTTTTCTGCCAATAGGCTTACCATTTAGAGGATCAATGATGTGTATATAACCTTCGAAATCTCCAATCATTACACTTCCATCAAATGCTATAGGGTTTGATAATTGTCTATTAAGAAATTCGTTTGAATTCCATGACTCTTGTAATGTTTTGGTAGAGTAAGATTTCATGTTTGATCCTGACTCAACCAACACTATAAGTCCTTTTATTAGAAGTGGGGAATAAAATGATGAAGCTTCAGCTTGCCATACTGATCTTTTTTGAGCAATATCAAATATATTTATATTACCCTGATAATTAGTTGTATAAACTAACCCACCCTCAACAATGGGATTTGAATCTGAATCTATTAAATTTTCTAATTCTGAGGTTCCGCTAACATAAGATATTGCTCCGTCCCATACCGGAAATCCTGAATCTAATTCAAATACTGTAAGTCTTCCATTATCAAATGATACATAAACCTTGTTATCAACGATTACTGGGCTGCTGCTTCCTCTAATTGTAAGCGTTGGTAGTTTAGATCTGTATGACCAAAGTGTTTCACCATTACTTTTATCTAAAGCAATTAATTCACCAGAACCTGTCTTTACAATTACAAATTTTGAACTTATCGCACTGGGAGCTAAAACCTCTCCTTTAACATTTACTGACCATAAAATAGAACCATCTGCCTGGTCTAAGCTAATAATATTACCATCGGTATCTGCAACTACAAGCATGCCAAAGCCAGATGAGATTCCGGATGATAAAGAGTTAACTTTTTTCTCCCAATTTACTTTTCCTTGGCTTGAGTTGAATGATTTAATCTGCCCAGTGGAATCTGCAAAAAAAATGTTGTCAGCACTAAATGCAGGTACAAAATTACCAAGATAGTTTTCTCCTGAAAAAGATAACTCCCAGTTAGTTTTAATGCTTTTAATATTCGATATATCTTGCAATGATCTTGGCTCATCTTGATCTAACTCATCATTACCCCAAAATTTCATTGAGCTCAAAGAAGAGCAAGAAGATAAAAATACAATTAAAAAAGGTATCAGAAAGAATTTTGAGGTTTGTTTTAAAAACATTACATTAGTTGTTGTCATATTATTTTGACAAGTTAGATATTTTCATTGAAACGATTGATGTTAATGCTTCATCTGTATATTTATCTTTTGATAATAAATATTGATCTTTCGCTAAATCTACCTTTTCTTGTTTTGTTAAGATATCTCCTAGTAGCTCATGAATCATTGCAGTCGATGAGGATGAATATTTTTCTAATAAATTTAGCGCCTCATCATACTTTTCTTCAGCATATAGAAGTCTAGCTGCATTAACTCTAGCTATTTTATTGAAAAGATCATTTCCACTAAAACCATCTGTTAAATCAATTAGCATTAAAAATTTATTAAGAGATTCTTTGTTTAACCCATTTTTTGCATCTATAGAGGCTTGGTTTAAGAGAGCAAGCTTTGTATATCCAGTTTTTTTATATGAATTTAATAGCTCATCAAATAATTCTTTAGAAATGTTTTGACCATCCTCTGTCTCTATTTCTTGCAAGGTCCATTTGTTATATATTGCTGCAGCTTTCTCATTATTTGATTTACTTATCTGGGCAAGAGTAAGGACTGAAAAAATAGTCATAAGTATCATAACTACAATCGCAATTATTGAGCTTCTGTGTAAGTTATAAAAATTACTCACTCTTGTTGCAAGCTTATTATTTTCAAAAATTTCGTTCATATTTTTTCCTTTTTTTATATAGATTTAAAAAAACTATATAAGTCATCAAGTGAGACAGTTATCTGTTCTTCAAGTTCATTCTTTAAAGGCTTTATAACTGCTGTATTATTTTTTAGCTCATCATCTCCAATTATGATTGCGTAATCCGAATTATTTTTATTAGCTTTTCTTAACTTTGCCTTTAAGCTACCTTCTGATAAATGAACATCTAAAATAATATTCTTATTTAAAGATCTAAGTTGGTGCGCTATTTTATATGCTTTTGGCTCTAAATTACCAGTCACATTCAGAAATGAAACAACTTTTACTAGGCTATCTTTTAACTCTATAAGTTCTGCAAATCTTTCTAGCCCAATTGCCATGCCTATTGATGGTAGATCTTTACCGCCAAGCTTTGCACAAAGTTGATCATATCTCCCGCCGCCTAGAAAAGAATCTTGTGCTCCAAGCTCAGACGAAACTGCTTCAAAAACAAAACCAGAATAATAATCCAGCCCCCTTACTAAAGAGTAATCAATTTCTATATTACAAATATCAGAAAAATTATTTTGGATTGATTTTAATAAATCTATAGAAGAAGAATCTATAAATTCTTTTATTGATGGGGCGTCTCTTAAAATATCTTGAGTTTCATTATTTTTGCTATCTAAGACTCGTAATGGATTTTTTTCCAGTCTCTGACGATCTTTTTCATCTAGAGATTCTTTGAATGGTTCTAAATATTTTACCAAGGCATTACAAAATAATTCTTTATTTTTTTGAGCGCCTAAATGATTAATTTTAATAGTGCAGTTTTGTAATTTAAATTCACTTATTATTGAGCAAACTATTGAAATCATCTCAAATTCAGGCATTCCTTCAGGGATACCAAGAATCTCAACCCCAGCTTGATTGAATTGTCTGTAGCGGCCTTTTTGCGGTCTTTCGTATCTCCACATAGGGCCCATGTACCATAATTTATGATTTGATTGATCTAATTTTTTTTCTATAATTGCTCTAATGACGCTTGCGGTACCCTCAGGTCTTAGTGCTATACCTTTATCATTTCTGTCATTAAAAGAATATATTTCTTTATTAACAATATCTGATGCTCCGCCTACTGATCTTATAAATAAATTAGTATCTTCTAATATAGGCGTTCTTATCTCATTAAGTTTATAACCCTTAAAAATATCTCTTATTTTTTTTTCTAGGTAAAATAATTTTGCAGGTAAATTAGTTTTATCTCCGTCATCATATAAATCTAGCATTCCTGTTAATGATTTGATTTTATCCAATTTAACTCCTTGCAATAATTTCAGTAGCATTTCTAAGAGATAATTTTTCTCGAACTTTTTCTTCTATTTCTTGAACAAGATTTTCGCTACTAATTTTTTTATCTGGGACACCATCAACATACAATAAGTTACTTGGGCTAGCGCCAGTAAGACCTATTTCAGCTGCTCTACTTTCACCTGGACCATTAACATAGCAACCTATTATTGCAACTTCGATATCATCTGAAATATCTTCCAATCTTTGTTCTAATTCATTCACCACCTCAATAACATTGAAGTTCTGTCTCGAGCAGCTTGGGCAAGCTATAATCTTAACCCCCCTACTTCGAATATTTAAACTTTTTAATATATCCCAACCTACTTTTATCTCATCAATTGGGTCTGATGCAAGAGATATTCTTATAGTATCTCCTATACCCTCAGACAAAAGCATTCCAACTCCAATAGAAGACTTAACAGTTCCAGCTCTATAACTTCCAGCCTCTGTGATACCTAAATGAAGAGGTTGATTAATAAGATTTGATATTTTTCTATATGCCTCTACTGTCATTTCTATATTTGAAGCCTTTAAACTCATTTTGTAATTAGTAAAATTAAATCTATCTAATATATCTGCATGTCTTAATGCCGATTCAACGAGTGCATCTGCATTAGGCTCTCCATATTTCTTTTGTAAATCCTTTTCGAGCGAACCTGCATTTACTCCAACTCTTATTGGAATATTGTGATGTTCTGCTGCCGCAATAACTTCCTTAATTTTTGATTCTTTTCCAATATTTCCTGGATTAATTCTTAAGCAATCAGCCGTATTAGCAACTTCCAAAGCTATTTTATAATCAAAATGAATATCTGCCACTAATGGAATAGAGACTGCTTTTTTAATTTCTTTAAAAGCTTTTGCTTCATCAAATCCCGGAACAGAGACCCTAACAATATCTGCACCTGCAGCTTCTAAATCATTTATTTGTTTAACTGTTGAAATAACATCAGACGTATTTGTATTTGTCATTGATTGCACAGATATTGGATTAGCTCCACCAACTTTGACATTACCAACACTAACAATCTTAGTGTTTTTTCTTTTAATCCAATTACTCATCATTAAATATAATAGTATTTACCCTAAGTCTATTAGCATTAGTAATAAAATCAATGCTATCACCATTATAAGTTCCCTCCACATTATCTGCATTTCCAACTACAACTTTAAAGGGTTTTTTTATATCCAGCATATAAACATCATCGAGCTGAAATAGTTGATTTGCAACTAACTCATTACCAGAATATATTTCGATCCAGCACTCATCAAGAAAATTTAAAGTTAATTTATTGTTTAATAAGCTAGATGTTTTATTTTCAATATTAACCTTATTAACTTCATTAGAGGCCTCATCGAAAACTACAGGCTCATCTAACTCAATAATTTTATTTTTAGTTTCTTGATCTAAAAATTGCTCATTTTCATTATTGTCCGCCATATTATTTTCATTCTCAGCAGAATTATTATTAGAAATAATGTTATAAAAAATTAAAAATACAAAGGTGGTTAATATGACAATCACACCTTTTTTAAAAAAAGGCATTAATGATGTATTAATTTTTGATATAGATTTTTCAATAATTTCAACTTTTCTAGTATCTTCTTCATAGATTAAGGGGAAATCACAATTTATAGATAAGAAGTCCTGATATTTAATAAAATATGCTCGAGCAAAACCTTCGCTAGGAAAATGAGAATAGTTGCCAGACTCAATAGCTTGAATATACTTTATATTCATCACCAATGCTTCAGCAATATCTTTTTTGCTTAACTCTAAATTATTACGAGCATCTTTAAAAATTTTTCCAACTTTTGCTGAATTTGCTGATTTAAGTTCGACTGTCATGATATTAATTGATGCGAAATGAGTTTTTTTCCTTTTACTGATTTTTTAAGTTTACCAACTAATTGACCACATGCTCCGTCTATTGCATCGCCTCTAGTTACTCTTAATGTGGTAATAAAACCTTTATTCATTAATATCTTTTTAAAAACTTCAATATTTTTATTATTTGATCTTTTATAATTTGAACCATCAAATGGATTGAAGGGAATTAAGTTAATTTTACATGAAACTTTTGAGAGTAATTTTGCTAGTTTTATAGCAAGTTCTTTAGAGTCATTTACTCCATCTATTAGAATATACTCAATAGTAATGCTTCTTTTTCCATTATAAAAATCTAAATATTTGTTACATGAATTTATTAATTCACTTATAGGATATTTTTTATTGATAGGGACTATTTCATCTCTGAGCTCATTTGTTGGTGCATGAAGAGATATTGCAAGAGAGACATCAACTTCACTAGAAAGTTTGTCTATTTGAGGTGTTATTCCAGAAGTGCTAATCGTGATTCTTTTTCTAGAAAGACCATAAGCAAGTTGTTCTTTCATTATTTTAGCTGATTCAATTACTGGAACAAAATTAAGTAATGGCTCACCCATTCCCATAAAAACAACATTAGTTATTAAAGTTTTATCTTCGCTATTAAAATTTGCGAGCCAAAGTTGCCCAATTATTTCATCTGAGGTTAGATTTTTATCAAAACCTTGAGCTCCAGTGGCGCAAAATGTACATTGAAGAGCGCAACCGGCTTGTGATGAAATGCATAATGTCATTCTTTTCTTTTCAGGTATTCTGACCATCTCAACCATTGAACCTGATTCAAGCTTAATTAAATATTTTATCGTTCCTTCGGGTGAGGTATGTATTTCTTCAATTTTTGGTGGTAATAAAATAGCTAAAGATTTAAGCTTAATTCTCAGTGGTTTATTAAAGTCTGACATTTTGTCAAAATCTAGAACACCTTTTTGATGAACCCATTTTATAAGCTGTTTCGCTCTAAACTTTGGCTCACCTATTTGCTCAAAGAAAGCTTCTAATGATTGAAGAGAATAACCTAGAAGATTTAACTTTTCCTCAGACAAAATTTATTTAGAGACTATTTCTTCATTTTTGAAAAAATAATTAATCTCCCTCGCTGCACTTGTTTCAGAATCAGAGCCGTGAACAGCATTTGCATCAATACTATTTGCGAAGTCAGCTCTAATAGTTCCAGGAGCAGCTTCTTGAGGATTTGTATTTCCCATTAATTCTCTATTTTTAAGTATAGCCCCTTCTCCTTCAAGTACTTGAACAAATACAGGACCTGAGGTCATAAATTTTTTTAAATCATTGAAAAATGGCCTGCCTTCATGCTCGGCATAAAACCCTGAAGCCATTTCATCATCCAGCTGAATTAGCTTTCCAGCTACTAGATAAAGTCCTTTTTCTTCAAATCTTGAAATTATTTTTCCGATGATATTTTTAGAAACTGCATCAGGTTTTATAATAGATAATGTTTGTTCAATTGCCATGTTAAATTCCTTATAAAAAATTTTAGATATTATATGGGAGTTATAGAGATTCTTCTATCCATAACATCTGAATAGCTTCAAGAATTTTTTCATTTGAGCCCTTTGGGTCTCCATTAAAATTATCTAATTCACAAATTTTTTTATGAAGATCGGGAAAGCTAATCCATTGAGGATCTATATCAGGAAATTTTTCATATAGCTCTATAGCTATATCATTTGTATTAAGCCAATCTAACAAATGCATTAGTGATTTTCTGAAACCATATTAATATTGTATTTAGGAACTTCTATCTCTAAATCTTTATGTTTTGGAATAGCTTGGCAGCTCAGTCTTGATGTTTGCTCTAAACCCCATGCTTTATCTAATAAATCTTCTTCTATGTCACTAGCTTCATCAAGACTCTCAAAACCTTTCCTAACAACCACATGACATGTCGTACATGCTGCCGACATTTCACATGCATGTTCAATATTTATCCCGTTCCTTAGTGCGGCTTCGCATATAGTTTCATTGGGAAGATTTTCAATAACGATACCTTCTGGGCATAACTCTTTATGAGGTAAAATTTTAATTTTACTCATTGGTTAAATTGTGAAGCTTTCACCACACCCGCAAACAGCTTTGGCATTTGGATTAATAAATTTAATACCCTGATTTAATCCATCTTTTTTATAATCTACAAGACTTCCTTTTAGAAAACTTAGACTGTCATTATCTACAAAAATTTTGCAGCCATTTTTATCAAAAATTACTCCATTACTATCAAAATTATCTACATAATCAAAATAATATTCATAGCCTGAGCAGCCTGCTTTTCTAACACCAATTTTTATTCCCTCACCTTTGCCTCTATTCTCTAGACTAGATGCAAAATGAGCTATAGCTTCTTCTGAAAAATTTAAATCTGATGAGCTAAAAATTTTCATGGTTTTTATTGTTTAGATTCGTAATCTTCAATAGCTTGCTTAATTGAATCTTCAGCTAGAACTGAACAATGTATCTTTATTGGAGGCAGTTCTAATGCATCAACAATCTCTTTATTTTTTATTTCTTTAGCTTCTTCTAATGTCTTGCCAATTAACATTTCAACAAGTTCACTAGACGAAGCAATAGCGGAACCACAACCATACGTTTTAAATTTAACGTCTTTAATAATATGAGTGTTACCAGATGGCTCGCATTTAATCTGCAATTTCATAACATCACCACATGCAGGTGCGCCAACCATACCAGTTCCAACGTTTTCCTCAGAAGGATCGAACCTTCCGACATTGAAAGCTTGAGGGTTGTTTAAGGTGTTTTCAAATTTATCTACTACTTTTTTACTATAAGCCATGATTTGCCTCCATATTTAGTGAGTATCCCACTTGACTGTATCAAGATCAATTCCATCTAGGTGCATCTCCCATAGAGGAGATAGCTGTCTTAATCTATCAACAACGTTGTGTAAAATTGATAATGTTTCATTTACTTCGCTGTCATTTGTAAACCTTCCAAAAGAAAATCTAATAGAACTATGGGCTAATTCATCTTTTCTACCTAAAGCTCTCAGTACATATGAAGGCTCTAGACTTGCTGATGTGCAAGCGGAACCTGAAGAGACAGCAACGTCTTTAAGACCCATTATAAGCGATTCGCCCTCAACAAAATTAAAACTTATATTAAGTATATTTGGTACTTTATTATTTAAATCTCCATTAATATATGCATGTTCGATTTTCATTGCTTCTTTAAGAAATTTTTTATGGAATGCATTAACCTTATTGTGATCATCTTTCATTTCTTCTTTAGCAATCCTAAAGGCTTCTCCCATCCCAACAATTTGGTGAGGTGCTAATGTTCCTGATCTCATTCCTCTCTCATGACCACCTCCATGAATCAAAGCTTCAATTCTGACTCTTGGTTTTCTTCTAACAAATAGAGCTCCAATACCTTTTGGGCCATAAGTTTTATGAGCTGAAAATGACATTAAATCTACTGGCATTACTGATAAATCAATTTCTACCTTGCCAGTACTTTGGGCTGCATCTACATGAAAGAAAGCACCAGCCTCTCTTGTTATTTCTCCAATTGCATTAAGATCATTTAACGTGCCTAATTCATTATTGATATGCATTAATGAAACTAAAATTGTATTTTTTTTGATAGCTTCTTTTACTTGCTTTGGATGAATAATTCCACCCTCATCTGGTTCCAGGTATGTAACTTCAAACCCCTCTCTCTCAAGTTGTCTGCAAGGATCAAGAACTGCTTTATGTTCTATTTTTGATGTGATTATATGATTGCCTTTAGATTTATAAAATCTTGCGACACCTTTAACGGCAAGATTATCAGCCTCAGTAGCTCCTGATGTCCAAACAATCTCTCTTGGATCACAATTAACTAAATTTGCAACATGCGATCTAGCTTCTTCAACAGCATCATCAGCTTTCCACCCATATCTATGCGAGCGCGAAGCTGGATTTCCAAACTCACCGTCAGGGGTAAGATATTGCATCATTTTAGATGCAACTCTTGGGTCAACAGGAGTAGTAGATGCGTAATCTAAGTATATTGTTGATTTGTTAGTCATATTATTTCTCTTAACTCTAT
>Ga0213861_10005313_pt1 | contig 10359 bp, 10 predicted proteins | sample PICome_4_FD_160110 | JGI IMG/M metagenome (GOLD analysis project Ga0213861, IMG submission 160110) | Coastal seawater microbial communities near Pivers Island, North Carolina, United States - PICO131 | ecosystem: Environmental > Aquatic > Marine > Coastal | place: USA: North Carolina...
AAAGAGTGGGTCAAGGTATTAGCGGCCACTTATTGACGGTCGACTTGCTTGGCGGGTTCAGGTTGGTCAGGCGGCGAGTTACAAGAAAACACAAATTATCGACACCCTGCCGACATCTATTCGTAACGTAATCGTAATATTAGGTCATGGGCTCACGCTTACAATTTCTCACCGTTGTTTCGGCCGTCGTCACCGTTACTGCGATCGTGCCGACCACATTCAGCCCCCCGGCCACTGCCGCCAGCCCGGCAGCTGCTTATCAGCTCATCACTGCTGCAGCGACCGGTGCCCTCAGTGCCGACAGTGCGATCGCATGTCCCATTCCGTCGGGAAGTGAATTCGTCGACAGCTGGGGTGCAGGCCGCTCCGGTGGCCGCCGCCACGAGGGCGTCGACATGATCGCTGATCGCAACACCCCCGTCGCCGCCGTTCAATCCGGCGACATCATCTTCAAACAGAATCGGCTCGGAGGAAACGCTGCGTGGCTGACAAGCCCAAGTGGCAATACTTTCTATTACGCCCATTTCGACAGATTCGAGGGCGAAAGTCGTTTTGTGACGCAAGGAGAAGTAATCGGCTACGTGGGCAGCACCGGCAACGCCAAGGGACCCCACCTCCACTTCGAAACGCACTTCGGTGGAACAGTTGGCAACCCCTACGCCGCGACATACGCGGCGTGCGTGGAACCCGTGTTGGACGCAACCCAGATCCAAGCCGACACGAATCGATTCGCAGGACATGTTGCAGTCAGATGACCTGACGGTGACCGAAACTCACAAATCCACCGGTGACGCCGATACTGAACGCGGGGCCAACTCCGGCGGTGCTTACTGAACCCAACGAGCACAAAGATCAACCAGGTCACGTTCGTGTTGGGGCTCAAAGGTCGCCGCGGTTCGCAGCAAAATGATCGGTACTGCCAAGCTTTAGCCATGACGCGCGAACTCGATACCGGAACCACAGACCTGCTGGCACACATTGACGGTCACGTAGGCGTAATCACGTTCAACCGACCTGAGCGACGCAACGCGCTCAGCGACGCAATGTACGAAGGGTTCGGTCGGGTGCTGCCAACGCTGGCCGAAGACGAAGACGTCCATGTCGTAATGGTCACCGGCAACGGCGGTGCTTTCTGTGCCGGAGGTGACGTAAAAGGAATGCACGAAAGCCACCAACCCGGCGCTGCTCCCCGTCGCAGCAGCAGCCTCCAGGTCAGCACCGACGTGCTGCGTCGCCTGCAGAAGCAGGTCTCGCTCGCTCTGCACCGCTTTCCGAAACCAGTCGTCGCCGCAATCCCCGGCGCAGCGGCAGGAGCCGGCATGTCCATTGCGCTTGCCTGCGACATCCGCCTGGCTGCCGAGCGGGCGCTCGTTGTCCCGGCGTTCGCGAACGTCGGCGCATCCGGCGACTTCGGCGGCAGCTGGTTCCTCACGCAGCTCATTGGCACTGCAAAAGCCAAGGAGCTTTACTTCACCTCTCCACGCCTCACAGCTGCCGAGGCATGCGATCTCGGCATCATCAATCAGGTGCTCGCCGACGAGGACTTCGACCAGGCCGCTCTTGACTGGTGTCGAGGACTCGCAGACCGAGCCCCCATCGCCATGCGCTACATGAAAGAAAATCTCAACCGTGCGGTCACCTGTGACGTCGAGACTGCTCTCGACGCCGAAGCCACCAACATGGTGCTGTCAATGGGCACCGCCGATCACCGCGAAGCAGCAGCCGCGTTCGTCGAAAAGCGCACACCGAACTTCACTGGCCAGTAGGAATCGCGACACTGCAAGCTGCCAGGCGTACCGTCCCCTGTTATGAGCGAGCAGATCGGCGCCCCCATCATCATCGAAGACCCCGGCGACCCACGACTGGCCGATTATCGCGAGTTGAACAACCAGCCGATACGCACCGCAATGGAAGGTGACGAGTTCTTCATGGCCGAGGGATACATGGCTATTGATCGTCTCATCGATTCAGGTCACCAACTCCGTTCGGTGCTACTAGGCCCAACCCGAGTGAAACGATTCCTTCCGTACCTCGAACGGCGTGAGCTCGCTGGCGTTCCCGTTTTCGTTGCCGATCACGAGGTGATGGAACGCATCGTCGGGTTCAACCTGCACCGAGGCGTGCTCGCATCAGGCAACCGTAAGCCCTATCCCACTGTGGCTGACCTCGCAGCAACTGCGACGCGGCTCGCTGTCCTTGAGGCGCTCAATGACAATCAAAACGTTGGGGCGATAGCACGCGCAGCGCGCGCCTTCGGTTTTGACGGCATGGTGCTGAGCCCCAACTGCACCGATCCGTATTACCGGCGCACGGTACGTGTCAGCATGGGCGAAGTGCTGCATATGCCTACCGCACGAGTCAATGATGATTCTTGGCCGGGTGCGCTCGACACACTCCATGATTTTGGATTTGAGACGTGGGCGATGACACCTGCTGCAAACGCAACCAATGTCTGGGAGATGGCAGCGCCGGAGCGACTCGCTGTGGTGTTCGGTGCTGAGGGTCCCGGGCTCACCAATCTTGCAATTCAGAACACGACGCACTGCGTGCGGATCCCGATCGCGTCAAATGTCGACTCGCTCAATGTTGGACACGCTGCGGCTGTGACGTTCGCCGCCGTAAATCGACCAATGTGAACTAGCAAGCTCTCAATGTCAAGCGTGATGCAGCTGGCATCGCGAAGTTGTTGAACTCACCCAATGACGCCTGGACTTCGTCTCAGATTTGACGCTGCTGCGAGAATGTAAAGGTGCTTGAGCAGTTAGCCAATCATCCTGACGCCAGTGACCCGGAGCCATTCGCCGGGCCGGACCATCCAATTCGCAAGATCACGCGGCTGATGGCGTTCGGCGGTGAGTGGCGGTCATCAAACGCGACGAACATGGCCGAATTGTTTGATGGAATGGCGGCCGAGTGGTCCGAGCGGCACGTTGACCCGACGAAACGTGCGCCCGTGGAAGACGGACTCGATCGTGGTCGGATCCCGCTGAGCGGCGACTGGCTTGAACTTGGTTCCGGTACAGGCGCTGGAGCACGTGTACTAAGCGGGAAGGTCGGCTCGCTGATCTGTAGCGACCTGTCAATGGGAATGCTGTCGTATGCGCCGGGCGAGCTGGCGCCGCGCCTGCAGGCCGACGCGACGACGCTGCCATTTGCGAACGACACGTTCGACGCTGTGCTGATGATCAACATGATCTTGTTCCCCGACGAGGTCGATCGCATCTTGCGGCCTGGGGGTTCGATTCTGTGGGTCAACACGCTTGGAGACCAAACACCAATTCACTTGCCTGCTGCTGACGTGCTCGAAGCGATGCCGGGCAAGTGGCAGGGTTGTTCTGCGCGGGCGGGAACCGGTTTCTGGTTGACAGCGCGTCGAGTTGAGGCCTGATGGACACATCAGTCATCCACTCGCCCGAACGTCATCTATGGACCTTGGTCGAGCCGATTCATGCAATCACCTACTTTGCCCCTGAGAGCCAGCAGGCGTTCGAAGATGCTGACCTTCCGGGGTTCTGGCGCGGCTACTTCGGCGGACGTGCTGCTCCGCTCGGCGCTGTGGATTCCGGCGCTGTGACTGCCCTGTTCTTCGGCTTTCATCCGAGCTTCGTAGACCGCGCCGTGCCCGACATCTGGACGCGCTGTTCACCCGCTGATGCCTTGACAGCGCGGCTCGACGGTATCGATCGGGCGTGGATTACCCATGGGCTCCCGAATGACCGAGCCCAGTTGAAGCGCGCTGCCTTCATCGTGCGGCGTGCTGCCGAGGCGGTGGCCGACGATCGACGGCCTATGTTCTCAGCAAATCTCGCGCTTGAAATGCCGACGCAGCCACACTTGGCGTTGTGGCACGCTACGACGCTGCTACGTGAGCACCGCGGCGATGGACATCTCGTTGCGTTGGCTGCGCTGGAAGTGGGTCCCTGTGAAGCTCACGTCCTGCGCTTAGCGCACACCGGAGCTCCGATCGACACCGTGCAACCGTTTCGGGGATGGACTGACGACGACTGGATCGGTGCGGTAGGCCGACTCCACGAGCGAGGTGTTCTCGACGACGCCGGCCACATCACCGAAACCGGTGCAGCACTACACGTCGCAATCGAGGAGCTGACCGACCGGCTTGCCACGGTTCCGCTGCGCTCTATCCAGTCCGAACTGGCCGAGCTCGCCCACATTCTGACACCTGTTGTTCAAGCGCTAGACAGCACGGTCGTGCCGTATCCAAACCCGATGGGCGTCGAAAGGTTTGACACGGCCTAACTGTTGGCTGCCCTAGCCCACAGTTGTGTTTTCGTATACCAAGGGTCTAACGGTACGACTCACCAGCGGTCAACTACTCGTTAGCCCCATTCCAGATAAGCGCTTGCACATCGCTGAGGGTGGTGGACATCTCTTCAGGTCAACCCGCAGCAAGGAACTGGCGCCTCAAATGCGTTCCGTCCGATCAACCTGCTATCAGGCCCAGCGTCAAGACACCTACGCTTTCGCAGCGCCAAGAGTGGTCTGGCACGATCGGAGCCATGACCGACTTTCCGCTGCCAAACGCATCCACCGATCTCACTGGCGAAATTGCCCTCGTCACAGGCGCCACATCAGGTCTGGGCTGGCGCTTTGCACAGGTGCTCGCAGCGGCAGGCGCAACAGTAGTCGCTACTGGTCGTCGCGAGGAACGCCTTGCCGAGCTCGTGCTCGACATTGAATCTCGCGGAGGCGACGCCCACGGCGTGCCGATCGACATGTCGGACGCCGACAGCATCATCGCAGCAGTCGATCAGACAGAAAAAGCAGCAGGCCTCGTCACCATCCTCGTCAACAACGCCGGTGTTCCCGACGCGCAGCGCGCCCACAAAATGTCTATCGAATTGATTGACTCAGTGATTGATATCAACCTGCGCGGACCGTACATATTGAGCTGCGAAGTTGCCCGTCGGTTAATTGCAGCCGAACGATCAGGCCGAATTGTCAACATCTCCAGTGTTGCTGCCACGCATTACTCAGGCAACGGTGCAGCGCTGTATTCAATTACCAAAGCAGCGATCTCACGGATGAGTGAAGCCTTGGCAGTTGAGTGGAGTCGTTTCAACATAAATGTCAATGGCATTGCACCGGGGCTCTTCAAATCAGAGATGACGGACGGCATGCTTGAGCGAGTCGGTGATATCAGCCAGCACTTTCCGCGCAAGCGCACCGGGCAGCCTGAACAACTCGACTCGACGTTGCTTTATCTCTGTGGGCCAGCCTCGGAGTGCGTCACTGGCACAGTGATTAAAGTCGACGACGGCCAAGGCCCACGTTGACCGGCAAGCCAGATTTGCCAACCAAGAGTTGAGCGACCATGACCCTCAGCCGAGCAGCCAACGCGCAATGACAGTCCTGCGGGCCGCATTATGCGCGTCAACAATCCGGAGCTCAGCCATTCGTTGCAGCACCGCTGCGGCGAAGACGTCACCGGTTTCTTCCGCCGGCAGTGGATGCTCGGCACCGGAAGCAGCGAACACCGTCTTTGCGACGTGGTCAAGGTGACGTCGTGACAGCGGCTCACCTGCTGCGCGAGCGCGGTCACGTGCCGAACGTGTGATTTGGTTGAGCATTCGAGTTGACGACGGGCCTCCGCCGTGTCGCCGCCATGCCTCGGCGAGCTGCACATAAATTTGGTGCCACTGTTCGGTTTCGATCAACGGGAAGCCGCGATCAATGCGGCGCAACTCTTGTGCCTCGTCGGGGACGATGCTGTCGATCGTCTCTGAGGTCGACTCCGAGGCGTAACCGAGGGCCTCCGAAACCGCATCACTGCCGTTAGGGGGTAGTAAGTAAGCCTGCGGGCCGCCGGTGATCTCACCGTCAGGAACTGCGTAGTTAAGGAACCGCTTGAAGGTCCGAAATCCAAACCAGTCGTCGCTGACCTCGGCGCCAAATTCGTGTTGCAAAGCCCAGGCGAGTGAAGAGAGTTCAAGTGGCCGATCTAGCGCCCGCCACCGCTCAACCACAAGGTCAACAGCATCAGCACCGGGGCCGCTCGTCAACGTTTCAGAACCTGATTCGACGACATCGGTACCGATGACTGCTGCAGGTTCAGCGACAATCGCTTCATCAATTCGGTCAAGTTCGTTGCGAAGATCTTCGGCGATGTCGTCAAGGGTTGCCAGGAGGTCTGCCATGCGTGCGCTGAGCACTTCAACGAGGGGTGGTAGTTCGCCGGCTTTGCTGTAGGTGTCTTCGTGTGTCAACTCTCCCCAACTGTCTTGGAGAAGGGTCCGAACTTGCAGCTCAATGGTGACCGGCAACCCCTCGAGGGCAACACCCAAGTTGACGTGCCAGCCCCGATAGCCCGACTCCTTCGGAGCGTCGACGTAATCGCGTTCCGATGCCAGGTCAAGTGAGAGGGGACGCTTCTTACTTGCGCTCAGCGGAAGGTTCTCCAGCGCTGCTTGAACCATCTCAAGGTCGCGCAGGTTCGTGCAGGTCAGACGAATACCAACGAGGTCATCGATGATGTCTGGGATGTTGTCAACAGTGACGAACTGCCCCCGATACCGCTGCTGGTTGACCTTTCGCCAGGTACGCCGCTTTGACTTTACGCGACCAGAAACACTTCGGATTCGGGCAAGATCGCGATCCGAAAGAGAGTCGTTGAGTTCCTGTTGGAGTGCGTCCATGGCGCGATCAAGGCCGGGTTCGAGCATGGCCACCCGGTATGCGTCATACCACTTACCGAATTCGGCGTAGCCGAAGGCCTCGTCGTTCCGGTCGCCCATAAGGCCTGACCCTAGGTTCTCTGAACAACGTACGGCACGTATTCTTCACGCTTTTGCTTCGCAGGCCGTTGCTCTGGTTCTCTCGATCGGACCCCTTGGTGCCGCATCTGGACACATCGGTTCCGGCGCCCTTCCGACTTGAACACTGGCTCCCACCTTCATCATCATCACAACTCGGAATTTGAGCTCCTGCGGTATCGCTGACTGTGTAAGTCGCCGATCGCACTACGCCGGTCACGCTCGCCGACGGTCTTGATCAGTTGATCAAGACCGGTTACTCCCAAGTGTCATGCGTTTCGTTGGACGGGCGTGGTTCGTCTGGCCTTCAAATCATGCGCGTCCGCGTGAGACGCTCCAGATGCCGTCGCCGATGAGTTCAGTCACGGCTGCCTGGTGGACCAGGTCGGTTGCCATCGCGTGGAGGTGCTGACGCGAACACGGAGCGACCTCTCTGAGACGTCCGAGTGTGACGCATAATTTGGTGTCACCGAAGATTGAAGCGTCGAGTGTCGCAGGGTGGATGGGAGCTTCGTAGGCGGTGAAGATGTCGCGCAGATGATCCGGGTCAAGTGTCGATGCGAACCAAAATTCGAGTTTTCCTTCGTGGGTGTTTCGGACAGTGTGTCCGCAGAGATCGAGCCCCCGTTCAAATTGGAGGCCAGTGACTTGCGAGGGGTACTCACCTCGCTCATCAACGTCAGTGATGCACGCCGCAGCCACGATGCTGCGCCAGTCGCAGGGCGAAAAATCAGCGTCAGGCTCAAATGAGACCGTTGTTGAGTTGCCTGACTGAAGCTCGACTCGCAACCGAGCACCCGCAACAGAATGCATCAGTGCAGCAGCAAACCGGAGACCGACAGTGTCCACGTCACGCCGCCCAGTCTGATGAAACAGATGCACCACCGAGTCGTCTCTGAAGCCGTTCGAGTGCGGGTCGGTGAGATGGGTGCGCAGCAATCGGATAACTAGCGATGGCCTCTGCAATCAGTTGGGACGTGATGGAGTCAAGCTGATGAGCGCTGATCGGCGCCTCGCGTCGCATCGACGGTCGAACGTGTTCGATGACCTGGAGGACGCTTCGGATGTGCATCGGATCGACGTTTGTCGGTGTGGCTTCGATATGCACGTCGACGTGTGTGGCGCCGACATGACTCACGACACGCACATCGCCATCCAATACGTCGATGCTCTCACCCTGAGGCCAGTGCGCGGTGACTGGTCCAAGCAGGTCGATGACGAATCGACGCCATGTGGCTGCAGCTCTGCAGGCTCCCGACGACTCAGATCGAGCGGAAACTGCTGCAGCGAAGGGGCGGTGATGCGCTGGCACGGTTCGAGCAATCGAAGTAATTGCACTGGTACGGTCACACTTTGTCGACATCATGTTAGGTTACCCTAACGTTTAATGTTGGTATACGCAATAGTGTTCTCTGGGTAGTTGACGCGCGATCAGAGGGCGCAGAGTTGAACCGGCGGGCCAAACAGTTTTATGTCTCATCTGCAGCGATGAATGTGACGGTCATCCCAGCGCAGAAATCCCTGGCTAGACCTGAGCTCAGGAATCGTTAGCAATTTCCACAGCTCTGCTTGAGTTGTCCAATGCAATTCGCTCGTCATTTGCAATCGGAAGCTCAATGACTTGCGACCATCCCCTCTGGTCCAACAGCACTGGAACGGCCAGTGATCCGCGAAGACCTACAAACTCGCCGTCAAGCACAACCTGTCCTGGAATCACAACGGTACGCCCGCGGGCAAAGAACTCAAGCAGGTCGACTACGGCATGTGCTGTAGCTAGTTTCGTTGTGGCAGAACTGAAGTGGATGAATAACGGCTTGACCGCTGCACGCAAATCCGGTGGACATTCCTGGACAAATGAAAAGGCACCGGACACATCTCCCTGGTTGATCAACATCAACATTCTCGTCCGGGTTGCGATGATCTCTTCTGAAAAGTCCGCTAGTGCCCGCCCTTCCCGAGCGGCCCAACGCTGTACTGCAACATCGCGACCTGCAACATCGGTTCGTTCAATTTCGATACCTGGACCGGTCCACGTCTTTCCCAGCAAGCTCATGGCGCGACACTGCACGGAGAAGGTATCGAAAGGGACCGACATGACCGAGAGCACAACAAATGTGGACGTGGCGATCGTTGGGGCAGGATTTGCCGGGATGTATCAGCTGAAGCGGATGCGTGATGCCGGGTTCAACGCGATCGTGATCGAGACCGGTGACGGCGTTGGTGGCACGTGGTATTGGAATCGTTATCCAGGTGCGCGTTGCGACATTTTGACGGTCGACTACTCCTACAGCTGGGATCCGGAGCTTGAGGCCGAATGGACCTGGTCTGAGCGCTACGCCACCCAGCCCGAAATTCTGGCGTACGCCAACTTTGTTGCTGACAAGCACGATCTACGACGCGACATCCGTTTCGAAACGCGAGTCGAGTCAGCAGCGTGGGACGACAGCGCTAACCACTGGACGATCAGCACGTCGGCTGGAGCAATCATCGCCAAGCATTATGTGATGGCTACCGGCTGCCTGTCGGTCCCCAAGGTGCCCGACATACCGGGCGCGGGTCGTTTCAAGGGCGAGGTGTATCTAACCGGAAGTTGGCCACATAAGGATGTTGACTTCACAGGTAAGCGCGTTGCCGTTATCGGCACCGGATCGTCAGGCATTCAGTCGATCCCAATCATCGCTGAACAGGCTGCTCAGCTCACCGTGTTCCAGCGCACACCCAACTTCTCGATCCCGGCGCACCACGGCCCCATCGCCGAGAACCGCCTAGTCGAATACCGCAAGGATCCTGCTGCGTATCGAGCCGAGGCAAGGGTTTCGCGCATTGGTGTGCCATTCGTACCGATCGCCGAAATGAGTGCGCTTGAAGTCAGCCCCGAGAAGCGGCTTGAGGTATACGAAGAGACCTGGGAGCGCGGCGAACTTGGCCATTTGTCGCCCTTTAGTGATCTCGGAACGAACGCCGAGGCAAACGACACGATGCGGCAGTTCATCCACGACAAGATTCGTAACATCGTCGACGATCCCGTTGTCGCAGAGACGTTGTGTCCCACCAACCACTACTTCGCCACCAAGCGGCCGTGCCTCGACGCCGGGTACTACGAGACCTACAACCGCGACAATGTGCGGCTCATCAATCTGCAGAGCGATCCGATCGCCACCATCACAGAGACCGGCATCGACACAAGCGAGTCAATGGAGTTTGACGCGATTGTCTTTGCCACTGGCTTTGACGCAATGACCGGAGCAATCGTCAGCGTCGACATCACCGGACGTGACGGGAAGTTATTACGTAACGCCTGGGCTGAGGGGCCCATGACATACCTCGGATTGATGACGGTCGGGTTCCCAAACCTCTACATGATCACAGGGCCGGGCAGCCCGTCGGTGCTGTCGAACATGATGGTGTCAATTGAACAGCATGTTGACTGGATCTCAGACCTGATTGAACATATGCAGTCAAAGGGCGTGGATTCAATCGAACCCACTGAGTTAGCCCAAGAGCGTTGGGTCCAGCACAGCAACGACATCGCCAACCTCACGCTGCTACCCACGGCGAATTCCTGGTACATGGGTGCCAATGTTCCAGG
>Ga0213861_10005315_pt1 | contig 10355 bp, 8 predicted proteins | sample PICome_4_FD_160110 | JGI IMG/M metagenome (GOLD analysis project Ga0213861, IMG submission 160110) | Coastal seawater microbial communities near Pivers Island, North Carolina, United States - PICO131 | ecosystem: Environmental > Aquatic > Marine > Coastal | place: USA: North Carolina | collected...
CCTATGAAGAGGGCTGCCTCTCGGTTCCCGGGTTCTATGAGAAGGTTGACCGCCCGGCTCATGTGATGATTCGCGCCCTGGATGGCGAGGGCAAAGCCTTTGAAGAAGAGGCTCGCGGCCTGCTAGCAGTATGCATTCAGCACGAAATTGACCATTTAGAAGGTAAATTATTTGTCGACTATCTGTCGCCATTTAAACGCCATCGCATCCGCAAAAAGCTTGAAAAAATTCATCGCCAGAATGCATAGGACGGCTGTCACTTGAGAGTCCTCTTCGCAGGCACACCCGACTTCGCCGCAGCGCACCTGCAGGCCCTGCTCGACGCTTCGGATATTTCAGTTATTGGGGTCTATAGCCAGCCGGACCGGCCCGCTGGCCGCGGCAAAAAACTCACCGCCAGTTCGGTCAAAAAACTCGCCCTCGAACATCAGCTGCCTGTATTTCAGCCGCAATCCTTAAAAGATCCTGAACAGCAGCGCATTTTGGCTGAGCTGCAAGCCGATATTATGGTTGTCGTGGCCTATGGCCTTATTTTGCCCCAAGCCGTATTGGATGCGCCGCGACTGGGCTGTATTAATGTTCACGCATCCATTTTGCCGCGCTGGCGTGGAGCAGCTCCTATTCAGCGCGCCATTGAGGCTGGTGACTCGGAAACCGGTGTGACTATTATGCAAATGGATGCCGGCCTCGACACTGGCGACATGTTGAGCATTTCCCGCTGCAAAATTGATGACAGTGAGACCAGCGCCAGCCTACATAGCAAACTAGCACAGCTCGGCGCACCAGCGCTGCTACATACATTAGAATCCCTAGCCCGTGGCCTTGCGGTGGCTGTAGAGCAAGATGATCAGCTGAGCTGCTATGCGGCAAAAATCACTAAGCAGGAGGCTCTGATCGATTGGAGTCAGCCCGCGCTAAAACTGGATCGTCAGATCCGTGCCTTTAATCCTTTCCCTGCGGCTTACACCATATTGGGCGAATTGCGCATCAAAATCTGGCAGGCCGAGCTGACCTCTGCCTCCGGCCTAGTGCCAGGTCAGATTATCTCAGCCGATAACGCAGGTATACTGGTCAGTTGCGGCGAACAGTCACTACTTTTAAGCGAAATACAGTTACCCGGGAAAGCACGTATGGCCGTCTCTGAAGTCCTTAAGTCCCGCGGCGAGTTATTCGCCCCCAGCACGCTGCTAGGCTCTTGATCAATACCCGCGTCGCTGTGGCAGAAGTCATAGCTCAGGTCCTGCGTGGTAAGTCACTCTCGGCACTGCTTCCAGAGTACGCCAGTAAAGTGGCGGAAAAAGATATTGGCCTTTTTAAAGAACTCTGTTTTGGTACCTTGCGCTGGTATCCGTCTATTGAGCTTTTACTCCACGAACTGATGCAAAAGCCTATGCGAGAGAAAGAATTCGAGATTCAGGGCCTGCTAGCCTGTGGGCTCTATCAACTAATACATACCCGTATCGCCGATCATGCGGCGATTAACGAAACCGTTACTGCTGTCACCAAACTCAAGCGCCCCTGGGCCAAAGGGTTAGTCAATGCCGTACTGCGGAATTTCCTTCGTCAGCGCAGCGAGCTCGAGACTAAACTGGCTAAAAATCCTATCTTCGTTCGGGCTCATCCCCAGTGGCTGCTCGATGGTCTGTTTAATTCATGGGGCTCTGGCGTCGCAATAGGGGTTCTTGACGCTAACAATCAGCAGGCACCTATGGCATTGCGGGTTAATCAGTTGCAGGGCTCACGAGATAAATACCTGCAACAGCTCAGTGCCGCCAATATCGAAGCCCAGGCAACTCAGTTCAGCGAGCAGGGTATACAACTGCAGTCGGCAACTGACGTCGCCACACTGCCGGGCTGGGCCAGCGGTGCGGTGAGTGTTCAAGACGAAGCCGCTCAGTTGGCTCCTGTTTTGTTAGAGCTGGAACCCAGCCAACATGTGCTCGACGCCTGCTGCGCTCCCGGCGGCAAGACCTGCCATATTCTCGAAACTCAGCCACAACTTGGTAAAGTAGTTGCCGTGGAGCTGGAAAGTCGACGTATGCCGCGCGTTGAGGAAAACCTGCAGCGTCTTGGTCTGAAGGCCAATTTAGTGGTGGGAGACGCCAGCGTAACGGCTGACTGGTGGGACGGCGAGCCATTCCAGCGCATCCTGCTAGACGCGCCCTGCTCAGCCAGCGGTGTCATTCGCCGCCACCCGGATATCAAACTACTGCGCAAGTCGACGGATATTGTTAAGCTAGCCGAACTGCAGCTGCAGCTACTGCGCAGCCTCTGGCAGTGCCTAGAAGAGGGCGGCATACTCTTATATGCAACCTGCTCGGTTCTGCCTCAGGAAAACGATCAGGTGGTTAAGGAATTTTTAGCTGAAACCCCAGCAGCCGAGCTATACAACATAGAGGTGGAGTGGGGAATCAAGACTGATTTCGGGCGACAACTGTTTCCTATAATCAATGGCAACGATGGGTTTTATTACTCGCGATTGCGTAAAACAAGCCAAATGTAAGCGGATAAACAGCCGGGCTATTAAGTAATGAAAATAATAATTGTTGGGGCAGGGCAAGTTGGCGGCACACTCGCAGAGCATCTCGCCCGCGAGTACAACGATATAACGGTTGTCGATATCAACGAAGCCACGCTGCGGGGACTGCAGGATCGTCTCGATATTCGCACCGTAATCGGCACCGGATCGCACCCAGATGTTTTGGTCAATGCTGGCATCGAAGAAGCGGATATGCTGGTCGCCGTAACCAATAGCGATGAGATTAACATTATCGCCTGTCAGGTTGCCTACTCTCTGTTTCACACGCCAACCAAAATCGCCCGCATCCGCTCACGCAACTACACCAACCCAAAATACAAAGCTAAACTCTTCAACGACAAGCATATGCCCGTGGATGTGATGATCACCCCTGAGATGGTGGTCAAAGACTACATTCAGAAACTGATCGAACAGCCCGGTGCGCTGCAAGTATTGGACTTTGCCGACGGCGCTATTCAGTTGGTGGGCCTGCGTGCAGTTAAAGATAGCCCTCTGGTGGGTCAACAATTGCGCTTCTTAAAAGAACATATGCCCGATGCCGACGCCCGAGTGGCCGCAGTGTTTGGTAAAGATGGGGCTATTTTCCCCACCGGCGAAACCGTTATTGAAGATGGCGATGAGGTGTTCTTTGTCGCGGCGAAAAAGAATATTCGCAAGGTGATGAGCGAACTGCGTCGACTGGAAAAACCCTATCACCGCCTGATGATCGCTGGCGGCGGCAATATTGGTTTCAGCTTGGCCAAAGCTCTGGAAAAAGACTACAACATCAAGATCATTGAATACTCTACCGACCGCGCTCGACACCTATCGGAAAAACTTAATAAGAGCGTTGTGCTAAACGGATCGGCAACTGATCAAGAGTTATTGCTCGACGAGAACATAGACAAGACCGATGTGTTTTTGGCCCTGACCAATGATGACGAAGTTAATATCATGGCCTCGCTGCTGGCGAAAAAGCTCGGTGCGCGCAAGGTGATGACATTGATTAACAATCCGGTCTATGCCGATCTGATGCAGGGTGGAGTGATTGATATAGCTATCTCGCCTCAGCAGGCAACCACCAGCTCTCTACTCTCCCATGTTCGCCAAGGCGATATGGTCTGTGTGCACTCACTGCGCCGAGGTGCAGCAGAAGCGCTAGAAATAATTGTTCATGGTGACGAAAAAAGCTCGAAAGTTGTGGGTCGCGCTATCGGCGATATCAATTCGCCCCCAGGGGCCACCCTTGCTGCCCTGGTGCGCAACGGTGAAGTATTGATCGCCCACCACGACACTATTATTCAGACTGGCGACCATGTGATTGTCTTTGTGGTCGATAAAGCTAACACCAAAGCGATCGAAAAACTGTTCTCTGTGAGCTTCTCATTTTTTTAGGTCGTCTAAACCGTTTAAACCTGCTAAATATTTTAAGGGCATAGCCTCTAATGCATCTCAATATCATAGCCAGAATACTGGGACTGCTGCTGATGATCTTCAGCCTGACCATGTTGCCACCGATTTTGGTGGCGGTTTTATATGGAGAAAATACTGCGTCTACCTTTGCCATCGCCTTTGCTATTACAGTCGCCGTAGGACTGGCATTCTGGTTGCCGTCGAAACAGGTGAACGCAGATATGCGCACCAGAGACGGTTTTTTGATCACTGTTTGCTTTTGGTTAGTGCTGAGTACCTTTGGTGCCCTGCCTTTGATGCTGGCCGAGGCGCTCAATCTAAGCTTTATCAACGCGCTGTTTGAGTCAGTTTCTGGACTAACCACCACTGGCGCAACGGTTATTTCAGGACTCGATGATCTACCTAAGTCGATTCTCTACTATCGGCAGCAACTGCAGTGGCTCGGTGGTATAGGTATAGTCGTGATCGCGGTTGCCATATTACCTATGCTCGGGGTCGGCGGTATGCAGCTCTATCGCACGGAGACACCAGGGCCGGTAAAGGACTCCAAACTGACCCCGCGGATCCGCGAGACCGCCAATGCATTGTTCAAGATTTACCTAGCGCTGACTGCGGTCTGTGCCCTGGCCTATTGGCTGGCGGGCATGTCTGGCTTCGATGCTATCAGCCATAGTTTTTCCACTGTCTCCATCGGCGGCTTTTCAACCCATGATGCCAGTATTGGCTTCTTTGATAGTTCAGCGATTATGTCTATCTGTGCGTTCTTCATGGTGATCTCCGGGCTCAACTTTGCCCTGCACTTTCATGTTTGGCACGACCGCAAGATATCCCATTACTGGTTAGACCCAGAAGCCCGAATGTATATCTATCTGCTTGTTGGTGGCGTGGCGATTACCTGCCTATACCTCTATTACAGCGGCACTTACGGCTGGAGTGAGAGTATCCGTCAGGGCGGTTTTCACCTAATCTCGATCATGACCACTACCGGCTTTACCACCGACAACTTCAGTGCCTGGCCGACATTCCTGCCGTTCTTTTTAGTCTTTCTGTCATTTTTTGGTGCCTGTGCTGGCTCGACTGGCGGCGGTATCAAGATTGGTCGCATGCTGATTTTAGGCCAGCAGTGCATTCGTGAGATCTATCGCTTGGTACACCCCAATGCTCTGTTACCGATCAAGATTCACAATCGACGCATTCCCAGCCGCGTTTCAGATGCGATCTGGGCCTTCTTTGGTGCCTATCTGGCGATCTTTTATTTGATGGTATTACTGTTGCTGGCTTCGGGACTCGATTACGTTACCGCCTGGTCAGCCACTGCTGCGTCGCTGAATAACCTCGGACCTGGATTAGGTGAAGTAGCAATCAACTTTGCCGATCTGAATAGTTTTGCCAAGTGGGTGCTGTGCTGGGGAATGTTGCTCGGACGTCTGGAGATCTTCACCTTGCTGGTGCTGTTTACCCCAACCTTCTGGAAGAACTAAACTGACTGGGTGCAACAGGTTGAACCCAGTCTGTTCAAGCCTGTTTATTCTTGTCCACGAGCCTTGTAATAGGCTTCTTCTGAAATGCCGTGATAGGCCTTCGACTGTTTAGCAAAGACGCGCATAGAGTCTGTAATACGCTTGGCCAGAGGATTCTCAGCAGCCATCTCGTCCACCACCATGGTGGAGATGCGCTGTAACTCAGCCAACACATCATCTGGCAACTTCTTAACCTGCACCCCATGGGTCTCAACCAGCTCAATGAGGGCCGCATTGTTGCGCGCGGTATATTCATCGAGCATATTTTGGTTGGCGGCGCGGGCTGCAGACTCAACAATAGCTTGGAGATCATCCGGCAGAGACTCCAGCGCCTGCTTGTTAATAATTAATTCCAGGGTTGGGCCCGGCTCTTGCCAGCCTGGGTAATAGTAATATTTGGCAATCTGATGGAAACCAAAGGCCAGGTCATTGTAGGGACCAACCCACTCGGCAGCGTCGATCTCACCGGTTTGCATGGAGGTGTAGATTTCGCCGCCAGAGCGCTGCACCGACATGCCACCAGCACGGGTAAAGACTTCACCACCAAGCCCGGGAATACGCATCTTCAGGCCTTTAATGTCAGCCATAGAATTGATCTCGCGATTAAACCAACCAGCCATCTGCACACCAGTATTACCGCCGGCGTAGGGCACCAGATTAAACGGTTCGTAGAGTTCCCGCCACAGCTCAAGACCACCGCCGTAATGCAACCAGGCATTCATTTCCTGAGCATTGAGGCCGAAGGGCACTGCAGTGAAAAAGGCACTGGCTGGAATCTTGCCCTGCCAATAGTAAGCAGCCCCATGACCCATTTCAGCAGTGCCCTGAGAGACGGCGTCAAAGACTTCAAAGGCAGGGACCAGCTGTCCGGCGCCAAACACCTTAATCTTTAAGCGACCATTGCTCATGCGCGCAACATTTTCCGCGAAGTGCTCCGGCGCGAGGCCGAGCCCTGGGAAATTCTTTGGCCAGGTGGTAACCAGTTTCCAACTAAAAGTCTGTTCCGGCTGAGCCTCTGCAGCAGCGCCAGTTTTACCGCCCTCACTACCGCAACCGACCAGTGAAAGACAAAGCAGTGCAATCCAGGTTATACGCATTTTGATCCCCTTATTTTCGTGTGAGCCACTGGCGGCTTATTACATCGGCCAGCGGCGGCGCTGTAGATTTTTTCAGAGCGCCATTAGGTTAGCCGAGGCTAAAATCAATATCTTAGTACCCACTTCGGCAAAGCGCACATGCACTCTGGCGCGAGGACCGTTTCCTTCAAAATTTAAAATTACGCCCTCACCATAAACCTGATGATTAACACCTTGGCCAAGAGAAAAGCCAGTTTCATCACCGGAGTCGCTGTGCATAGAGCCACTGCCCGCATAACTGGTAGGGCGACTAATGGTGTTTTGTAAGCGCACTTCTTCGATAACGTCTTTAGGGATATCGCGAACAAATCGCGATACTGAATTGAATGATTCAGTACCATAAATAGAGCGGCTTTCCGCAAAGGTCAGATAGAGCTTTTGCATGGCCCGAGTAATGCCCACATAGGCAAGGCGGCGCTCTTCTTCAAGACGGCCTGGCTCGTCGAGTGACATTTTGTGGGGGAATAAATTTTCTTCTACGCCGGCAATAAATACTAGTGGAAATTCCAAGCCCTTAGCGCTGTGCAGGGTCATAAGCTGAACTGCGTCTTGGTCTTCATCGGCCTGACCATCCCCAGAGTCCAGGGCAACCTGGTCGAGAAATTGCGGCAGTATAGGTAAGTCTTTATCTTCTGCTTCGAAGTTGCGACAGGCACCAACCAGTTCTTCAAGGTTTTCCACCCGCGCCTGACCACGCTCGCCTTTCTCGCGCTTGTGCATCTCGATAAGGCCGCTGCGCTGAATGGCATTTTCAGCCTGTTCATAGAGCTCTAACTCTTCTAGCTGTCCGCTCATTTCATTGATCAGCTCTAAAAACACAGCGACTGCATTAATCGCTCTGCCGGGCATACGCTTTTCCGTGACAATCTTTTCTGAAGCGCGCCACATAGAAATTTGATCTTCACGAGCCAGCGCTCGAATAGTTTCAACCGTGCGATCGCCAATACCCCGGGGCGGCACATTGACCACCCGCTCAAAGGCAACATCGTCATGACAGTTCATCATCATGCGCAGATAGGAGAGGGCATTCTTAATTTCCAGTCGCTCATAAAAGCGTTGCCCACCATAGATGCGATAGGGAATATCCGCCTGCAGCAATGCCGCCTCAAGTACCCGAGACTGGGCATTGGATCTATAGAGAATCGCCGAGTCTTCCCGAAGATTACCTTGATTGACCCAGCTCTGCAGACGATCGGCAATATAGCGCGCTTCGTCGTGCTCGTTAAATGCAGCATAGAGTGCGATCGGCTCACCTTCGCCGGAATCAGTCCACAGGCTTTTGCCCATACGTTCGGCGTTCTTGGAGATCACCGCATTGGCGGCCGTGAGAATATTGGAGGTGGAGCGATAATTTTGCTCCAACTTAACCGTATGGGTGTCGGGATAGTTGCGCTCGTAGTGGAGAATATTTTCCACCTTGGCGCCGCGCCAACCGTAGATGGACTGATCGTCGTCCCCCACCGCAGTGACACCAGACACTTTGCCGGCGAGTAATCTCAGCCAGGCATACTGTACCGCATTGGTATCTTGAAACTCGTCGACCAATATATGCTGGAAACGCTGCTGGTAATGGTCAAGCACCGCTGGATGATCCCGCCACAGCTCTAGAGCACGCAACAACAGCTCAGCGAAGTCGATCACCCCAAGGCGATTACAGACCTCTTCATACTCACGGTAGATGCGCAGCATAGTGGCCATATGGGGATCGCCGGTTTCCTGAATGTGGGCTGCACGCAGGCCCTCATCCTTTTGCCCGTTAATCCACCACTGTGCCTGTTTCGGCGGCCAGCGCTGCTCATCGAGATCCATGCTGCGCATAACCCGCTTCACCAGCCGCAGCTGATCATCGGAGTCGAGGATTTGAAAATTCTCTGGCAGTTTGACGTCTTTCCAATGGGCTTTGAGTAGGCGGTGAGCCAACCCATGAAACGTCCCCACCCACATGCCGCGCAGCGACATACCCATGAGCTCATCGATGCGCTCGCGCATTTCACGGGCTGCCTTGTTGGTGAAGGTCACCGCCAAAATAGAGTAGGGAGAAAGATTATCCACCTGAATTTTCCAGGCGATGCGATGCACAAGCACGCGAGTCTTGCCACTACCTGCGCCGGCCAACACCAAAAGGTGCTGCTTGTCGCTGGTAACCGCTTCTTCTTGCGCCGCGTTTAATTTATTGAGTATCGAGGTAACATCCATAGCGCAGTATTCTACCAACATGTTCCCCGAAGTTGTTGGCCATTGTGGGCTTTAGTGCGAGTTTATTAAGCCATGCGGTATCAGGGTCCGCACCTTTATTTACTACAAAACTAGTATTGTTCGCGCATTTCTTGTAAATTTTTTACATAATTCAATTTGGCTCAACCATTGGTTCTTTTATGAAACCCGCACAGCTTACTCAAACCATCAGCGATACCATGGTCGATCTGCGTAAATCAGAGCGCAAAGTCGCCGAATTTGTTCTCAAAGAACCTCTCGGCGTGATCCGTATGCGTATTGTTGATCTGGCGCAGCAGGCTGGGGTTAGCGAGCCGACGGTGGTGCGCTTTTGTCGCGCAGTGGGCTGTCACGGTTTTCAAGACTTTAAGTTAGCCCTGGCGCAACAGTTGGCCTCCAGCCCGAGTTATGGTCAGATTGCGGTAACCGATACAGATTCCACACGCGAGTACACCCACAAGGTTTTTGACTCAACAGTAGATACTCTGCTAAAGCTTCGTGACAGCCTGGCACTGGAAAACCTGGAGGCGGCAGTTGCCGCCATCTGCAATGCACAGCGGGTTGAGTTCTATGGCTTTGGCGCATCTGCGGCAGTGGCCTTTGATGCTCAGCACAAATTTTTCCGCTTACAGATCACCTCTGCGGCTTACTCAGATCCCCACCTTCAGAATATGTCAGCAACCTCATTGCAGCCTGGAGATGTAGTTATTGCCATCTCTCAGTCGGGACGCACTCAAGCGCTACTAGATTCTATGGAATTGGTTAAGCGCTCTGGTGGAATTGTTATCGGCTTAGCGCCCAGTGGCACACCCATAGCGCACAGCGCAAACATAGCCATTGAAATTGATGCTAAAGAAGATATTCAGATCTACACCCCGCTATCATCGCGGATCGCCCACTTGGCGGTTATCGATGTACTGGCGATTGGTGTAGCACAGAAGAAAGGGCCACAACTTCAAGCCCATTTACAGCAACTACAATCAGGACTGTCTTCTCTGCGAATCGATTAGACTAGTTAAAAATTTCTTTTAAGTGCTCTATAAGTAAAGCGGGGGCGTTGTGGGTATGGGAGTTTATTGTCGAGACCGGGGTACTTTCTTTGGCGCCTTTTTTAATTGGCGTAACATCAACACCCTCGCCCAATAGTCTTTTATAGGCCTTATCGATATTCTCAACATCCCAGGTTATACCCTAGGCCTATTCCTGTAGCGCACAGAAGCTCAAAGTAGGTACTTTAAAAATTAAATAAACAGTTAGTTGTGCCAAACTCTTGATGCTCGCCTTTCCATACAGGACTCATACCAAATATTTTTTGATAATTTTCTTCTGCTTTATCTATGTCTCTAGCCGCAACAATAAGATGGTCAAGCGAGTTAAACATAACTACTTCTTTTTATTTTATTTACTCGACAGTAACTGACTTGGCCAGATTGCGCGGCTGATCTACATCAGTACCTTTCAATAAAGCCACATGATAAGAAAGCATCTGTAATGGCAATGTATAAATAATCGCCTCGAGACTTTTTGGCACATGGGGCATATCGATAACAGTAG
>Ga0213861_10005316_pt1 | contig 10354 bp, 6 predicted proteins | sample PICome_4_FD_160110 | JGI IMG/M metagenome (GOLD analysis project Ga0213861, IMG submission 160110) | Coastal seawater microbial communities near Pivers Island, North Carolina, United States - PICO131 | ecosystem: Environmental > Aquatic > Marine > Coastal | place: USA: North Carolina | collected...
ATTTTTGTACTCCTCTTCTGTATCTGTCATTCTCTTATTGGACAGCGTCCAGATGGAAATATTCCCAAGCTAAAATTGACTGGAGTAGTTCTCGATCAAGAAACCCAGCAAACCTTAGAATACGCAACCATCAGTCTCATAAACCCAAAGAATCCCGATCGGATTCAAGGGGGGATCACCGGCCTTGATGGAAAATTCATGGTGGATGTTTTTCCAGGTACTTACGACATCAATATCGAATACATTGGTTTTGATCGTTTGACCAAAACTGGTGTAGTCATCAAGGAAAATATGGATTTGGGAACCGTAGAACTTATTATTGCCAGCACCGCATTAGAAGGTGTTGAGGTCATGGCCGAAAAAACCGAAGTAGAAATCCGACTCGACAAGCGTATTTACAATGTAGGTAAAGACCTTACCGTTAGAGGAGGAAGTGTGGCCGATGTTTTAGACAATGTCCCCTCGGTTACCGTTGACATAGAAGGCAATGTCGCCTTGAGAGGAAATGATAATGTTAGAATACTAATCAATGGCAAACCCTCAGGATTGGTCGGAATTTCTGGTCCTCAAGGTTTACAGCAACTACCAGCAGAATCCATTGAAAAAGTAGAGGTCGTTACCTCTCCCTCAGCCCGTTACGGTGCCGAAGGTACCGCAGGTATTTTAAACATCATCCTCAAAAAACAAGAACTACTCGGATTTAACGGCAATTTTGTAGCCAACGCAGGACAAACCCAAACCAATATCATACCCTCTGCTTATGGAGGTTCTGCAAACATCAATCTGAGGAAAAACAAATTCAACATTTTTTCGACCAACTCCTATAGTAAAAGCCTTTCCATAGGGAGTGTTTTCAATGAAAACGAATTTTTTAATCCCAATTCTTTCTTCGAAGAATCTAGAAAGCCAGAAAGGGAAAACCTCAGCTTCTTTTCCAGTTTGGGCTTCGAGTATTTTTTAAAAGAAAAAACCTCATTAATCCTCAGTGGATTCATCCGAGAAAGTAGTGGAGAGGATTACACCAAAAATATTTTAAAAAGATTCGATGCAAACAAAGTATTCATCGACCAGTCCCAATTGATCGAATTGGAAATCGACAAAGACGATGCTCGTCAGATCAGTCTGAATTTTGATTCCGAAATAGATGATGAAGGACAAAAGTTAACAGCAGTTTTTCAATATGAAGAAAATAAGGAGGACGAAAAAGCAGACATAGACAATAGCTTGAAAGATAGAGATGAATTAGTTAATCAACTTGAAAGTGAAAAAAGAATACTGCTTCAAGCAGACTATGTTCTTCCCTTGGACAAAGACACCCAGTTTGAATTTGGATACCGAGGAAATTTTTCCAATCAAGAAAACGACTATCAAGTCTTTCAAATCAAAAATGGTGCTTTCGAAAAAAACACAGGCTTGTCGAATGTATTGATTTACAAAGAACACATCAACGCCCTTTACTCTCAATTTGGAAAAAAGCTTGACGCATTTTCCTTTCTGCTCGGTCTTAGAATAGAAGATTCCAATATCATAGTCGATCAACGAACCATCAACGATTACACGCAAAAAAAGTACACCGATTTTTTTCCTACCGTAAATTTATCATATGAATTTAGTGATACCGAAAGCATCATATTGGGATACAGCAGAAGAATCTCCAGACCTCGTGGAAGATATTTAAATCCTTTCCCTTCTAGGGCTAGTGTATCCAATTTTTTTCAAGGAAATGCAGACTTGGATCCAAGCTATTCCAACACGATTGATCTAGGCTATCTAAAGAGATGGGACAAAGTAACCTTTAACTCTTCCATTTACCATCAAAGATCGACAAAGGTGTTTATATTTATTGCTGAAGACAGTGGAGAGAAGGTCATCATTAACGAAAATATTGAGAATAATGATATAGTCGAAGTCCCCATCATCATCAGGAATCCCATCAATATAGCAGAAAACAATCGAACTGGATTTGAATTTACAGTGAGTTATAACCCGTCAAGAAAATCAAGAATATTTTTAAACTTTAATCTTTTTAACTCTGAAACCATAGGAATTCACGAAGGCATAAATCTGGGCAGAACCAACCTGAGTTGGTTTTCTCGAGCCAATGCAAAATTCACCATATTTAAAGATATTGACTGGCAAACACAAGTCTTTTATAGAGGTCCAAGAGAAACGGCACAGTCTAAAAGTAAAGGAATGATTTTCACCAGCACGGCTCTCAATAAAGACGTTTTTAAAAAGAAAGGTACTTTATCCTTTAGGGTAAGTGACTTATTTAACTCAGCCATGTTTAGGTCAGAGACCTTTACCCCTACTTTCACCAATGATGTTATATTCAGAAGAAGTCTACCTTCATTTAATCTCTCATTGACCTACAGAATCAATCAAAAAGACAAACCTCAAGGAAGAAGATCCCAAAGTAATGGGAGTAGTAACGAGGGAGGATTCGGATTTTAAGAAACTAAGATTTGTTTTTTTCCTTTCGATCCTTTAGATATTCCATCAAAGACCCAAACAGCCAGTAAGGGATGACAAAGGTCAAAAGAAATATCATTAGCCAGAAGCCCAGGGTTAAGATGGATAAGAAAGCTAAAAATCCTAAATATTGGTCAAATTCAAACATGTTCTAAAATTCTGATTCAAATTTACAGCTTTTTCTTTTTCTCCATAATGTATCTCCTAAATTTATTTCAACACCCTCGACCAAAAGCATTATTTTTGTAGTGTTAAACTATAATGATTATGAACCATCGCATTGAAAAAGACACCCTTGGAGAAGTTAAAGTCCCTGTAGATGCCTATTGGGGCCCTCAGACCGAACGCTCAAGATCCAATTTTAAGATTGGAGCAGTGGCCTCTATGCCTATAGAAATTATTTACGGTTTTGCTTATCTCAAAAAAGCGGCTGCTTACACCAACTGCGATGCTGGAGTATTGGAACCCACTAAAAGAGACCTCATTGCCAAGGTTTGTGATGAAATACTCCAAGGAAAATTGGATGAACAATTTCCATTGGTCATCTGGCAAACTGGTTCTGGTACCCAAAGTAATATGAATGTCAATGAGGTCATTGCCAATCGTGCCCATGTTCTGGAAGGAAACAAATTGGGTGAAGGAAATAAAACGCTGGCTCCCAATGATGATGTCAATAAATCCCAATCTTCGAATGACACCTTTCCCACAGGAATGCATATTGCCGCTTACAAGAAAATTGTAGAAACCACCCTTCCCGGACTGGAAAAACTAAAAAATGCCTTATCAGAAAAATCAAATACTTTTCAATCGGTGGTAAAGATTGGACGTACCCACTTGATGGATGCCACGCCCCTGACCTTGGGACAAGAGTTTTCGGGCTATGTTTCCCAATTGGACCACGGTATCAAGGCACTAAATAACACCCTCAGCCATTTGTCTGAACTGGCCCTCGGAGGAACTGCAGTGGGAACGGGGATCAACACTCCTGAGGGTTATGCCGAAAAGGTGGCGGCCTATATCGCTGAATTTACAGGACTTCCTTTTGTTACTGCTGAAAACAAGTTTGAAGCGCTAGCAGCCCATGATGCCATAGTGGAAACTCATGGTGCACTGAAACAAATTGCTGTTTCTCTCAATAAAATCGCCAATGACATCCGTCTTTTGGCCTCTGGTCCCCGATCCGGTATTGGAGAGTTTAGCCTCCCTGCCAACGAACCCGGTAGTTCCATCATGCCCGGAAAGGTCAACCCAACCCAGTGTGAAGCAATGACTATGGTTTGTGCGCAAGTTGTCGGTAATGATGTTGCCATTAGTTTAGCAGGACTTCAAGGGCATTATGAACTGAATGTTTTTAAACCCGTAATGGCTGCAAATATTTTGGAGTCTGCCCAACTTATAGGCGATGCTTGCCTAAGCTTTACAAACAATTGTGTGCTTGGCATAGAACCCAATCACCAGCGCATTGAGGAATTGGTCAATAATTCCCTAATGCTGGTTACCGCTCTAAACACGAAAATCGGCTATTACAAAGCTGCAGAAATTGCCAACAAAGCCCATACGGAAGGAAGTACACTTAAAGAAGCTGCACTCTCTTTGGGTTACCTTACCGAAGTCGAATTTGACCAATGGGTAAGACCTGAGGACATGACGGGTTCCAAATAGTTGTTATAGACCTTATAAGAGTGAAGAATGATTAATTCTATACTATAAACACTCATTAATATTAATTAAAACAAAGCTTGTCGTCTTTTATCCTTTTTTCATCGTGTTAAAAGGTCTTAAAGATTCTCATACATTATATTTGTAAAAACAACGCATACCAATTGGTGTCAAAAACAGATCTCGTCTTAGAAAAAAACAAAGACCAAAACAAAGTATTGGTCTCTGAGCTTCAACAAAAAACTGCCCAAATCAAATTGGGTGGAGGCAAGTCAAAGCTGGAAAAAATCAGATCGACAGGGAAAATGACAGCCCGAGAAAGGGTGGATTATTTGCTTGACGATGATTCCGAAAATATAGAGATTGGAGCCTTGGCTGGATATGGAATGTATGAAGAAGAAGGTGGATGCCCAGCAGCAGGTGTGATTGTTGTCATAGGTTATGTCGGCAAAAAACTTTGTATTGTCGTCGCCAACGATGCCTCTGTTAAAGCTGGCGCTTGGTTTCCCATCAGTGCAAAGAAGAACTTGCGGGCACAGGAAATTGCTATAGAAAACAGAATTCCAATCATTTACTTGGTGGACAGTGCTGGGGTGTTTCTACCTCGTCAGGATGAGATCTTCCCCGACAAAGAACACTTTGGAAGAATCTTTAGAAACAATGCCCTGATGAGCAGTGAGGGTATTGTTCAAATTTCAGCCGTCATGGGCAGTTGTGTGGCAGGTGGTGCCTACCTACCCATCATGTCCGACGAAGCCATTATCGTTGATAAAACCGCCAGTATCTTTTTGGCAGGAAGCTATCTCGTCAAAGCAGCCATTGGAGAAGATATCGACAACGAAACCCTCGGGGGAGCCACCACCCATTCCGAAATCAGTGGTATTACGGATTACAAAGCCAAAGACGACTCGGATGCCTTGAATCGCATCAAATCATTGATGGAAAAAATAGGGGACCCTCCCAAAGCTGGCTTTAGCCGAATAGAAACATGCCTCCCCAAGGAAAAGATGGAGAACATCTATAATATTCTCCCCACCGATAAAACCCTACCCTATGATACCTATCGTATCATCGATTGTCTGATCGATGCTGATTCTATGGAGGAGTACAAAGCCGATTATGGAAAAACGATGATTACTGCTTATGCCAGAATCAACGGTTGGGCGGTTGGGATCGTGGCCAATCAAAGGAAGATGGTCAAGAACAAGCAAGGAGAAACCCAATTTGGTGGAGTCATTTATGGAGATGCTGCCGATAAATCCACTCGTTTTATTGCCAACTGCAACCAACGAAAAATCCCATTGGTTTTTCTTCAGGACGTAACTGGATTTATGGTGGGCAGTAAAGCAGAGCACAATGGCATTATCAAAGACGGTGCTAAAATGGTTAATGCTATGGCCAACTCTGTGGTTCCTAAATTTACGATTATCATGGGCAATTCAAGTGGTGCAGGAAATTACGCCATGTGCGGAAGAGCCTTCGACCCTCGACTAATTCTGGCGTGGCCGGGATCTAAAATGGCCGTAATGGGAGGCGAACAAGCCGCCAAAGTTTTACTACAAATTGAAAAATCAAAGCTTAAAAAAGAAGGTGAAAAAATTGATCCTAAAAAGGAAAAAGATCTTCTAAAGGGAATCAAATCTCGATACGACAAACAAACACAAGCCTATTACGCTGCCGCCCGCTTATGGACCGATGCCCTCATCGACCCCATAGAAACCCGAAAGTGGATCGGCTTGGGAATTGCTGCTGCCAATCACGCTCCAATCCAAAAAAGGTTTAATATGGGAATTTTACAGGTCTAAGTTATCGGTAGAATATCAACCGTCTTACCCCTAAGGTATTTCCCGTTATTTCTCAATATCTCAGAAACATAATACAAAGTCTTGGGCAATTCAAACTTTTCCAAGCTATCACAAGCTGCCAACTGCTGCTCTACCTCCTTGGCTTGATCATCACCCGCCTCAACGACCATGATGAGCTTTTGCCCCAAAACCTCATCTGGAATACCATGAAGAAAAAAGGGAAAACGAATGTGATGGGCCAACTTTCGTTCTGCAACTTCTGGTGAAATTTTAACCCCTCCGGTATTGATCACATTGTCTCTTCTCCCCAGATAGGTGAAAGTTCTTTCGTCGTGTATTTCCACCAAATCATTGGTGTGAATTAATTGATCTGTGATGTCGGGCGCATCTACTACCAAACAATCGTCTCCGTCAACCTCAAGATGAATCCCATCCAAAGCCCGAAAAGGTTTTTTGGGTACCGATAGTTTAGAAGCCGCAATGTGAGTAATGGTTTCTGTCATACCGTATGTCTCAAAGCAATTGTCGTGTAAAGCAACTAATTTCTCATTCAATTTTGGATAAATGGGTGCCCCTCCAATAATTAATGTTTTGATTTGATGGAGTCTTCCCAAACTGTTGTGGGCTTGCATGGGGGTCATGGCCACAAAATCATAAGAACTGTTGACATCTTTCATAGGATCGGCAGTAGGTTGAACCAAATCCAAGGATAATCCTAATATCATTGCCCGAACCAACATCATTTTTCCAGCAATAAAATCGGCTGGTAAACAATGAAGTGCCGTATCACCGATCTCTACATTAAAAAAATTTCCTGTTCGAATGGCTGAACTGACCATAGCTTGTTTGGAAATTTGAATGATTTTGGGGTCGCCCGTAGAACCCGAAGTTTTAACATTGATAAAATCCTCCTTATCCATCCAATCCATAATAAATTTGCCAATGGCGACTTCATAGGGTACCCCTTCTTTGATAAAGTCATAGCCAATATCCTTTAGTTCATTTGCTGAAAAATAATAGCCTTTGAGTTGAAATCGATTGTGGATTTTGGTGTAGTGTGGTGTATTCATTAAAATTTATGAGTTAGTTGATTGATCCAGTTTTTCCATCGGTACTTTTTGGCAAAAATAAGAGCCAATAATGGGTAAATTACTCCTAAGGTAATGATGAGTTCCATACCCAGGGAAGGCTCCGAATTATCTATCAGTAAAGATTCTGTTTGAAATGCAGTCCAAGAGGCCGTGACCAATAAAGCTGTTACCAAATTATTAGCCGCATGAAATCCTAGGGCCAATTCCATCCCATCATCCATCAAGGTGATTACCCCCAAAAATAAACCAGTACCAATATAATACCAGATCAAGTGTATCCCCAATTTGTCAATTTCAGGATTCCATAAATGTAACAACCCAAAAAGCACTGAAGTAGTCAACAATGGCATCCAACGGTTTTTAAAAAGAACTCCAAAGCCCTGCATCAAATAACCTCTAAAAATAAATTCTTCTAATGACGTTTGGAGGGGGATCATTACAATACTGATCAGGAATAAAATCAAAAAAGTTAGGGGTTTAAAGTTCCAGACATAGTCTTCTGGGTTCATCCAATAGTCAAAAATCACCATCAAAGCGGAAACAGTTCCCCATAACAAAAAGGAAAAAAGTATTCTTTTGTAATCCACGCGATTTCTGGCCGTAACCAAGCTGATAAATGTGCGTAGATGAAGACGAGTCACTACCAGATAAACAATCGGGAGGACAACTGCAAAAGGCAGCAAAACTAAAAAGAGGGTGATGTTGGGAGGAAGACTGGAAAATATATCGTTTTGATTGATGGGTTCACCAGTAAGGTTTGATTGAGAAATGATAAAAAGTGTCAAAGGAATCTGTCCAAGAATATGGAAAAAAACAAAAAAAAGAGTCCCTTTTATATAATCAACAAAACGCTTGTTTTCGGTAATGGTTTGCTCTAAATAGTTCATATAGAAGGGATATCCCAATTTTGATTTGAATTAAAAGTAAGGTAGCCATCACTAACTTCCAAAGGACATTCAAAATTATTGGTAAACAAACCTCCCGTTCCTAGCCCTTGATGGTTATTGACACCCAAAGAATAGGTCCACTGAGCAATAGCGTTAAGTCCAATATTACTCTCCAAAGCACTAGTCACCCACCACCCTATTCTGCGTTCTTCAGCCAGGCTGATCCATTCCTCACAAGATTTAAATCCGCCCAACAAAGACGGTTTTAAAATTATATACTGAGGCATAATTGCATCCAAAAGAGCCTTTCTATCTTTTGTATCAATGACCCCAATCAATTCTTCATCCAAGGCTATGGGAATAGGAGTATTGATACACAGTTGATGCATAGCGTCGAATTGTTTGGCTTCAATGGGCTGTTCGATGGAATGAATCCCCAAATCGGCCAAAGACTTCAATTTGTCCATCGCCTCGGATAGAGTAAAAGCACCATTGGCATCCACCCGCAACATGATTTGGTCCGGATCATAATCTTTACGAATTTCCTTTAACAAAGAATATTCCTCGTCGAAATCTAAAGCTCCAATTTTTAGTTTGATGCAGTCAAAGCCCTGAGCAATTTTTTCTTCAATTTGAGTTTTCATAAATGAGCGTTCACCCATCCAAACCAAACCATTAATAATAATCTTATCCGTTCCTCGGGTAAAAGATGAGGGAAAAAGCTCAAAGGTGACTTGAGATTTAAGGGATAACATAGCCATTTCATAGCCCATCTGAATCGAAGGGAAAGCCTGAAGTGACTCAAGGGTTACAGATTCGTTTTGATTGATCCGATCACATAAGTCTTTGAGTTGATCCTCATAATCTGGTCGGTCGTCTATACTTAACCCTCTAAATAGACCACACTCCCCTACTCCTGTTTTTTGTTCTTCGGTCAAAAACAAAAACCAAGTTTCTTTCTTCTTTAAAATCCCACGAGAGGTACCTCCTGGTAGTTTAAAATTCAGAACATATCTTTTGTAATGAGCTTTCATTGGAAGCGGTAATAAATTACAAATAACGCAAATGAAATAATAAAAGTGGATAGTGCAAGTTGCTTTAATAAGGGGTCATAGGCTTTGGCTTCTCGTATTTTAACCACCCGATACAAATGAAAAAATATGGGTAACACAATCAACAGTGATAGGGGGTTTTCCTTAACCCATGCTGTCCCCATTCCAAAAAACAGGAATAAGGCACCCAAGGTCATCAAAGTATAATGATATTTTTTGGCCCACTGACTTCCCATATAAACTACCAAGGTGTTTTTTTGAGAATTCTTATCATTGGCAATGTCTCGCATATTGTTGAGGTTGAGTACCCCCACACTAAGTAATCCGATAGCTGTTCCCAAAAATAAGGCCGTAAGGTCAAGGCTTTGGGTCTGTAAATAATAGGCCCCCATCACACTTACCCAGCCAAAAAAAATAAACACAAACAAATCTCCCAATCCTGAATATCCGTAAGCATTTCGACCAACAGTGTATTTAATAGCAGCCCAAACTGCGGATAACGCAAGCACAATAAAGAAAAGAGAAACCAAAAATTGTTTCCCACCCAAAGCCACGTAAATTAAACTAAGAGCCAATAAGATTGAAATCAATGAAGCAATCACAATTCCTTTTTTTAGTGCTTTGGCCGACAGTAAACCTTGTTGCAATGTTCGCTCGGGTCCTACCCTATCGGCATTGTCCGTTCCCTTTATCCCATCTCCATAGTCATTTGCAAAATTGGAGATGATTTGAAAGGCGATGGCTGTCAAGATGGAGAGTGAAAAAATGGTAAGGGAAAAACTTTCGTCCCTAGATGCAATGGCGTTACCGCTTATGATACCAGCCACCGAAAGTGGTAAGGTTCTTAAACGGGCAGCAGCCAACCAAACTGAAAGTTTAGAATTCAAAAGATTAAGGAAACTTTGGGTACTGTTTAAAATCAGGATCTCTTTTGTCCAGAAAAGCTTGTTTCCCCTCCTGTGCCTCATCCATAAGATAATACATCAAGGTCGCATCTCCAGCCAATTGCATCAGTCCGTGCTGGCCATCCAATTCTGCATTCAAACACCTCTTAATCATACGCAATGCCAAAGGACTTCTTTTTTGCATCATTTTACACCATTCCAAAACAGTAGTTTCTAACTGATCCAAGGGAACAACCTTATTGATCAATCCCATTTTTTCGGCTTCTTCGGCAGAATATTGCTGACAAAGAAACCATATTTCTCTGGCTTTTTTTTGTCCCACATGTCTTGCCAAATAAGAGGATCCAAAGCCTCCGTCAAAACTACCAACTTTCGGCCCGGTTTGGCCAAAAATAGCGTTCTCGCTGGCAATGGTCAGATCGCAAACTACATGCAATACATGACCTCCGCCAATAGCATATCCGTTAACCATAGCAACGACAG
>Ga0213861_10005322_pt1 | contig 10342 bp, 15 predicted proteins | sample PICome_4_FD_160110 | JGI IMG/M metagenome (GOLD analysis project Ga0213861, IMG submission 160110) | Coastal seawater microbial communities near Pivers Island, North Carolina, United States - PICO131 | ecosystem: Environmental > Aquatic > Marine > Coastal | place: USA: North Carolina...
TGGGATTCTTCTCCGGCAATATCGATAAGTATAATGGCCGTTACGGAAAGAAAGGTGAGACATCCGATGACTTCCGTAAAGATATTATGAAAACTATTCACTATAGTTTATTGAAACTGTATGAGCATGACCGGATTTATAATGAAACAAACTTAAAAAAAGAGTGTACAGATGTAACAGGATATGATATAATGAATCCTGACAAATACACTGAACAGCTTACTTTTATCTATGGGGATAATACATGAAACTATCTAGTGACACACTAGCTATTCTTAAAAACTTTGCTTCGATCAATCCGAACATCGTTTTTAAAACTGATAATACTCTTCGGTCAATTTCTGAGGCTAAAACCATTATGGTTAAGTCACAGATTGCTGAAACCTTTTCTCAAGAATTTGGCATATACGATCTAAATGAATTTCTTTCAGTATATAGTTTGATGGATGATGCCGATCTTGAACTTACTGATTCTTATATTAATATAAAGGGCGATCGTAATCAGAAAATTAAATACTTTTATTCTGAAGTACGTATCTTGACTCAACCATCTAAAGATATTGTTATGCCATCATGCGAATTTACAATTGTATTGACTGATAATATCTTGAACCAAATTCGTAAAGTAGCTTCAGTCTTAGGGCATAATCAACTCTCACTACGTGGAAATAATGGTCAAGTAGTTGCGGTTATTATGGATTCTAAAGATGCTACTGCGAATACATATGAGATTGAACTAGATACTGATAATGCTTGTAAAGAAAGCTTCGACTTTGTGGTTAGTATTCCTAATCTAAAATTGCTTGCTGGTGATTACAAAGTTGATATTTCTTCTAAATTAATCTCTAACTGGAAAAACCAAAATAATGATGTAGAATATTTTATTGCTTTAGAGAAAACCTCTAGTTATGGTGTATAAATAATTTTACTTAACCGAATCTCTCGTTTATCATGAATTGATAATGGGGATAATCTGTATAGTGCCGATAATCGGGCTATACTAAATTAGTCTACTAAACTTTGCAAAGGGGTAATACAAAAATGACTGAACAAACTCAAGAAACAGCTCAAGAACAAGTACAACTTTCTCTTCAAGATATTGCAACATGTGTACAGGTTATCGATATCTGCTCACGTCGTGGTGCTTTTGAAGGTCAAGAAATGGAAGGCATTGGTGCACTTCGCAATCGCGTCGCTAAATTCCTTGATGCTAATAAGCCACCTGAAGCAGAAGCTGACGAAGCAGAAGCTGGTGAAGTAGCAGCTGTACCGGAAGTATAACTTCCTATCTAAGATGAGTATAGCTTAAAGTGGGAGTAGCTCTCCCACATTCTTCTTTATTATTATTATTTGAAAAGGTATATTATTTTGAATCTACAAGAAAAAACTCAACTCATTGATGCACTAAAAAAGGGCACTGTTACTGTAACTTTCCAGAAGGTAAATTCTGATGAAATTCGTGTAATGCCTTGTACCTTGAATCCAGCAGTACTAGAAGCAAATGGGATTACAGGTGAAGTAAAAGAAGTCGGTAGCGGATCAGATCATATTGCTGCTTGGTCAATAGATAAAACTGGTTGGAGGTCTTTCAGAACAAGTACTGTTCTTGCATGGGAAGTACTATAATGAATGAATTTCTATGGTGTGAAAAGTACCGACCAAAGACAATTGCTGATTGCATTCTTCCACCTAGAATAAAATCTACGTTTGAATCCATCGTAAAGGGTGGTGAATTACATAATATGCTTTTAACTGGTACTGCCGGTCTTGGTAAGACTACTGTTGCAAAAGCATTATGCAATGAACTTGGTCTAGACTATTTGCTTATTAATGGTTCGGAAGAATCTGGTATCGATACTCTTCGTAATAAAATCAAGCAGTTTGCCTCTTCGGTATCCCTACAAGGTGGTTACAAGGTAGTAATTCTAGATGAGGCTGACTATCTAAATCCACAATCAACTCAACCTGCTTTGCGCGGATTCATTGAAGAATTTTCTTCTAACTGTAGGTTTATTCTTACTTGTAATTTTAAGAATAGAATTATTGAACCCTTGCATTCTCGATGCAGTGTTATTGAATTCAATCTAGCAAAAAAAGATATGCCACCACTTCTGGCTGCTTTCATGAAACGGACTTCAATGATCTTGGAGTCTGAATCAGTTTCATACGAGAAACAGGTTATCGCCGAGTTGATCGTGAAACATTCACCAGATTGGCGTAGAGTCATTAATGAACTGCAGAGGTATTCTGTATCGGGAGTTATTGACTCTGGCATATTAGTATCATTATCTGAAGTATCTTTAAAGGACCTAATGGTTTCATTGAAAGATAAAAACTTTAAGAAGATGCGCCAATGGGTAGTAGACAATATTGATAGTGAACCAGCATCGATATTTAGAAAGGTATATGATAATATGGGTGAATATATCGAACCACGATCTATTCCACAAGTAGTATTAATCCTTGCTGACTATCAGTATAAGAATAGTTTTGTGGCTGATCACGAACTTAATATTGTTGCTTGTATGACTGAACTTATGGCTAATGTGGAATTCAAATAATGTTAAGCGCAGAAAGATTTGACATGTGGCCAGTATACTTTTCAGATAACCAAATTAAATGGAGAGTAGTATATACTAAATATAATCAAGTCCGGTATGAAATTATATTTGATGATAAAGCTTCGGCACTTAGTTATATAGAAAATAAGAAGGAAACCACCAAATGAATCCATTTGAGTTTATAGCTGCTATTAATGATAGTAAAAAAAATATCATGGATTCAACTAATGAAAAAGAATATAATGCCTTTGTTGTAAATAGATCATTATCTTATTTCCCAGATACAGTACTATATGCCAATGAAATGAATATAAACCACCACATAGATCCTAAACTTCAATTTGATTTTTATATAAATATAATTAGAAAGAAAAAAAGGTTTGCGAAATGGAGTAAACCTATTGATATAGAAAACTTAGAATGCATCAAAGAATATTATAAATATAGTAATGAAAAAGCTAAATCTGTATTATTATTATTAAATGATGTACAAATTGAAGAATTGAAAAGAAGGATTTATAAAGGTGGAAAACGAAAATAATGTAGTTGAGCATTGGACTCCAGCACATATGCTGGAGGTGATTTTAAATGAACCGGATGATTTCTTAAAGATTCGAGAAACGCTAACTAGAATTGGTGTTGCCTCTCGAAAGGATAGAAAGTTATATCAGTCTTGTCATATTCTACATAAGCAAGGTAGATACTTTATTGTCCATTTTAAAGAGTTATTTTTATTAGATGGAAAACCTTCTAATCTACTGGAAAATGATGTTCAGCGTAGAAATACTATTTCAGTGCTATTAGCAGACTGGGGTTTAGTGACACTTGTTGAACCTGCAGCGTGTGAAAATACTGCTCCATTAAGGCAGATTAAAGTTATTCCATTTAAAGAAAAAGATCAATGGGATCTATGTCCTAAGTATAATATCGGGAATAAGTAATATGCAAACATTTAAAGATTATATAGAATTTGCCGAAGGGGTTAATGATCCTGCTATCTTCAAAGCAGTATTCTTAGCTGGAGGCCCAGGTTCTGGTAAATCTTTTATTGTTGGCAAGACTGGCCTTACTCCAATGGGTTTTAAAGTGGTCAATTCAGATGACGCATTTGAAGCTGCTATGAAGAAGGCTGGTATGGAAATGAGTCCAGATAATATCTTCTCTATTCAAGGTCAGGAGATTCGAGGAAAGGCCAAAGATTTAACAGCAGCAAAACAAGCTTTATATGTTAAAGGTCGACTTGGTTTGGTTATCGATGGCACTGGTAAAGATATCGATAAGCTTAAGAAACAAGCAAACCTTTTAAAAAATATTGGTTATGATGTTGCTATGATCTTTGTTAATACTGATCTAGATACTGCACTTGAAAGAAATAGACAGCGTGAACGTACGCTTCCTGATGAAGAAGTAGAGAAATATTGGAAAACGATTCAAAATAATATCGGTGCTTTCCAGACTATCTTTGGTAAGAAGAACTTTTTAGTAGTAGATAATTCTACCGGTAAAGATTATGAAAAGGAAACTCTTCGCACGTATAGGGATATACGTAAGTTCGCAGAACGCGAACCTGAAAATCGATATGCTAAGCAGTGGATTGATTTTCAGAAAGCTAAAAAATAAAAGTTAGATTTGTATTAACGGTTAATTAGGTTAGTATAAATAAACTTGGTAGTGCAACATGTGTTGGCTACTAGACAACAACCTTGCTTAATATAAAGGAGGAACCAATTATGGTATCTAAAGCATTTACTTTCCCGCACTCAAATTTTATTGGATTTGACCACATCTGGGCTGAAATCGAAAGACTTTCAACCTTGAGTCATACTGGAGACTATCCCAGGCATAACGTGGTAAAACGATCCGATACTGAGTTCAATATCGAACTCGCATTAGCAGGTTTTCGTGAAGATGAACTTGAAATAGAAATCAAATCCGGAGTCTTGGTTGTCCGAGGACATAAAGACCCTATAGGAACCGAATATCTACATAAAGGAATTTCAACAAAAAACTTCGTTAAGACGTTCAGGCTATCGGAACATGTTGTCGTATATGGAGCTGACTTTGAAAATGGACTACTCGTCATTAATTTGAGAGTGGAACTACCTGAAGAAAAGCGTCCCCGAAAAATTAGTATTAATACTACTTCTGGAGACACTAAAAAAAGTGAACTACTTGTTGAATAAAGCTAATATAGATCGTAAAACCTTTTTGCAAATATCCACGCAAGCGCTATATTCTATAGCTATGCTTGTATGTACATATGCAATTGCCCCTACAGTTATATATTTAGTTAGTTAAAAATAAAAGAGGGTTTCGGCCCTCTTTTTGTTTACATTACGTAAAAACTGTGTTATAATATATTATTATTTAAATCATGAGGTGAATATTTGAAATTCTACACAAACGTAGCTCGTTATGGCAATACCCTATTATATCGTGGCTTCAAAGATGGTCAACGTGATCAAAGAAAAGTTAAATTCAAACCTACCCTTCATGTGGTAGATGCCAATAGTAAACATACTGCTCTTGATGGTACTAAAGTATCACCTATTCAATTAGAAGGTATGCGAGAGGCTAAAGACTTCCTTGATATGTACAAGGATATGCCCAACTTCAAAATTTACGGTAATACGAACTATGTGGCTCAATTTATCCAAGAAGAGTTTCCTAGCAATATTTCCTTTGATAGAGAAGTCATTAATGTAACTTCTATTGATATTGAGGTTGCATCAGAAGATGGCTTTCCTATGCCAGAACGAGCCGAGTATCCAGTTATTTCTATCTGTATCTACAGCAACAAAGATCAGATGTATCGGGTATGGGGTCTTAAAGAGTATAATAATACTCGCAGTGATGTAGTATATGTTGAATGCCGAACTGAGGCAGAGCTTCTTATGAAGTTTATTACTCATTGGTCAAATCCTGTCTATATGCCAGATGTATTTACTGGTTGGAATACCCGCTTTTTTGATACTCCATATCTCATAAATCGTATGGTTAAAATCATCGGCGAAGACTTTGCTCGTAAGATATCCCCCTGGGGTTTAATTCGTGAACGAAATATTAATATGCATGGGCGCGAACAACAGTGTTATGAGATCACTGGTTTGACTGAACTTGATTATCTTGAGATCTTTAAGAAGTTTACTGGTAATACTCTCGGTACACAAGAATCATATAAACTAGATCGTATTGCACATACAGTATTAGGTGAAGCAAAACTGTCATACCAAGAATATGGCAATCTACACACACTATATAGAGAGAATCACCAGAAGTTCATCGACTATAATATTAAAGACGTTGAACTAGTAAATCGATTAGAAGATAAACTTGGTTTGATTACTCTGGCTCTTACGATGGCATATCGCGGTGGTGTAAATTATGGTGATACTCTTGGCACGACTGCCATATGGGATTCTATTATCTATCGTGACCTATGTGAAAGGGGTGTTACTGTACAACCAAATACGGAAAAGTTTAAGTCAGACTTTGCTGGTGGTTATGTCAAGGCTCCTTATACCGGAATGCACGAGTGGGTGGTATCATTCGACTTAAACTCTCTTTATCCGCACATTATTATGCAATGCAATATGTCTCCAGAAACTATTATGAATCAAGTTATTCCTGGTGTCGATGTTGATAAATGCCTAAAGCGAACTGAGTTTAATATACCAGATGGTTATGCTATGGCTGCCAATGGTACTTGTTACCGTAAAGATAAGCGCGGTGTAATTCCAGAAATCATTGAAGGAATGTATGCTCAACGTAAAAACTTCAAAAAAGAAATGCTTTTAGCTCAACAAGAATTAGTTAATACTGATAAGAAAGAGAAACAACTAATCTATCAATTAGAAAAGAAGGTTGCTACTCTTGATAATCAGCAAATGTCCATCAAAATTCTCATGAATTCTCTTTATGGTGCGTTAGGCAATCGATGGTTCCGTCACTATGATCTGCGTATGGCTGAAGGTATTACTCTCTATGGTCAATTAGCTATTCGATGGGCTGAGAGGGCTTTCAATGACTTTATGAATAAGATCCTTGGTACCAAAAACCAAGACTATGTCATTGCTATTGATACCGATTCAAACTATGTTAGCTTTGCTCCATTAGTTAAGAAGCTAGGATTAGATTCTAAGTCTAATGAAGAAATTGTTGCTATTATTGATAAGATAGTTAAAGATCAGTTTGAACCTATGATTGCCAAAGCTTATCTTGAACTTGCTAATTATACTAAAGCATATGAGAATAAGATGGTAATGGAACGTGAAGTTATTGCTGATCGTGGTATCTGGACTGCAAAGAAACGATATATCTTAAATGTTTATAATTCAGAGGGTGTACAGTACAAAGAACCTAAGCTTAAGATCATGGGCATTGAGGCTATCAAGTCTTCTACACCATCAGCCTGTAGAGATGCATTAAAAGAAATATTCAAGGTTATTATTTCTGGTTCTGAATCTGAAACTCAAAAGTCTATTCTAAACTTTAAGAACTACTTTTCAACTCTACCTCCGGAAGAGATTTCTTTTCCTCGTGGTGTATCAGATATTAATAAGTGGCGTGATCGTAATTTAATTTATAAGAAAGGAACACCAATACATGTACGAGGTGCTCTACTATATAATAAACTGGTTAAAGATTATTCATTAAGTAAAAAATACGAAGAAGTAAGAAATGGTGAAAAGATTAAGTTTTGTTACTTACGAGTACCAAATACTATTAAAGAGAATGTAATATCATTTCCAGAATATCTTCCTCAGGAATTTGGTCTCCAGAAATATGTCAACTATGATATGCAATTTCAAAAAACATTCCTTGATGCAATCGAGCCGATTTTAACGGTGATTGGATGGAGTTCAGAAGAAAGAGCAACTTTAGAAGACTTTTTTGGATAAAGTTGTGTACAAATCAAAAACAATGTGTTATAATATACCCTTATCAAACGGAGAAAAATATGAAATTAATTAGACTGACCTCAGGCGAAGAAATTATTTGTAAACTGACAATCAATAAAGATGATACCTATACTATCACTGATGGTGTGATGCTTATTCCAGCAGGTGAAGGTAAGATTGGATTTATGCCTTTTATGGCGTATAGTGCAGGTGATCCTATTGTTATTGATAAAAAGTTTGTTATGTTTGTAACAAATCCAAATGTAGCTATGGAAGATAATGTTCGTGAAATGACTACTGGAATTCAAGTTCCGAAAAAAGGAGGTATCATTATTTAATAATGGTACAATAATTATGATTACGGTAACTTTATTTAAGTCTATCTTTGATACTAAGACCAACCGGTATATAGAAATGCCAACATTCGAAGATTTCGAAAATTCTTTATATACACTTTCTACAAGAGAACGAGCATCTAAAAAAGCAGCAGAACTGATGTCTCCTGCAATGTATGAAAAAGGTACTACTAGAGCTAATGCTAATGTAACAGGTTGGGGATCTTGGTGTGCAGTAGATGTGGATGATTTTACCGTATCTGGTAATAGCTTAGAAAAAGAACTTCAGTTAAAGTACGGGCATAATTACTATGTCTGTTACTCTACTGCATCTTCTACTAAAGAACAACCTAAGTTTAGATTAGTATTCCCACTTCAACGCCAACTCGGTGTTGATGAGATAAAGCACTTTTGGTTTGCCTTGAATAGTGAGCTTGGTGAAGTGGGTGATATTCAAACTAAAGATCTATCTAGAATGTATTATATTCCTGGTGAATATAAGAATGCTTTTAACTTTATCTTTACAAATAAAGGTGAATACATAGATCCTGATGCTTTGATGGCTAAACATCCTTATGTTCAAAAGACTGGTAACTCATTCTTTGATAAACTTCCTAAAGAGGTCCAAGATCAGATTGTTGCTCATAGAAAAGAAAAACTAGATAACTTAAATGTTTCTTGGACCTCTTATAGAGATTGTCCTTTCTTTCCTAGACACTTGGTGGCAGAATATAAAGAAATCTCTGGGACAGGATGGTATCACAAAATGTATCAGATTATGGTTGCCCTTGCTGGTAATGCGGTAAAAAGTAGATATCCAATATCTGCATATGAGATTGCCGAACTATGTCGTGAGTTTGATATCGATAATGGATTTTGGTATAAATCTCGTCCCCTTCACAAAGAAGCCGATCGGGCTTTAGAATTTGTTTTAAAAAACTTAATTTAAATGTGTACAATGATTTAAAAGCATGATATAATACCTTTATATAAAATTGAGAGAAGATAAAAATGGCAAATACGTTAGTATTAGGTGGTGGGTTTGAAGGATCCAGTTTGTGTAAAGCCTTGGTTAAAGGTGGACACAATGTGTATAGTCTAGATAACTATGATAATAGTCGTCCTATGTTAGAAGAAAACTATTATAATGATATTGAGTATACGAATGGAGCTTCGAAGGATATTGCAAAATTATATAATTATCCTGACCTTGAATTTGATTATGTATTTTATCAAGATGATACACTAAATAATATTTGTAATGAAGTACTTAATTTTGTTAAAAAGCATAATGCGGAATTAATTGGCTACTAATGATGAGTTTATAATAATGAAAACGCAACACGAATGGGATTTACAGTATTTAAGTTTAGCAAAAGAATTTTCAACATGGTCAAAAGATCCTTCTAAGCAGATAGGATCGGTTGCAATTGGAAATAAAGGTCAAGTATTAGCTCAAGGTTATAATGGTCTACCTCGAGGCATCCTTGATTCACCGGATCGGCTTACTATAAGAGAAATCAAATATAAATTTGTAGTTCATGCCGAAATGAATGTAATCTATAATGCATCATATAACGGAGTATCATTAGAAGATTCTACGCTATATGTACATGGATTACTTGTATGTTCTGAATGTGCTAAAGGTATTATTCAGGTGGGTATTAAGAGAGTAGTTATGTGTGTAGATCTTGATACATGTCCAGAGATTTGGAATGAGTCCTTTAAATTAACAAAAGAACTTTTTGATGAAGCTGGCGTGTACTACTATGTGCATGACTTATCTAAAACAGTATAATATATATTAAACACAACAACAAAGGAAGTAAAAATGCCAAGTGTAAATTTGGAACCGCGTAATAAAAACCAAAAAGCAATGCCATTTGATGTAGCAATGCGTAAGTTTAAGAAAGCAGTAGAACGTTCTGGTGTTCTACAAGACTATATGGATAAAGAATACTTTGAAAAACCGGCTCAACGAAGACGCAGAAAAAGAAAAGATGCAGTAGCTAGGAATCGGTATCGAGTACGACAGTTTGAAACTTCAAGAGGCTTTTCAGAATGAGTATAATGGATAAACTAAAAAAGAATTCTAAGATTAAAGGTACTGATACCTTATCTGATAGTATTTATTTTAGTGAAAAAGCAATGGTCAAGACCGATGTTCCTATGATAAATGTTGCGCTTTCCGGTGATCCTGATGGCGGTTTATCTTCGGGTCTTACTGTTTTAGCTGGACCATCGAAACATTTTAAGACGTCATTTGCATTACTAATGGCTGGTGCATATCTTAAGGAACATAAAGATTCGGTGATGTTATTCTATGACTCCGAGTTTGGTTCACCTCAGTCTTACTTTGAAAACTTTGGTATTGATACATCTCGAGTACTACATACTCCTATTACCGATATTGAAGAATTAAAATTTGACTTAGTCAGCCAATTAGAGAATATGGATCGCAAAGATAAAGTCATTATAGTGATTGACTCTATTGGTAACCTATCATCTAAGAAAGAACTTGAAGATGCCCTGAATGAAAAATCTG
>Ga0213861_10005325_pt1 | contig 10333 bp, 22 predicted proteins | sample PICome_4_FD_160110 | JGI IMG/M metagenome (GOLD analysis project Ga0213861, IMG submission 160110) | Coastal seawater microbial communities near Pivers Island, North Carolina, United States - PICO131 | ecosystem: Environmental > Aquatic > Marine > Coastal | place: USA: North Carolina...
GTGATATGCCAGAAATACCTACAGGGCGATCATTAATTAATCTCCCATCTTTCATTGTTAATCCATCCATGGTTGTCATTTTTTAAATTATACGTATATCCCAAAGGTACAAAATTTTATTAGATAGGTGCAGTGTTTGGGTTCTCAATGCTCGCACGCAACGACCCCCATTTCCGAAAGCGATTTTTTTTTGCTCGGCATTTTACGTTTTGTTTTCGTATCTCTGATTTTTTTGGCTTTTTCCTGCAGGCTATCTAGCAGGTGTATTGCCTGCATAAATTCCTAGCTTTTGTACTGCCATAATCCGTACAGATTAGCTATGCAATTACATTGCACATGTAACTAGCTATGCAATTCCCTTGCACATCTAAACTATGCATTGTCTCTTTGAAGAGACAAGAGAATATCTTGTAAACACTACAAAGATATTGAGACATACAGAGATGTCTCTTAACCTATGCGAGCCTTAAATTTCGCCTAAACAATCTGTAGTAAACTGAATCTACCAAAGCCATCTGTAGATATCACGAATCAAAGCAAAAAATAAAAGACAAAATTTATACAAAAAAACACATAGAATTGTACTAGAATTAGACAAGAATATTGTATATTCGCTTAGGGGATAATCCCACAGAACAGAAAATATTATAAACTATTGAAAATCAACAAATTATGGAAAATTTAAACAACAAATCAAGTCAAAGCATTGTCGACATCTCATTGAATTTATGGGAGTTGATACCAAACAGAACGTTATCTCATTATGCCAATCAGCAGGGCAAAGGTGAGTTTGACATATGCTATGAGATTGTGCAAAATCATGGTGCATGGGTAGACAGAGTATTCAATGAAAGGCTATGGTCACTAGAGGATTTAATGCATGATGTGGTAGGAATCCTAAGTAAAGAAGAGAATTTAATAACAAGAATATAAACCAATAAAAACTAGAAATTATGAGAGATTTATTAAACGAAAACTTAACGCAAAAGTTAGAATCAAACAGAGAATTATTCAAGCAATTTGAATGCCAACATTTATCCAAAGATGATATGCTTGTAGTTTATCCATGTGCATTAATGACAAGAACAACAATGGTATTACAGAGTGTTTATGGAACAGAAATTAAGACAAAGGAAGTATTGAATGTAGTTGACCAAAGAGCAGCATGCAGCTACAGAACGTATGGTGATAAGTTAGGAGTTACTGAGTTAGATGTTGTTGTTGTTGTGAATGGCAGAGCAATCGTTAGCAGGATATCTTACCACAAGGTATACCATCTTGATAGCCATGAATTGCATATAACTTTGAATGGTACACAATACCGAATCTTAACGATTGATGGTCGAGATGCATCATTTCAATCACCACATTTGATGGGGTAAGATTGTCTCTTTGAAGAGACAAAATGCAGGTGTCATGGATGACCAAGAGCAAAGCGAAATTGCTACCTGCAACTAACTATTAATATTAATTTAAAACAGAGTAATTATGAGAGAACATTTGTTACAAATTGAGAATGATTTCCTAGCATCGAGAGAGGTTAGGAGTCACATGAACATCGCAAGGATTGATGCCTTGGCGATGGACATCAAAGACAAGCGAAAGAGTCAGTTTGACCAATCGCTGAAGTTTGCAAAGCTAGTCAAAGCTAGTTACGATTGGTTTAAGTCTGAGGATGGTCAAAACATGTTTAGCGACAATGGGTTGACATGGACAAACGAAGATTTTTACACCAAGGCAATTTGCATCAGCAAAGCACATTTTTACAGAGTTATCAAGGTAGCTAAGATTTGCGAGGAGACTCCTCAGATTGTAAGCAATTACAAGAGAGAATGTACTGCTGAAGAGAATGCAGGTAATCCTACAGAACGTAGTGTAGCTGAGTTAATAAAGCGAGCAAATGGCACAAGTACGAGCCAAGATGATAACGAATCATCTACCGAGACATTGGTTACATTTTCGATGAAGAAAACCATGTTTGAAGATGGCAAAGGATTATCGATAAGAATCTTATCTGATGGAGAAATTAAGACTAGTGGCGATGCACATGGGAAGATATCAGATGCGATGATGGAGCAGTTAAAAGCTATCTCAGTAGCGATTATTAATTCTAACAACAACTAGAGATGATACATACACCGAAAGACGAAATCAAGTACGAAAAGACTAACGAAGTTAGGCGTGCAAGAATGATGGGATATCACGAGTCACCATCACCTAGAGAGTTACACAAGGGTGCAAAGAGTTATGATGTGCAGGGATTGAAGAAGAAAGATTTGGATAACCTATTGCTAACCGAGGGTGACTATACTGCCAAGTTTACGATAGGCTTAGAGATTGAGAAGAACAGATTTTATCGCAGGGTTTACGAGGAGTTGAATTTCATCAAGGGATATGAGACTGATGGGTCATGTGGTTATGAAGCCATCACCAACATTGTTCCATTGTTACCACCATCTGTATGGCGAAACAAGATATTCAACATGATACATGAAGCCAAGTATCTGATTGAGGATAGGTATTCACCAAGTGACCAAACATGTGGTGGTCACATTACCTTGTCTTGTAATGGGATGCGAAGTGGTGAATTACATCAGCGAATCAGAAAGCATGCAGGCATCATCTATGCATTGTTTCAGAAGCGATTAAAGAACAACTATTGCCGATGGAATATGAGGATGTTACCTACTACACCAAGTGGTAACAGATGGAGACCTGCTGATGAGTCTAGTGGAGTTAATTACCGAGGTGATTTTCACTACAAGTATCAAGTTTGTCTTGACAAGGGTAATGGATTGGTAGAGTTTAGATTGCCGTCTAGATTTACGTCTGTGAAGCAAACGATGAGAAGATATGAGTTGATGTATATCTTGATGGATGTTGCCGTAAACAAGCCAAGAACAAGCCATGATGCCTTGATGAAAAGGGTTAGACCTATCTTGATGTCCATGTACGAGAGAAACGAGGAGAAAGTTGATTACGTGATTGCTCAAGCCAAGCATTGGAAAGAGTTTATCATGAGGGGAAGAATCCATGAGAACATCTCTGAGTTTACGAGAAGCTACCAATACACCATTAGTAGACATCGATGACCATAGTTTGCAGGGTGTCTCTTCGAAGAGACATCTTGCATCTGTATCGAGATGTGTATCTCGGCTGATGATTCCAAAAGGATGAAACAGAAACTATAAAAACAGAATTATGAGTAACACAGAATTTACATTATTTATGCAATGGCTCATGGGTGACGATGTCATCAGAGTTACTGAAGTTGAGAGTCCATATTGGACATCTCAAGACGCACAATACAAGAACAGATTGTATACCATGTTAGATGCATGGAACTACTACAAGAAAGAATTTTTAACCATTTAAATTATATATTATGAAGAACTACAAATGCTTTTACAACAATCAAACGACAATCGTTAAAGCTGAGACCACATACAAGGGTCAGATGCAGGCACAAAGACATTTTCAGTCCAAGCAACGAAAGAAAGTGAATAGCTATGAGATTACCATGATGTTATTAGATGTAACACATGTAGCAGATTTTTAAGAACTATTAATTAACTAAAAAACAGAATCATGAATAAAATTATCAGACATATAGTATTGTCAAACGGAATGCACATCTTACATCTCAAGGATGCAGATAAAAATGGGATTGAAGTTTTAGTCCTAACAGAACAAGAGTATGAACACCTAACGTGGTGGGATAGAGTAAAAATCAAATTTAATATCAAGTAATATGGAAGCAACAATAACAAAGTATGCCAGAAGATGTGATGTTTCTGGTGAAGGAATGAATGAAGGATATTTAATCGGTGAAGGATTAATGTATATCAAGCATGACTCGGACATGGTAAAGCACATTGAAGAGTCAGGCTATGATAGCCTTGATGAAGCGTACATGGATGACTATTACTATTATACGGAATGGGAATGCGAAGATGACATCCAATACATTGAAGTTAACGGAGTATTAATCCCAATAGAAGATTATGAAGCATAGAGCAGTAGACAACGAGACAATTCAAGAGAACATTGATAGGTTACAAGGTTACTATAACGACTCATCAAATGGTCTAAACAAATGTTTTCTTGTATGGAGAATCAAAGAGTTAAAAACAAAATTAAATAAACAAAAATTATGAGATATCAAGTTATAAACGACAAGACTAACGAAGTGGAAGCTGAATTCTATTCACAAGATGATGCTATTGAATGTGTAGATTTTGAATTTTCATTTCATACACATAGGATTATTGAAGTTATACCATGCAGAGGATGTTCTACAACAGAGCATGTAGAAGAGCATCAGGATGCACATGGAATCAGCACTGGGTATTGGTGTCATGAATGTTATGAATCATCCAAATATCCTTACAGAAAAGACAGATATCCGACCATTGAAACGCATGGTTACGGAGAAAGATTAACAGATAATTATTAGGTATGGTAGCGACAATTAAATTCAAAACAGACAGAGGTACAGATTGGTATGTCACCAAAGAGTTTACCGACAAGAAGCACATGAATAACTTTATTAATTACATCTGTAGAACTAAGAGTTATCTCATGGATGAAGTATTCCTGTAGAATTAAACAGGGAAAGTTAAAAGCCTATGCATTGATTTGTATAGGCTTTTTTTTGTTCCGTACTCAAATACGTACTCAGTACCGAGAAAGAATTGAGTACAATTGCAGGTAGTTTAATCTACTGCAAAAATTAGGATTGGCAGTATGCCATCTCTTGCCATGTAAATCCATAGCATGTTGCTTTACGTTTATCTTCTGTTGCACAGATAGATTTTCCCATGTGTAGTTTTTTAATTTCATTATAGGTTTTTTTAAGTTATTTGTATGCCCAAGATCCGTTTTTATATAGCTTGTTGTTATACTTATAAAAGTGTTGGGTTATTCCTCCTCTGATTCCAATAGAATCAACACCATTATCGTGTCTTGCTATTATGATTCCATGTTCTGAGTTAAACAATTCAAGAACACCATTGTTCCTGGATAAATACTCTAAAGATTTTTTTTGTGATTTCGTCATGATTAATTTATTTGCTACAAATGTAAAATACATTAATGCAGGATTACTGCACAGATGATTTAGGGAATTCTTAGGGAGTCCCTAAGCCAATGGTAGCAAGGGATTTGCGTATGTCTAATTTATGTCTTATATTTGTCTAATATTAATCAGAAGTCTGTCTCTTCAAAGAGACTCTTCACAAATCAGAATGCACATGTGTGTAATTATTATCAAACAGAAAGGCGAGGTAATGCCTAGAGAAATTGCCAAAACATCTAGTAAGATTAATCCTCATGGATTAGGAATTGTATGGCTCGATACATTCGAGGTAACGTATCACAAATCAAGCGAGTATCAGTTACTACTCACCAACAGACCTTTTATTGCTCACTTTAGATATGCTACAATTGGAGTTGTGTCTAAGGCTAATACACATCCATTCAGATGTGGTAAGAACGTTGATGAACTGCTGATGCAGAACGGAACTATTAAAGGTTATGGGTCGGCAAAGATGACTGACTCTCAAGACCTAGCTATTAGGTTGGGTGATGTTCCTCGTCAACAATGGAAGCAGTCACTAGAAAAGTTTGACTCTAGGTTTGTTACCATCAACACAAGAACTAGAACTTTCCAAATGTACAACAGACATCTATGGGTTAAAAGAGGTGACATATGGTATTCAAAACCAAACGTGTTGCAAGATAATCTAGTAGCTACCTATGGGACATTGAAGAAAGGTGAAGGCAATCATCACTACGTTAAAACTGCGAAGTATTTAGGTAGAGGGAAGACATCAGATAAATATCCTCTTGTGATTGATGGGTTACCTTATCTGTATAAAGAAAAGGGTGTCGGCTACAATGTAGAGGTTGACATCTTCAAGGTTAGTGATGCAAGGCTTGAACGAATGGATGCACTAGAGGGACATCCGAGATGGTACAAAAGGGAGCAGGTAGACATTGAACTAAATGGCAAGACTCTCAAGTGTTGGGTTTACTTTATGACCAATCCAAGAGACAAGCATAGAGTGTTGCACAAGAGTTTCAGTAGAACACATGTGTCTAAGTTTAAGCCATTGAGCAGGTTTACTAACGAGGTTGAAGAGGTTGTTCAGACATCATTCTTTGATGATTACTCTTTAGCCAAGACTGATGAGCAAGAATCACCATATTGCTTGAATTGTTTTCATGACCTAGATTACGATGGTTTCTCTCATTACCATTGTAATAGTTGTGACTCGTGGTTTACTAAAGCAGAGGTTGAGTCCTCGATTTAGTAGCCTATAAAAGTGGGATGCGTAGACGCACTAGTATGGAGCAAAACCATATCCCACATCTAATTAGGATAAAGTCCTTTCCGACAAACATGGGCGATTTAAATCATGAGTGAGAGAAATCAAGAAATCAGAATCAGCTTACAAGCTGACGAATATCTAAGGGTAGCTTTAGATATCAAGAACGCAAAAGATGTACTGAAACGACATGGCTTTTGTGTTGACAATTTATGGCACATCGAAGATGTTAGAAGACAAGTTAAACATATCTCAGATAATGATGCTCAGTATGTACTTAACAGAGCACTTAACAATGAGAATGTTATGGAAACTATACACCAACATATTGGGTTTGCTATCCAAAGAACTGACCTTAAATTAGAGTATGATGAGTAGGTATTACAAGGTAAGATACGCAGGGAAATTAATTAAGATTGTCCCTGCTGAATCTAAATGGCATGCTATAGATAAGGTGTATAGTAAAAACAAGGAGCAGTACGCATGGATTGTTCGATCCAAATTTACTGCAAGTATTAACGATGCAAGAGCATCAAAAAATTATTAAAAATGGCAGGAATAAACAGAGTAACCAAGAAAGAATGTATGGATGCAATTGATTATCTTCACGTTGAAGGATTCGTAGAAGAGATGACATCCGACAAAAAACATTATGTACAAATCCTATTAAAAAAAGTAGCAAACGATTATAATATAAGATTAAGATTATGAAGCAAATTAAACTTACTGTACACCTTTATCATGGTGGTCATCAGCCTGCTGAAACAAAGTATACGAGTAGTATAGATGAAGCACGTAGATGGGTTGCAGACGCAGAGCATGGAGAGATTATCAATGACCAAAATATAGTGGTCGAATGATAGTTTAGTCCAGGCATTACTCCAGGAATAAGATAGGCATTTATTAGTAAATGTCTATTTTTTTTCTTATTTTTGTTTAAATTTAATACAATTTAATTATGTTGAAAGAACTAATACAACGTGAATTAGTCTCTTTGAAGAGACAAGGATTCAAGGATAAATATCATATCCAACGTCTACAACAAATGTTAGACGAAGAAATTACATTTGAAGATTGGCAAGCTACTGGGCAGATGATGTCATTGAAAGAGTATGAAAATCTATATGACATGCAAACATTCTCCAAGATGATAAGCAGAGAACATGAAGATGTTTTCAGGTATGCAGGAGGCTTGTGTGTAGAACTAACAAGTGAAGGCACATATTATTGTAAACCAATCATCAAAACACATGCTAATCTAGAGGTTATAGAAGAAGCATTATATGAACACTTTAAAAATATATAAAGATGAAGTATGAACTATTTAACAAACTAGCAGCAGAGGTTTCTGAAGTCTTTAACATAGACGAAAGAAAAATCTTTAAGAAAAATAAAGAAAGGGCAATTGTAGATGCAAGATACTTGTTATACTACCTATGTAAAACTAACCAAATAAAGTTAACTTACATCCAACAATACATGAAGAAGAGAGGGTACAAGATACCACATTCTACAATTCATTACGGAATAAAAGAGGTTGGTAAAAAGGTAGAATCGGATCAAGACTACCAAGTAGTAATAGATTCAATTAATGCCTTATGTATACCCTACTAGAATTATTTTACCAAGCACAAGATGACTACCATTCAAAACCTTTGCATGACAAAGGAACTATGTCATATATGTGTCATGGATTTAAAATCATAAAAGAAGTTGAGTCCGAGGTAGTATTAATCATGGATATGGCAAAGGGTGGAGACTTTTATAAAGAAGTTTCTCAAGATGAATATGATATTTTTTTTAAATTAGGTTGGAAGAAAACAATCTATGTCTTATATTTGTCTAATTGTCGTACAAAGCTATCAAAGTTAGAGACCAGAATCCAAAATGCTCTGGTTAATAATGATAGTGTTAAGACTATCCGAAAGCTAAAGGCTAGTAGGGAACAAATCCTACGCAATTTTAATAAAGTAAAAATCAAGTTAAATTAAATTAAATCACAATGAAAAAACCATTATTATTTTTAGGAGCAGTTGCATTATCTTTTCAGTTGAATGCACAGAAGCTATGGAAGAACGAGGTAGATGACTTTACTGGAGATGTAAAGAAGTTTACAAATTACTACACGATTGCCACAACAAGTGTTGGTCAAATCAAAGCATCAGTAGTTAGGATAAAAGATTTTTATTACTTAAAGCTAAAATCTACATCTGACTTAGGATGTGCAGGAGCAAGAGATAACTATGCAATCATCAAATTTACCGATGGTACTACACTAAACTTAGATAAAGATTTATCTGACATCGAGTGTGCAGATTCATCTCCATCTCTTTTTAGCATTTCACCTAATGGCGATTTAGCTAATAAAAAAATAGAGAAGATTAGATTTAGACAATCTAAATACTATACGGATGGTAACACGTCAGGAACGTATAGCTTGTCTGAAATAATAAACGCAACAAAGGATTAATCAAGTTAAATTAAATTAAATTATGAGCAAAACAGAAAAATCAGTTTTTGAAACTCTGTCGGCTATCAATGTCAATGACAAGGTCGAGCAGAAAAATGGATTAACTTATCTCTCTTGGGCATGGGCATGGGCAGAGGTAAAGAAGAACTACCCTAGTGCAACGTATAAGGTAGTAAAAGACGAGGCTACTAATATGCCTTTTGTTTACGATGTGCATATGGGTTACATGTGTAGCACAGAGGTCACGATTAAAGGTGAAACATTAGAGATGTGGTTGCCAGTTATGGATGGAGCAAACAAAGCTATGAAGTTAGAGCCTTATGAATATACCACAAGGTATGGAAAGAAGACTTGTCAAGGTGCTACGATGTTTGACATCAACAAGACAATTATGAGGTGTCTTGTAAAGAACTTAGCTATGTTTGGATTAGGTCACTACATCTATGCAGGTGAAGACTTACCACAAGATGACAAGAGTGTAGCTGAGAAGTTAGCTACTCCAAAAACTGCAACTAAAAAAGCAGAGCCTAAGAAGACTGCAACTAAAAAAGCAGAGCCTAAGAAGACTACTGTAATCAAGCTAGATATAGGTGATGATAATTGGGAGAAGGTGTTGAAGTATGTAGCAGCGAACAAAGAATTAGGTCTGAAGAAGATTGGTGAGAACTTACTTACCAAGTATAGTATGACTGCAAAGGTTAAGAAAGAAATCGCTAAAGCTTTGTAGTATGTCAGATAAGATAATTAAACAACTTAAAGACGACAAAGAATATTACGGAGGGATAGGTAAAAACTATCTCTCCAATAGTGATATCGGAACACTACTCAGTAATCCAAAAGAATTTGGAATACCAAGAGAAGACAATGTAAACTTTGCCAAAGGAAGACTCTTTCACCACCTGATCTTAGAGCCTGAGAAAGTCCAGAATTGGAACGCAGTTGATGTGTCAAGTAGGAATACTAAAAAGTATAAAGAAATACTTGCTGAGTCAAATGAGCCATTCCTTTTGTTACAGAAAGAATACAACGACATCCAGGAGTTAGCTAAGGTAATGACTGCTAACTTAGATTTCTACGACATGATATATGCCAAAGGAAATGAGTTTGAAGTACCTGCTATCGGTGAGATTGGTGGAGTTATGTGGAAAGGTAAGGCAGATATAGTTTGTGAAGACTGCTTGATTGATATCAAGACTACAAGTGACATAAATAAGTTTGTTTATAGTGCTAAGAATTATAACTACGATAGCCAAGCTTATGTGTATCACACATTATTTGGTAAGCCTTTAAAATTTCTAGTGATTGACAAGACTAATGGTCAGTTAGGGTTGTTCGAAACAACGGCAGACTTTATAGAAAAGGGTGCTGAAAAAGTGGAGAAGGCAATCAATGTATACAATAAATTTTTTGGAGAAGATGCTACGGATGATGTAAATCAATACTATCGTCATGTGGAGCTTTTTTAAGAAAGTCTCTTTGAAGAGACAATCATCCAACATTATGTACATACAAGTTCCAAAGGTATGTAAGAGTA
>Ga0213861_10005327_pt1 | contig 10332 bp, 5 predicted proteins | sample PICome_4_FD_160110 | JGI IMG/M metagenome (GOLD analysis project Ga0213861, IMG submission 160110) | Coastal seawater microbial communities near Pivers Island, North Carolina, United States - PICO131 | ecosystem: Environmental > Aquatic > Marine > Coastal | place: USA: North Carolina | collected...
GATTTTCCGCCTCGGCTTCGGTGCCGCAACTTTCACAGCATGCCTCACAACAATTTAAATCTGTTACCACGCTTGATTCCGTTGCCACCTCCGCGGAACAAGCCGAGCAGCAATCACCGCTAAGCCCAAACGCGGCGACTGTAATCAATGTTAAGCCAAATGAGGCAATCGACACTGGAACCCAGTTGCCATGTTTAATTAGTCCGGGAACGAAAGCGACGATCGCAATCAAAAAGCAGGCCAATGCCATCCATTTGTGAAACGCTTCGTCGGCCAGAAAACTCAAGCCTAATGCTGGAAGATAGGCAATTACAAACGGCATCGCTGCACAGTGAATTGCGCACCCCACAGATGCAAAAATACCAACCATGTCCCGCCATGAACTGCTTTGAGGAGACGAAAATTCTTGCTGTGGTTTAGCAATTACAAACAAATTCATGACTTTTCCTTTTTTTCGTATCCGGAACATGCCGGCCTTGCCGTTACTTATGAGTAGTTTATGTAAATGCAATTAATTTGCAAGTGCGGAATGGTTCAAAAATGGATTCGCCATCGGCCGGTGCTGATATTCGGTCTGGCGATCTGTTCCGATTTGAAACTAACAATCTTTTCAGCTCGACAGTGAGGTTTTCACTGGTAATTAAGGTTTATTTTGAGCCATCGCGAAGCCGTTAAGTTGATTGGATTGGCATCGTAAACAATGGTCTCGCAAAGCTTGATCAACGCTTTGGTTTCGCTGCCTAACGCAAATACCATATTTATTTATTACAAAACCATTTCACGAGAACCAATTCGTCATGGGATAGAGATTCGCTGGTCCTACGGAATCAGCACGAGAAGAAGTCTCGTAACAGTTGGCACTCGTGCAGCGAAATTAATTCCTTCAATGCCTGGCAAAACCATTCAGAGGCTTCTGAAGCGAAGCTCTTTATAGAGGTGAATACGTGACAAAAATTGTCGCTCATGGTATAAAGAATTGCTCTCGTGCAGCAGACATGTCTTACCAACTGCAAACGCAAATGCAATGAATGAAGTTAACGCGAAAACGATCAAGCTGGCCATACAAAAATCTGGGCTACGCGCCACACCGGCAAGGATGGCAACACTGCGGCTCTTAAATGAATCAAACTCACCGTTGACTCACGCCGCAGTTGCCGAACAACTTGACGGTCAAGGCATCGACAAAGCAACCGTTTTCAGAAACCTGAACGATTTGGTGACAGTTGGCTTACTGAGACGCGCAGAATTAGGCGACCATGTTTGGCGATTTGAGGTTGTTAAAGAGGACGAGCACGAAAGCTCGGCACATCCTCATTTCGTTTGCGTTGATTGTGGAAATGTTTCATGCATCGACGAGGTCAAATTGACTGCGGGAAGCGTTAAACAAAGCAAGCAATTTGGTGAGATTACTGAAATCTTGTTACGTGGACATTGCAACGACTGCGGTTAACCCCTGATCTGTTTGCTAGATTTCTTATTTTGACAAAGTCCTGACTGAGCGTGTCATTGACGCTGTTGATGCTGACTGCGTTAATCCGGATTCGCACGAAGGAGTCCACCCACGATTCGTAGGTCAAAACAGTTGACACGCGGCAACACGGTACTTCGCAGAGGGGCCTAGCGGTGCGACTCTTGGGAAAAGAAGCCGGACAGAGTCTTTCACGTGTGGAGAAAATGCAACGGCAACAAGGCGAATACTGCGAAACGGAAGAACTGATCAGCAAAAGGCATAAAGTCGTTTGCGCGAAGCCCCGCAGAACCGTTGCTCCTGACCGGTGTTTACATGTAACGCAGGTGGCGAGATGACTCGCTTTGACGCCTGAACAGCTTTGGACATCATGTGGGAATCCGCCAGCAATGTTTTCTGGGGAGCCTGTGCGGCTTGCCCCCCTGTCAATGATCGCATTCGGCTAAACCTGGAGCATCGCATGGGCAAAGACAAAGCGAGTGAAGAACACACGAAAAAGCATGGTCCAGTCGCGGAAGGTATCGGCTGGTAGTTTGGGTTTCTGGTCCTGAGACTTTACTTGAAAAGCGGAGAACCGGTTGATGAAAGCGAGACGAATGCCCAGTCTGCGACTTCGGACGGAAAGTCACTCCTAGAGAAATGCACTAGAGACGGGGAGAGGCCCACATCCGCGAAGGTGCACACCGAGCAATTGCCGAGTCAAAGGCTGCATTAACCGCTGCGTTTTACGGTGGCCAGAAACTTCAAAATTGGAAGCCAGAGAACGATACGACATTTGCAATACTAGTCAACCTTGTGCGGCCGGCATGGGCCTATGAAAATCTATCAACTTTTGAGAAGAACTCCAGCTTTCGACACAAGTGCCGCCCAACTACAATGCGTGCACTTAAAGCATTCCCCCCATTTTCTATATACCCGCAAGGTCTCAACATGGCTCCTCGGTTCTTAGGCATCGCGCTCGGCTTAGTTTTTCTGACTTCTCCACAAGCTGCGCGCGGCGACGTCACGCTCCCAAAGATTTTCGGCAGCAACATGGTTTTACAACAAGAACAACCGATCAAGATTTGGGGGGCGGCTACGGCTGGTGAGGAAATTACGGTTGACCTTAACGGAGCCACTGCCGCGACGAAAGCCGACGACAAGGGCGATTGGCAAGTCGAACTTCCTTCCCGAAAAGCCGATGGCAAAAGCCTGACGCTCACTGTCAAAGGAAAAAACCAGATTGAATTGAAGAACATCCTGATCGGAGAGGTCTGGCTTGGTTCTGGTCAGTCCAATATGGAATGGAATGTCGGAGCAGCAAAAGACGCCGCCAAGGAAATTGCTGCCGCCAGCCATCCGAAAATTCGCCTATTCAAAGTGCAACGTGCGCGGAGCAACACGCCAGCGAAAGACGTTGTCGGCCAATGGCAAGAGTGCAGCCCTGCGACCATCCCGGGATTCTCCGCAACGGCCTACTATTTTGCCCGTGAACTTCAACAAAAACTCAATGTCCCGGTTGGCATCATCGCCAGCAGTTGGGGCGGGACCAAGATCGAGCCATGGACGCCCAGCAACGGTAAAGGTGCGGTGCTTTACAACGCGATGATTCATCCCCTGGCACCGCTTTCGCTCCGCGGAGTGATTTGGTATCAGGGCGAGTCCAATGTGTTGAGCACGGCGGGGCTTAAGTACCACGAAATGAAAAAACAACTAATCGACGATTGGCGCTCGGCGTGGGGAAACAATGAGCTTTCGTTTTACTACGTTCATATCGGACCCTGGTCTGGGCGTTATGCGGCGGGTGAGCTACCAAAGCTCTGGGAAGCCCAAACGAAGTCACTTACGCTGCCCAACACGGGCATGGCAGTGATTACCGATGCGATCGACAACATTGCGGACATTCACCCTAAGAGCAAACAAGTTGTCGGCCGCCGACTTGCCCTTTGGGCCTTAGCCAAAAACTACGGTCGCAAAATAGTCTACTCGGGTCCACTCTACAAATCCAAAGAAGTTGAAGGCACCAAGGTTCGAGTTCGATTCGCACATGCGAAGGGATTGGCCGCTCGAGATGGCAAACCACTAAGCGAGTTTACGATCGCTGGATCTGACAACAAGTTTGTGCAAGCCCAAGCCGTAATCGACGGGGATACCGTCATTGTCCATGCCGAAGGAATTGATAAACCCAAGCACGTTCGTTTCGGCTGGCACAAGACCTGTAACCCAAATCTGGTAAATGGTGCAGGCCTGCCAGCCGCACCATTCCAAACTGATGGATGGCAAGGCGGAACGGGCGAGTAAAACCCTCTCGAATCGATAATGATAGGAACATTTTAGATTTCCAAAAATCTAAAATGTTCCTTTTTCCTCTTTCGTTTTCGTCCGTCGTACGCAGCATTTTTCGACTGCGAAAACGAATATCAACAGACCGGTAATTGAAATACAGTACTTGAAATACGGTAGTTCACACAGAAATGCACCAAAGGGCAAAAGAAGCACGACGCTGTTCCGATTCTTATTCGGGAACCCTAACGATTTCTCCGCCGCTTCGCGTTGTTAATCCCTGCCAGACCTCCAAATTGATCTCGTCTGAAATAGCCCGAACCGAACCGTCACCCATCAGTGAGTTGACGATATTGGGATGATAACTTCGAGACGTTACGGCTGCGTAGGTTGAGTTTGCATTTGGTGCTGCGGGTAACTTACCTTCTCTGTAGCTTGTCCAGTCTGCATCGAATGATTGACCGTTGACCTCGCAGCTCGATCGGAAATTTGGAGGGAAGCAACTCGTGAAGCCAGTTTGATGGACACGAGCATCTACCCATTCGGTATGACCAGTCGTTTGTTTAAAACTTCCTATCCCGCACAAATCATCGAAGGAATTTGGGCGATCTGGCATGTCTAACGCGGAATCTCGGAAATAGGGTGTGAACGCCTTAACCTCAGAAGCAAAAATAGTGTTGCTTAAGCCATCGTGTACAGATGCAAATCGGGTTCGACTATTGGGAAAGAACACACCCTGTCCACCCATGTTTCGATTGGGGTCATAAACAAACCAGACCCCCATATTCATTCCGTAATTCAAAGGGTGATGGATTGCGGTTCCGGCATCGTTTCTCCGAACCTCACTGCGAGCTTCAGAAGGACATTGCAGCAGCGACATACGCATCGGAGCAACAGAAGGGGAAGCCTGGTAGCCCTGGTCGAAGTCAATAATACCAAATACATTTCCCATCTCGAAAAACGGCAATAGCCGGGCCTGAACAGACCAGCTACTGGTCGGGTCCGTCGGGTCAAAAATCGCACCCGGTGGGAACTGCTTGAAGACCGTTGCATAGTTGTGCGTGGCAATGCCGATCTGCCGTAAATTGCTGGTACATGACATTCGGCGCGCAGCTTCCCGTGCCGCTTGCACCGCGGGAAGCAATATCGCCGTCAAAATGCCAATAATCGCAATAACCACTAACAATTCGACCAACGTAAACCCTGATTTATCTTTTCGCATCAACTTCCCTTTCAATTCCCTGCTGTTTATTAAGACTGAGTCTCAATATCAATATGATGCTTTATTTTGAATAGTTTGCAATAGCCGATCGTACCAATTTTGCAAAAAGATCTTTCATCGCCTACGAAACGCGACTTAACGCTGAAAATCAAAGGCCGAAAAGTGGTGGGAAAAGCATGAAGATTTTTGGGAACAGCGTTGCCAACTTAAAATTCAAGGTTCGGCAGTGTGGAAAGTTGACTGATTGGTCGTTTTCAGCATTGCTACTTGAGACTTTTGGACAAATACAATTCACCGGCAAATCAACGCCAATAAACCCTCTATAAAATGCTGAAGCCAACGTGTTACTTACGCATTTTCATCCGGTGAGACGAACATAGAAATTAAATAATTGCTTCGGAGTTTCACATCGAAGATGGATGCGTGCAACGCGCGACAACAAAGGACTCACGCCGCCGTCAGGAATGAGCCACACTTGTTAGTGCATTATGGCACGTCAATCATTTACAGCTCGCCAGAAGTTGCATCAACAAGGCTCACACAAACTAGGAAGTACCGCGACTCGGTGGTCGCGCCGTGTTAAGATATTCTTCACTGGTGTCCGCCGCCATTGAAGAAGCTCAAGTGTTTCGAGGTGCAATGACCAAGTGACAGCGGAGCAACCAACACTGATTGATAACCTGACTTTCTAAACGCACCAATTTTTGCGAAATCCCGCCGCTGGCTGATTAGATTTGTTTCGACACGGCTGTTTGCCTGACCACCAGTCCGACCATCTGAATAACCAATATTCTTACAATGACGGGCGAATCCGGTGACGGGCAAAAACTGGCTAACTAGCGATTTTCTGACTTGGCAAAACGAATATGGTTCAGGTTTAGAAATGGAGTTAGAGCTGTATTAGAAAAAGGCATTTTGAAATTGTTGGAATCAATAATTTGAATCCTGCACAATGACACCCGTTAACTTCAATCCTCCGAAAGAACAAAAATGACGAACCGTAGCTTGATAACGAAAGGTTGCCTTGTATTGGTGGCGGCTTTGATCTTTTCGAACGCCACCCCGATGTTTGCTGGGGAACCGCTGAAGATATTCATCTTGGCGGGCCAGTCAAATATGGTCGGTCACGCTAGGGCGCACACGATCGCCACCCTTTATCAATCCGATAATCCCCGTGACCAAAAACTTATCCAATTGGTATTCGACAAGAACGGCAAACTTTCTCAAAAAACGCTTGAAGAACAGTTGGACCGCGGTAGAAATCTCGATGAACTGACTGGCGGTATCTCCAATGATAAGCTGAAGGCAATGAAAGCGGGGCCAGCGAAAACTGCACTCGAAGCAAAAGTAAAAACGCTAAAAGACGAGCATGAGGCCTATAAAGAAAAAATCTCTTCCGCTTGCATGGTTTCCGATCGGGTCTACATCAACTCGATTGCGGATGGTAACAAGAGATCCGGCAAGCTAGGGGTCGGTTATGGTGGCGACGGGAAAAAAATTGGTCCGGAGTACGGCTTCGGTCTTTCGATCGCAAACAAAGTGGATGGCCCGATCTTGCTAATCAAAACCTCATGGGGTGGCAAATCTCTCAATTACAATTTCCGACCACCCTCCGCTGGTGCCTACGAACTGAATGAAAAAGAAAAGTCGGGCGACAAGGCAGACGCGATTAAAAAAAATGCCAGCTTGAATTACCGCATGATGAATGAAGCCATCCACAAAGTGCTCGACAACCTTGCCGATAATCATCCGGACTATGATGCGGATGCGGGCTATGAAATCGCTGGATTTGTCTGGTTTCAGGGTTACAACGACCAGTTTTCACCAGAGTTTCGAGACAACTATAAAGCCAACATGGTCTCTTTCATCAAAGATATTCGCAAAGAATACAAAACGCCGCAAATGCCTTTTGTCATCGGCGTTCTCGGCACAGGAATGACCGCGGAGAAGGTTGCCGAGAACCAAGTCTCACTGGCCCAAAGAGAGGCCGCAAAGGCACCGGAATTTAAGGACAATGTCGTCTCGGTTGAGAGCTACACGGAGTATTCGCTGTTCTCCAACAAGATATTTCAAAAAGGATGGCCAGCGCATTATCATGAATGGGACACCGTTGGCAGCGATCGCCCATATCACTATCTCGGGAGTGGTGCTTTCTTTGTCCGACTGGGCGATTCGTTCGCGAATTCGATGGCAGAGTTGATCGCGAAACAGAAAAAATAGTCGTCGTATCGACCACCAAATCCATGAGCAATCGACGCGTCTTTATTGCAAATAACTTTATTGCAAATAACCAAGTGAGGTTGTTTGAATGAGGGCGCCCGGTTTTCAATAACAGTCAATGTTCAATAACAATTACTGTTCAATAACAATTACTGTTTAATAACAATTACTGTTTAATAACAATTACTGTTTTGGGCACATGGGCCCCGGACAATTCGCTTTCCTCGGCTAATCAACTCACCGCCAAAAAAACCGCAACTCACCGATGAGAGATCTATCCCATCAGCTGTTTGATTGCCCCTTTTTGGTCCATTTTCTTACGCGACATCTCAACATCAAAATCACCGTAATGCTCGATTGGATTGCCATAAGCATTGAGCAGAGTTGTGTACCAATTGCTTAGGGTCTTATGCCCCTCGGTGGCATGGAACGGCAAACGGATAAACCGTCCTGCGATATCCAGCCTTGATTGTTTCCCGGTCATAATGACCATCGGAGCTTCGGTATCTGGGCCATGGTGTCCCGCACCGGTTTCGGGAAAGTAGATGATGGTCGTGTTGTCGAACATCGTGCCCGTTCCTTCAGGAATGGACTTGAGTTTCGTCACCATCTTGGCGATCTGAGCCATGTGATTGGCCTTCACGATATCTCGCAGCTCCATGTCATTGCTGTGTCCTAACCGGTGAAGATCGACGCGCCCGGTATTGCCCGGGAGTGTCGTAATCGGAGTCCCTAGATCATCGATCGTATAGGTCACAACATTGGTCAAGCCCGCGATCAATGCAGAAAGCATCACATCGGTGAACGCCTCCTGCTTTTGGGTGAGACTGGCATTCGGACCGCCATTGGCATGGATCGGATCGAGCGTGGGCAAGTTCTTCGAGATAATCTCCGACAACGAAGCCACCTTCACGTTTCGATTGCGTATCGACTGGATCGACTGGACATGGTTGCTGATTTTCGTACGCTCTTCACCGTTCAACCCGTTCAGTCGCTTGCCTTCCTGTTCTCGAAGGAATTCCAGTAATCGGTTGTCAGAATCGACGGCGGAAGAATTTGTAACCGACTTAAACAATTCGTCATAAGCGGTTTGCGGATCTGCGTAACAAAAGTTTCGCTGATGTTTTGCCGGTGCCGAAAAGCCGGAGACAATCCCCGTTCTGAATGCGACCGTTCCTGACCCAGATGCCAATGACAATTCAACGTGGCCGAAGGGTGACGGGAACAGTTTCGCCAATTCAAAGTCCACCGTCGTCCGTTTGATGCCACTAAGCGTGTTTCGTCCCGCCTTATAGGCCCCCATACATCCGGAAAAAGAATAATGACCACCGCCACTCACGGCCATCGAGATACCGTTCAGAATGGTCATGTTTTCCTTGTGAGCATCTAACGCGTTTAACCACTGCGGCAACTCATGCTTGTCGAGGTCGGCCTCAAATCGTTCTTTTTTCTGTTCCTTTTTCTTCTGCTTTTCCGAGAATGTCGGAAGTGCGAACCTACTGGGAACGTTCCCGTTCGACTTCCTGATAAAAATAAATCGATGTGTGGACTGGGCAGGATTTGCTGCGGCCATCAAATCATTGAAACAGGGAGAGAGCGTCAACGCGGCAGTTGCCATTCCCGAAGTGCGGTTAAATTTTCGTCGACTGATGGCCATAGATTTCCCTATTGAGTCTTTGCAACGACGCTCACCAGAGCGCCTATTTCATTATAACATCCATTATCCACCGTCTGGAAACGGTAGCGACGCTCGCCAGAGCGTGGTTTTTGATAGTAGCATCCATCGTCTGGCGACAGTCACCATGGCAACGCCTGTCCCCGGAACTCCACCGTTTGCGACGGTAGCTACATTTTTTTTCGATAGATGAATGAATCAGAGGTCAGTAGTGACACAATTACCGCATCAAAACTGCCACCACTCTCGATGTAGGCCTGCTCTGCATCCATCAGAGTTTTTGAATCGGAAAGGAACTCGTTACGCCCCATAAAGTATCGGAAAGCGTGACGGATAATCGACTGGCGGACCCTTGCGGAATTTGAAAGTCGATCGATAAGGTCAATCGCATCGGTGACGTTGCCATCCAACAAGGGGTCGCCCGTGCCATCCAAAGAGCCAGCAGCAACGACAGGGAGCGTTTTGTAAACAGGCCTACCATCGATCTGAATTCCTCGCTCACGTGGCGCAGGTTTGATCAGGTTTTCCGGATGCTCGATACGCTCTTGCGTTCGATATCGGCCGAAGTCATCGTAGATTTCAAATGGCAGCCCGAGTGGGTCCATTTTTTTATGACATTTCCAGCAGTAATCCTCACCCGTCTTGTTCGCAAGTCGTTGCCGGAGCGTTTTGTGATGATCTTCCGGGACCACCGCATCGACGGTGATCGGCACATCTGGGATTGTTCCGGCAAGCAGTTTTTCACGAATCCACTTGCCGCGGCGAACCGGATCGGTTTCGAGATTTAGCGAGTGGGCAATCAACCATGCCGGGTGCGTAAGCATACCTTTGCGATTGGCGATTTTTGCCGGTTGGGTCGTTGGATAATTCCAATTCGTGTAATCAATATTAAAAAGTCGTCCTACATCCTCACCGCGCATTCTGGTGCCGGTCCGCGTTGCCGCTTCGCCCTTGTTCCAATAGGCCAATGGGATCGCGTCATAAGGGGCAGCAGCAGTTTGGCCTTTCCCAAAGCGGAGTTCGTAGCTGCCCATCAGCGTTTTGAACGACCGCACCCAGCCCTTACGGCGTTTGGTTTGAAAATTGGAGAACAACGTCCCCATCATCTGCATCTCTTTAATAAAGTCCCAATGTTCGTAAAGCTGGTCCTCGGTGAAACTCTCCCAGTCGTATTCCTTGAAATAATCGTAAATCTTTCGAAGGCGGTCCGATGCAGCTTTCATCGCCTCGTTATCCCCCGAATGAAAAACGTAGAATTTTTCGGTGGAGAGCAATTCTTCAAAGACGTTTTGATCCTTCTTCAAGACATGATCGACCAACAGATCGGCTTCATCGACCAGTCGTCCCTTGACGTTGTCATAACTGGAATGGGGGCCATTAAAACGCGCATCATCCTTGAACAGGGTCATCGCTTTTGTGTAGCCGAAGAATTCTCTAAAGAACCTCAATTTCCGGATCGGCGTATTAGTGATGCTTGAATTAAAA
>Ga0213861_10005328_pt1 | contig 10331 bp, 7 predicted proteins | sample PICome_4_FD_160110 | JGI IMG/M metagenome (GOLD analysis project Ga0213861, IMG submission 160110) | Coastal seawater microbial communities near Pivers Island, North Carolina, United States - PICO131 | ecosystem: Environmental > Aquatic > Marine > Coastal | place: USA: North Carolina | collected...
CAAGATTAAGAATACACCAATAATCACCCGTATTTAAACTTTTATTTACTGATTGTTTATTAGCATAATCAATAGCCATTTCAAATGTCAGCCATTTATTTTCACAATTAATATTAGTGTTTTTTGTTTCATTACTATTATTTTTATCACCATTGTTTTTATCACCATTGTTTTTATCACCATTGTTTTTAACAATTGTATATTTATGTTTAGCCAAGTCTAAAAATTTAGTATTATTATTTTTAGTATATTCTATACCTGTTCCAAAATCATATATCATTTTAACATAAGGATTTTGTAAGTTTTGATGAATACAATAAAAAAATTCATTTAATCTATCAGGATTTGTTTCATTATAAGATTGTAATATAATATTAATAAATGGTTGTGGTTTTAAAATAGTAGTTTCAACGTGTGATAAATAAGTATCTATTGAATTATATTGAATTTTAGGAGGTGTTTCGGTATTATGATGAACAATAATATCACAAGGAATATTATTTTTTAAAATATGAGGATAATAGTTTAATAATTCATCATACACTTTTTTATTAATAAATGTAATAAAAGCCGAAGCATTATAAATTGCTTTTTCTCTTTGTATAATAACTTGACTACGCAATGGTAAATGATTATTTACAAACATTTCTGTTTTTTTATTTAGTTCTGGTGTCATATCATTTATTAATACAATAGTTGGTATAACATTACAATAAGTAAAAGCAGTAGATATAAATACATCAATTTTATTCATTTTACATATATTATTTAACATATCAACATCTTGATTCATAGTTATATAGTTAAAATCATTTACTTGTAGTATTTTAAATTTAGTTTCTAAATTTAATTCTGGTTTAAAGTTAAAACTAATACCATTTGAGGGCGTTCTTTTTAATAGTATAATTTCATAATACTCATTATCTTTATTATTTGGTAAATGAGTAAAAAACCGCTCCCAAATAGCAATAGTATTGTTATTATTTGCTAATTGATAACAAACAGTATCTATCGCAATTTTTCTTTTCTTTTTATTTTTAATAGTAATATTAATATTATTATTATTAATGTTATTATTAGTGTGAGTTTCTAATAGTGTCATTGTATTAGTTATAGTATCAGTCATTGTATTAGTTATAGTATCAGTCATTGTATCAGTCATTGTATTAAAAAATATTTATATATCTTTATTACTTATCAAAATAGTTTTTAAATTGATAAAAATAAAAAATATAAACTAAAATATAAAAAAAATTATACTTATTAAACTATAATTTTTAATTTAGTTATTATATTAATAACTATTGTAGCCATCACTATGATACCCTTCGCCATTGGAATCTAAATATGAATTAACATTTTCTTCATCACAATCGTGTAGGCAATTCCACCAGATTGACTCTATTGGGTGACTTTGTGTGTCATTGAAAACATACAAACATCCCCAGCAAAAGTGTGTATGACACTGTTCGCAAGTCATATGGTCACAACCATCCTTTTCAAACATAGGAAAATTCTTGCTAATTTCTTTTGGACAACCAGGACAATATTTTGCCTCAGCAATATGTTCCAATGGCTTACAAGAATCGCAAAGTTTTCCCAAGTTATCTAAATCTCCACCACAAGGCAGTGGTTGAACAAATGCCTTACAACAATCATTACACCACATCGCTGCGGTTCCTGGTTGAATAGGTCCATTTGTTTCGAAAAAGCGGGTCAATGGTTCATATGGCGTGTCTTGTTGTTTCATACAAACTAAACAAGTCGAACAATTGTCAATAATTGTTCCTCGTGTAGGAGGTTGAACGTGAGAATCCATTTCTGTTTTGCAAGATTTACAAATGAAATGATGACACGAAGTCCAATGTGCCTCTTCAATAGGAACATCATCGATACAACAAGGACAATATACAATTGACAAAGGCTTAGGGCAAGAAAGACTGCGTGTCTTTGAAAGTAAACCCTTAAGATTTTGTAAATATAATCCGAAAACCATATCATCATAAGGGTCTAAGGTAACTCGACAACTTTTATAAACAACAGAAATAGTTGGCATAGGATGTTTTTGTCCTTGTGTCATATGTTCCATCAATAAAGTTGTATTAGCCAAATTCATTGGTTCGCCACAGCGTATCATTTTATCCATTTTGCTTGGAAAACCAATATGAGCTACAAGAAAACTAATTAATTCAGCAATATTTAATATTACTGTAGTTTGTGATTGTGCTACTTTGGAAGTAGATGACATACCCATAATTTTTGCTTCTTCAGAACTACGAACATCCTTTTCAAATGGTGCATCTTCACTAAACTTACCACCTTGTTTCTTCAAATCAATTAAATAACGATTGATTAATTTGATAGGATGAGTTTCTGGCAAGAAATAGATGATATGTGAAATAGATTCTGGATCAATACGCTCATTTTCTATAGCATTTACTTTTTCAGTATTTGAACTATTGAATAATGATCTACTCTGTGACAATTCAAAGAATACGTCACTAATGGGTGTCACATTCTTACGCTTTACGTTGTGTGTGTCGCTTGTTCCAGCAAATGTATATAAGTTACCATTATGATTATGTGCTGAACCTAAATTATGCATGAAATTTTCTTGATCTAATTGAAGAATCCATACAGAATCTCCTGATATTTCAAGAACAAGTCCAATTAATGGCACATTCATCCAAGGTTCACCATTGAATGGTTTACACAATACAATGGAACCTACGCGAATTTGAAAACTACCAGTAGTCATAAAACTCACATTCACATTTCGCCCCTTAAACTTTTCAGTAACAGAAGTGATTACTTGTTTAAGAGAATTATACTTTTGATTTAACGTATCAATCAAAGTAAATTTCTTAATAATTTCACACTTAATAGCATCATTACAAGTTGCTAAAATGAACTGTTGATGTTGGTTTAAGGCATCAGTATATACTTGAGCAACAATAGATGAAAACCATTTATCATTCATTTCAAGTTTACCAACACTATTCATTCCAAACATTTCTTGAATCACTTTGGGGTCAGCAAATACTTTTTGAAGCATATTAAGAAATTCAACAGGTAAATTAATATCCAATGTCAAAATTTTCATAATACATAAAAAGACTTGTTGTCTTGAAATGATAATGGTTTGAAACAAACTATGAAACATTAAACTCAAAGCCTTAAGAATTTCAACTGATGTAAAAGTAGAACTAACAGGCATACCAGTTTGGTTACTATCTTTTGCTTTATCTAATGAAATTATATTGGGTGGAGCATTATTACGAAACAACTTCATAATAATAGCTATAATGTGATATCCACTACCATCTTTAATAGCAGCAATCATATCTTGTTTTGATACGCTATCAATTGGTGGTAAAATCATAAACCAGTTGGTGTTTACACTCAATAATTTCATCAATTTCTCGCTTGTTTCAGCATCATCGCGAACAGAATTGAGCAATTGTGATGCATGAACTGCGTTAGAACCGGATAATCCTGCTTTGATAACACTAATTTTGTCAAGATATTCTGTTTTATCATCTTGATAAAATGACAATAAAACCTTATGTAATAATTGATAAACACGATGTGAAATCAAAATACTCGGGTTTATCTTAATTGTATTTAACATAAAATCTCGAACTTTAGTAATTAATTCATTTTTTGTAAGAATAGGTAAAAGTTCCTCGGCAGAAATAGTTGGTTCAATCGCAAAAAGGTCTCCAATACGAATAAATCCTTCTGGGGCATTTATAATAAATCCAGATTTGTTCGATTCTATTAAGGTTTTTAATTGCAACTTTCCACCATCACGCTTAAAGAGAAAAGGTGTAACCTTAATTGCATTAGGACACAAATTCATAACTTCTAAGAGTTGTTGTGTTAAATTATTAACAACATATCCATCGGTATGATAAGCAAAAGTTAAATATAAATCAGTAAGTTTATTTAACTTGCCTTGTAGTGCCGCATTTTTTATATGGGTAATAATCATCATTCCATCAGAAAAAGAACCATCTCCATGAAACACTAAATGTGTAATGTTATTGCTTTTTTCAAGAGCATATTTAATATAATTTGTATATGTCGCACAGGCTTGTTTCATATAATGTGTAGAAAATGTATCTATATTAGTATACATATATGATGATGCTTTCAAATCATTATTATTACCAAAATCACATAAAGTATATTTTTTACAACCTGAACTAATTATAAACTCAGATAAATTAGAAACAATAATGCGTTGAGGCATATTTCCCATAGAACCTGATCCATCAATAAGAAATAACCAATTCTCATCAAGTCTCATATTTTTGGAACGGTCAATATAGTGTGGTAAAACAATTTTAGCTTCACCACTATCTTGTTGTAAATTTTGTAAATAAGTAGTATTCATTTCAATTGTACCAGACGCCATTTTAAAAGTAACAAAGTAAAACCAAAACTTTTCTTATAAACGAAGAGTTATTTAATTTCTATATTAAATTTTATATTTTTCAATTTTTTAATTTTTTTTTTATTTTTTCTGTTTTAATTTATTATTTTAATTTATTATTTTAATTTATTATTTTAATTTATTATATTTAATTTCTGTTTCCAAAATTATTAAATGATTGTAATAATGGATTAATTTGATTAACAAATTGATTAACACTATTATTAATTTGTCTATTAATTTGTTCTGAATTTATAGTGGGAGATGCGTTAGAGTTAGGAACTCTTTGATTAATAAAACTATTTATAAATGGAGTGCTCATAGATACAAATGTATTAATATCATTTAACATAGGTTCTGTATTAATAATTGGGTCTGTTGTATTAGTAGTTGTATTATTACTTTGCGATTGATTTATATTTTCTTCATTACTTTCTTCATAATCCCCTTCTTCATAATCCTCTTCTTCATATTCCCCTTCTTCAGTTTCTTCATATTCCCCTTCTTCAGTTTCTTCATAATCCCCTTCTTCATAATCCCCTTCTTCATCATCACCATCATTTTCCGCTTCATTAGATATAGAAATATTAGATAAATCATATCTACAAAAAGGACACGTAGTATGATTATGTAACCAAGTATCAATACAATTAATATGAAATATATGATTACAATTATTTATAACTCTACAAATTATAGTATTACTAAAAGCTAATTGACAAATAGAACAAGACTCAACATTATTATTATTTTGTATATCACAAAATCTTGAAACATTAGTTATTAAATTTATATTAGATAATGGAATTCCTTCTTCTTGTAGTGTGTCATTATTAGAATTATTTAAATTTGTTGTTATAGTTCCTATAAATCCTCCAGATCCAATTGTTCCAAATCTATTATTAAATTCAAAATTATAAGGTATATCATTTATAACTTCATTTAATATTCTATTAATATTTAAATTTGAAGTATTAGTTTCTGTGCGAATTGTATTAATATTTGATGTATTTAGTGGTATAGGTATATTATATAAATTAGTTCTATTATATAGAGATGGGTCTGTTAAATTTGAAGATAAAGTATATGGTAATGGATTAGGTATAATAGGTCTTCTAATGTTAATTTCTTCATTATTAGTTCTTTGATTTATATTATTTATTTCATTTATATTATTAGGTATAGTTTGAGAATTAAATAAATTATATCTCGCATTAATAGGATTATTATGAGTAAATAAACTATTATTTGGTATATTAAAATTATTATATGATTGATTATTAGGATAATTATACATATTACAATATAAATTATAAGGTATATAATGTCTTTCTAAAAGTATTGTATTTTGATGTTGTGCTGTCATATGAGGATTCATATGAGGGTTCATATGTGAAGTATTTATATGAGGGTTCATACTTACTTTTTTTATTTTTTAATAAAAATAGTATTTAATTTTTTAGTTTGTAATTTTATTTTTACAATATAATTTTTTTATATTTTTAACTTATTATTTAATAAAAAATTGATTTAAATAAATATAAATATAAAAATAATAAATATAAATATAAAAATAATAAATATAAATATAAAAATAATAAAGTTTTATATATAAAAATACTATATATTTTATAATATAAAGTATTATATTAAGCTATCATGAATGGTATTAAAGGTATATTTAATAATGGAAATGATTGTTATATAAATGCTGCTTTACAATGTTTATCTGTAAGTCCGTTTATTATAGATTTTATAAATCAATATAAAACTAATGATGAAGAAATAATTAATATTATTAAAAAATATAATTTAGGTTCATATAAAGCAAATACTATTAATATAGAAGCTGATAAATTAATTAATTTAAAAAAAAATAATAAATTAGATATTTCTAATAAAGATATCAAATATTTAGAATATATAAGTAAAAATAGTTATCTTTTATATTTGTATTTATCATTTAAAAATATAATTAAAAATTTAAATGATACTTTAATTGATAAACCTTTATCAAATAAAGAATTTATACATATGAATGCCGAAATATCAGACTTTTTTGGATATGATTATTTATTCAATGGAGAACAAAATGACCCTCACGAATTTATGGCATATTTACTTGATAAATTACATGATTCTAAAAAAATATCAAAAAAAATAACAAAAACATCACAATTTGATAATTTAGATAATTTAGATGAATATTCTAAATTATATTATACTAATTATAAATCTACATATGAAAATAATTATTCATCATTTGTTAAAAATTTTTATTATTACATATTAACAGCAATTCAATGTAATAAATGTAAAACTATATCAAATGCCGTATCTCCAAGTGATATATTATGTTTATCTATTCCTGATGACTTTTTTAAAAAACCTATTATTAATGATGATTTAACTATTTATCATTGTTTAAATGATATGTTTAAAGTAGAAAGTATTCAATATAAGTGTGAAAAATGTAATAATTATGAAGATAATATTATGGAAAAAAAAATATTAACAAAATCTAACACTTTAATATTAAAAATTAAAAGATATCATGCTTTAGGTAATAGACTTGTAAAAAATAATATAAATATTAAATATCCATCAATACTTAATATGAAATCTTATATTGTTGGCGGAGATGAAAATACATCTTTAAATTATGAATTATATGGAATTATTAACCACGTAGGGGGTTTAAATTCAGGTCATTATTATTCATTTATAAAAAAATACAATGAAAAAAATAATAAATTTTATAAACAATGGTATTGTTGTAACGATTCTCAAGTTACAGACATTACCAATGAAGAAGCTTTAACATCACAAAATGCTTATATATTATTTTATAATTTAATAGAATAATAGAATAATGTAAGAGATATATTAATTAGATTATTTTTTTTAATCATTATTTTTTTTTAATCATTATTTTTTTTTAATCATTATTTTTTTTAATCATTATTTTTTTTAATCATTATTTTTTTTAATCATTATTTTTTTAATTATTTTTTTTTTTTTTTATTTTTTAATAAAATAATATAATTATATAATTGTTTAATTTAAAATAAAATCTAATTTTAGAATAACAATTAAATATAATTTTTAAAATAATATTATAAAATGATTTATCCTCAATTATCTGGAGAACCTAATTTTGTATTAATTGGTGTAGCTGCTGTTTTTGGTTTAATAATAATAATTGTTATGTATTATATTGTTACCAATAAAAATCAAAGAAGTGTTAAAAATTATAATACACCTATTATTAAAAAAGAAACATCTAATACTAATACTAAAAATACACAACCTTTATCAAGAGATGCTAATGGATATTACGCTTCTGTTGATTCTGCTCTTAATGTTCAACAACCATCTTCACAAATTAGTTCTGGAACAGTAAGTAATTCAAATATTAATCAAGTTTTTAATGTAAAAGAAAATATTTATACATTAGAAGATGCACCTGCTGTTTGTGGTGCTTTAGGTGCTGAAACGGCATCAATACAACAATTAATAGAAGCTCATAAAAACGGTGCTGACTGGTGTAATGTAGGTTGGACTAAAGATGGTTTAGCTGCTTACCCAATTCAATATTCAACTTGGAAAACATTACAAGATAATGAACCCAATAAACGTAATATTTGCGGTCGTCCAGGTATTAATTTAAGTCGTAATGACCCTAATCTTTTATATGGTGTTAACTGTTATGGTGTTAAACCTGAACCCAAAGGTAATGAAATAGTTAAAGATATTATCATTAGTGATAAACAACGTAAATTAGAACAAAAAATTGCTGAATTTCAAAGAAATATGAAAGCAATTGGTGTTGCTCCATTTAATACTGATAAATGGAGTGTTTAAACTAATACTTATTTTAATATTATATGATTTACTATGATTTATTTATTTTTTTATATAATTTTTTAACTTTAGTTTGTTTTTTTAATTTTAATAAATTTTTTTTAGTTGTTTTTAATTTTAAACCACAATTACATTTTTTTTTAGTAAATGTTAAATTACTCATTGTTATTAAATTCTTCATTTTTATCAATTGTTTTATATTATTATGTATTATGTATTACTTATATTTTAATAATTATAAAATCTAAAAATATTATAAAATCTAAAAATATTATAAAATCTAAAAATATTATAAAATCTAAAAATATTATAAAATCTAAAAATAAAAAAGTATAAAAAATATAGAACTATTAAAAATAAATAATAAATTTTTTATTATAAAACTATTTAATTATACATCAATAATTTTATTTGTATCTTTTGTAATAACAATGTATTTTTTTATAAATTGATAAAAATAACTAAACATATTTTGATTATTTATATTTTCATTATTTTCATTAAACATATGAATACCATTTTCTAATGCATCATCTTTCATAGTATTATATAAATTTATAAATGGTGTCATATCACTATTGTCGTTATTCATTTTAAATAATATTTAAAAATAATTAACATAATTAATTTATATATCTATAATGATACTATTTTTAAACCGCATAATAATAAAAAAAAATAATTAAAAAAAATAATTATAATAAATTATAATAAATTATTTTATTTATCATAACTATATTCTTTTTTATTACTTAATAAATACATTAAACTAATAAATTTACCTAATAATACACGCTCATTTGTTTTTAAAGAAAAATTATTATATCTAACCCATTTCATTAATAATTCAAATAATCTAACACAATAATCATAATGATAATAATTTTCATTAAGATTATAAGTTAGCCATTTCATACAATATTTTTTATTATAAATATTTATATGACGTGGTTGAATACAAAAATTAGGATTATATAGAGCAGTATCTGTATTATCTATATTATTATTTATTTGTAAATTATATGTTTTTTCAATATTATGTTTATATCTATTTTGTTTATCTTCTTTTAATTTTTTTTTATAATTATACTCATCAATAAATTGTTGTTCTTTAGATTTAATATCTATATCATTTATTTTTTCTGTATTAAAAGGTGTAGTTTGAGTATTATTATTAGTATCTTGATTTTTAAATTTAGAACTGTATGACATTTTTATTTTTTTAATTTATAATTAATAATTAAATTTTTAAATAACTCATTTATAAATATTATAATATAAAATAGATTAAATAAATAAAAAAAAAACGGATATAAATCTTAAATAATTAATATTAAAATATATTAATTTTTTTATTAATTATTTTTTATTAATTATTTTTTATTTTCAATCCTATTTTTTATAAAATTTTAAATCGTGCGAATTCACAAGATAATTTATGAACATCAATTTCATCAAAAGGAACTAATCCTTTACAACCTCCACAAGGAATTTTACGTTTCAAACAATCTTTACGTAAATGGTTTAATGTTTCTTCTAATGTTTCACAAATATGTTCGCAACGATTACATTGTTTATTTAATACACCATAACTATCTAAAAGAGTCCACATACAATCTTCAGCATATTCTTTTTTTGTTCTAAGAACAAACCCATAAGTTTGATATAAATCTAAACCTTTATATCCATAACAACAACGAGATGGACATTGTGCCATATCACCTTCTTGTGAATTTAAATAGTCTCGCACACAAGTTAAACAAATTGGATTTTTGTTTGCTGCCGGACATTTTTCTAAATAAATAGGTCGTCCTCTAACCATTTTTTCTTTAATGTTGTTCCAAGAAACAGGTAAAAAAGGTTCATTCAAACAAATAGGGCACATTGGTTTAGATAAAGACATTTTAAAATCAAATGTATTTTTAAATAAATGTAAATTTCTATTATCATAATAAATTTTAAAACTATAAAAATAAAAATCAATTTTATATAAAAAAAACAAAAAAATTAGTAAAAATGAGTTTTTTTT
>Ga0213861_10005329_pt1 | contig 10329 bp, 8 predicted proteins | sample PICome_4_FD_160110 | JGI IMG/M metagenome (GOLD analysis project Ga0213861, IMG submission 160110) | Coastal seawater microbial communities near Pivers Island, North Carolina, United States - PICO131 | ecosystem: Environmental > Aquatic > Marine > Coastal | place: USA: North Carolina | collected...
ATTTCGGCAATTTTCTCAGGTGTTAAATGAAAAAAGTAAATAAGGTTGTACTAGCCTATTCTGGCGGCCTTGATACATCCATCATTCTTAAGTGGTTACAGGAAACGTACGATTGCGAAGTCGTTACTTTTACGGCGGACATAGGCCAGGGCGAAGAGCTTGATCCTGCTCGTAAAAAGGCCGAACAAATGGGCGTGTCCGAAATTTTCGTAGAAGATTTAAAAGAAGAATTTGCTGCAGATTTTGTCTTTCCCATGTTTCGCGCAAATACAATATACGAAGGTGAATATTTACTTGGAACATCGATTGCTCGTCCGCTCATAGCCAAGTATCTTGTGGATATCGCAGCAAAAACCGGCGCAGATGCTGTGTCACATGGAGCCACGGGAAAAGGCAATGATCAAGTCCGTTTTGAGCTCAGTTCGTACGCGTTAAATCCGGACATAAAAATTATCGCACCTTGGCGGGAATGGGATTTATTGTCGCGGGATAAACTTATCCAATACGCTAAAACACATAATATTCCGGTGGATATCAAAGCCAGTGGTAAATCAGATTACTCAATGGATGCAAATTCGTTGCACATATCATATGAAGGAGGGGAACTCGAGGATCCTTGGTGTCAACCTGATGAGTCTGTTTGGCGCTGGACACGTTCATTAGTTGAGGCTGAGGATACCCCTGAAGAAATCGTTCTCGGTTATAAGGGCGGAGACATAGTTAGCGTCAACGGGCAAGAAATGTCTCCAGCTCAGGTGATGGAAACCCTCAATACAATGGGGTGCAGGCATGGTGTTGGTCGTGCAGACTTGGTTGAAAATCGATACGTAGGTATGAAATCCCGCGGGTGTTATGAAACTCCGGCGGGATCTATTATGTTGAAAGCTCATCGTGCGATGGAGTCAATAACTCTTGATCGCGAGGTTGCCCATCTTAAGGATCACATGATGCCTCGTTATGCCGAACTTATTTATAACGGCTATTGGTATAGTCCGGAACGACGCATGATGCAAACTATGATTGATGAATCACAGTTGGTTGTTAATGGTGAGGTACGGCTAGAATTATATAAAGGCAATATTATAATTCGTGGAAGACGTTCTGAGACAGATTCACTGTTTGATGAAAAAATAGCCACTTTTGAGGATGATGAAGGAATTTATAATCAGGCGGACGCAGAAGGCTTTATTCGATTAAATTCGCTTCGTCTTCGTATTGCCGGTATGCGTGGAAGATAAACTGGACGCTACAATCTCGGTAGTCGTTCCGAGCCTAAATGAAAAGGAAGCGCTGCTTGAATGCGTGCAACAACTAGTTGACCGGAACGACATTGATGAGATTATAATCGTCGATAGTAGCAGATCTCGCACGATGTGCGATTTTTATCAGAATCAATTCTTTGCATTGAAAGATCTTAAAGAGCGGCTGATTGTAATCGGGTGCACACAACAAGCTCGTTCGTTGCAAATGAACATTGGCGCTGAACTTGCTTCGGGTACGTTTGTATTATTTTTACATGCCGATACTAGGTTACCCAAAATCGATTTAAAAATTTTTTTTACCAATAAATTTGTGAAATTGAACTGGGGTTTCTTCCGGGTTCAATTGGACGGGAGTGAAGTATGGAAGTTTGTACTTCAAACTTGTATGAGCTATCGTGCACGATTGACCGGTATAGCAACAGGAGATATGTGTATATTCGTTCGTAACGATACTTGGAAACAATATGGTCCGTTTGGAGATATTCCTCTTATGGAGGATATCGACTTATGTTCAAGGCTGCGGAAATTCTCAAAACCCTACATAGTATCTAGTCCGGTTATAACATCGGCCCGTCGATGGCGGCAAAGGGGTGTTGGCAGAACAATCTTGGAAATGTGGAAACTTAGATTGATGTTTTGGCGGGGAGTGCCGATACAGCGCATTAGACAGATCTATCAGAATGAAAATTGAATATGCAGATCGTATTATTCGCCAAATGGCCTGAGGCTGGAAAAGTAAAAACCCGTTTGTCTCCTATCTTTGATGCGGAAAAATGCGCTGATTTCGCTGAGTTATTAATTCAGTGCACAATGAATAAAATAGCTCTTAGTAAATTTACGGATCGTAAACTGGCAATTTGGCCGCCTTATTGCGTAGAACGAGCTCGTAATAAATTTCAAATTAGTACTATCCCTCAGAGTGCGGGCGACCTTGGTGATAAAATGGCCGATGTAATTCAACTGGGTATCAATGCTGGTTCGCCGTGTGTCATTTTAGGTTGTGATGTCCCACATATCGAGGTCGGTATTTTAAATCAGGCTTATGATTATCTTGATTCTGGTAATGATGTCATTGGGCCGACTAACGACGGAGGATTTTATTTAATTGGTTTACACCGTTTCGACCCGGTAGTGTTTGAGAATATAGTATGGGGCGGTAACCAAGTATTTAATCAGGTGATGCGTAACTACTTCTCAGTTTTTAATGACAGAATTTATACATTGCCTTTAGTGAGAGATCTTGATGAGCCAGATGACGTGCGAGAGGTAGCGACAACTTTTGAGCCTATCGCCTGTTTTTTAAAATCGCTAGAAACAGGCGATTTAAGAAACTCTAGTAACGATTAATCAATTGTTAGTATTCTATAGACTTTGAATATACTAGTTATAAAACAGACTTCTCTTGGGGATGTATTGCATTCGACGGGGCATATACGAGCACTTAAAACTCAATTTCCAAATAGTCATTTGACGCTTTTAACCGCAAGTACATCGGCAGAAATTTTCATAAACAATCCTTATGTTGATGAAATCATCTGTTTTGAAAGGTACGCAGTAAAACAGAAATGGTTATCTAACCCATCTTGGGTATTCTCCCATTTTCGAGAAGTAATTCGACAAGTTAGGAATCGTAATTATGATCTCGCCATAGATTTGCAAGGTAGATGGAAGTCGGTTCTGTTTCTATATTTATGTAAGGCGTCTCACAAGTATGTTAAGGGGCGTTGGCTAGGTGTGCACGGATTTCGCGATCGATCATTACATGCGTTGTCGGAAATGGATCAAGTGTTAAAGCTTGCGAAGGTAGATACGTCCGATACATCAATGGAGTTCTTCTCTGCTGCTGACGTTAATGCGTCCGTTAACTCGCGTTTAGTGAAATCTGGTTATAAGAATCAGCCTATTGTCTTGATTAGTCCTTTTACCCGCTGGCAAAGCAAAAACTGGTCGTTGAAAAACTATGAAGAACTAATTCATCGATTACCGACCGAGGTGGTGCCAGTGATTACCGGATCGGTCTCCGATGCGTCAAAAGTTGAGTCGTTGGTAGGCTCTTCTACAAATAGTTTACTTATTAATTTTTGTGGTGAACTGGGATTACAGGAGTTCGCAGAACTGGTGCGTAAAGCCGCTGTGGTCGTTAGCGGCGATAGCTTCGCAATGCATCTTGCTGTTGCCTGCCATACTCCGGTTATTGCGTTGTTCGGGCCTACTGATGAATTAAAAGTTGGGCCCGGAAACCCGAGAGATAAAGTTTTGCGGAGTAAGAAGGAGTGTCGTCGTTGTTACGATCGCGTATGTAAGCGTCAATGTATCGACGCGATTTCAGCAGAACAAGTTTGCACGGAGGTGCAAACTATATTAGCTACGCCAATAGTGCCGTGAAAAAAGAACAAGTAGGGTAAAGAGTTCCAGACGACCCAGTAACATGGTTCCGGCCAAAATCCATTTTCCTGAATCCGAAACCGACGCGTAGTTTTGAGCAACGGCGCCCAAGCCTGGGCCTAGATTATTTAAGCACGCCGTTACTGCAGAAAATGCCGACACTGGATCCAGACCTGTTGCTGTCATTAACAGAGACAAAACAACATAGGAAAGTATGTACAGGGCGAGAAACCCCCATACAGCATTAATTACTTGCTCCGGCACGGGTTTGGAACCGAGCTTAATAGGGATAACCGCTTGGGGATGTATAAGTTGATGTATTTCCCGCCGGCCTTGTTTAAATAACAATATAGTGCGTATGACTTTTATTCCGCCGGAGGTTGACCCGGCACAGCCGCCAACAGCACTTAAAAGAATCAACATTATGGGCAGGAAAGTCGGCCACCAACTGAATCCTGTACTTGTAAATCCGGTGGTGGTGGCAATGGAAATCACCTGAAAAGTACCTTGCGCTAGGGTATCTGTAAATGAATCGTACGCATTGAAATGAGTAAGTGTAACAACACAAATAACGATTGAAACGAAGATGAGCAAGAAGAATACCCGGGCTTCTGGATCATGTAGGTACGAATTGAAACGACGGCTGCGAAATGCCATGAAATGCAGACCGAAATTCAGGCTTGAAATAATCATGAAAATAGAGGATACCGCATAGATATTTATGCTACCAAAATATCCTAAACTCGCATCGTGAGTTGAAAACCCGCCGATTGCCACGGTGGAGAAGCTATGGCATATGGCGTCAAATAATGACATGCCAGACGCATAGTAAGCCATTGCGCACAAAGCGGTTAATCCAGCGTAGATAAACCATAATGCTTTGGCAGTTTGTGTGATTCGGGGAGTGAGCTTAGAATTCTTCAATGGACCGGGAGTTTCAGCAAGATAGAGCTGCATTCCGCCCACTCCTAGCATCGGCATTACGGCTACAGCGAGTACAATAATACCCATGCCACCTAACCATTGCAGTTGTTGACGATAAAACAAGAGCGATTTGGGAAGGGTATCGAGATTGGTTAGAACAGTGGCGCCGGTTGTCGTAAGTCCGGACATTGATTCGAAAAATGCATCCGTAATACGGATTTCAATTTCGCTAGAGGTAATGAAAGGTAATGCGCCAAACGCTGCTAGCACTGTCCAAAACAAAACCACAATAAGGAATCCATCCCTGAATCGGAGTTCTTTACGAAACTTTCGCACGGGCCACCAACATGCAACTCCTGCTGATAACGCTACCCCAGCGCTTAATAAGAAAGCGTAGACACTATTTTCATTGTACAGCCAAGCAACGAAAGCGGGTGGCAGGAGTGTGGAGCTAAATAGCGATAGAAGTACGCCAAGAATTTTGAGTACGACTCTATGTTGCATTGGTTTCTGTCAATGTTAAGTTAAATAAATGTTGCCGCAACCTGAAACAATCGCTCTATCTTTGGAATATGTGTTTTGTCTACTACAAAAATTATTACGTGGTCTTTCGCTTCTATTACAATATTATCGTGGGCGATTAGCACATCATTCCCGCGGAGTATTGCACCGATGGAGGCTCCCTGAGGTAAATCAATTTGATCGATTCGTTTTCCAACCACACGGGAGTTTTCTGGATCGCCATGTGCAATAGCTTCGATCGCCTCGGCAGCGCCTCGACGCAGAGAGTGAACCGCTACTACATCACCACGGCGCACGTGGGCTAACAATGAGCCTATTGTTGCCAAACGGGGCGATAGTGCAACATCAAGCACACTGCTTTGCATTAAATCGACATACGCTGGCCGATTGACCAGTGACATAACTCGATTTGCGCCGAGTTGTTTGGCGAGCATGGCAGACAGTATGTTTGCTTCATCGTCATTGGTCAAAGCGAAATATAGTTCGGTATTTTCTATATTTTCCTGAATTAATAATTCCTCGTCCGCAACATTACCTGATAGTACAACAGTATTTTCAAGGCGTTCCGAAACATATTGCGCGCGATTTTTATTCAATTCAATCAGTTTGGTTTGGTAGTTATATTTTTCAAGGGTTTGAGCTAGACGAAATCCAATATTTCCAGCACCAGCCAAAATGATCTTACGACCTGGTTTGCTTACGCTAAGCAGCTCTTGCATAACCTTGGGTATGTCAGCATGAGCTGCCACAAAAAATACCTCGTCGCCGGACTCAATAACGGTATCGCCTGTGGGAATTATGGCACTTTCCTTTCGATAGATAGCGGCGACTCTCGCATCCGTATCAGGTAGGTGCTCGCGCAGCTCGCGGACCCTATGGTTTACCATTGGGCTTCCGGAATAGGCTTTAACGGCAACGAGTTGAATTTTCCCCCCCGCGAAATCGACTACTTGTAGAGCTCCCGGGTATTCAATAAGCCTTAATACTTGCTCAGTAACCAGCTCCTCAGGGCTTATAATAACGTCTACGGGAACTGCTTCGTTACAAAATATTTCAGGATGAGTTAAATACTCTTGGGCTCGTATACGAGCTATCTTTTTAGGTGTTTTAAATAATGTCCACGCAATTTGACACGCGGTCATATTAACTTCATCTTTGTCCGTCACTGCTAGAACAAGGTCAGCATCCTCCATTCCGGCTTGTTCTAGAATTTCCGGATAGGAAGCAGAGCCGTGTACCGTTCGTATATCCAAGCGATCCTGCAGACCGCTTAGTTCGGTTTGGTTCGAATCAACTAATGTGATGTCATTATTTTCCCGAGAAAGAATTTCAGCCATGGACAGTCCGACTTGTCCTGCCCCAAGAATTATGATCTTCATGTTTTGGGTTTCCCTGACTTTTTGATTGCTTTGTTGTCGATTCCGAGGCTCTTCATTTTACGATAAAGGTGTGTTCGCTCCAGTCCAGTGCGAATGGCAAGTTCCGTCATGTTGCCACCCGATAATTTTAGATGATGTAATAGATACGTTCTTTCAAATTCTTCTCTTGCATCGCGAAGGTTTCCATCAAGGTTTGACGGATCCTGTTGTATCTCTATTTTCGGTTGACCAGACAATTCGCCTTGGACGTCTGCACTTGATATTTCTTCACTTTCTGAAATGATGATTAAACGCCTAACCATGTTTTGTAGCTCGCGCACGTTACCTGGCCAATGATGGCTTCGAAGTTGGTTGAGAGCGCCCGGTGAAAACCGTCGATACGGATATCCTTCTTCTTCAACGGCTCGGGAAACCATTGAACTAACTAACGCCGTTATATCGTCACGATGACTTCGTAGCGGCGGGACTTCGATGGGTAATTGATTTAATCGGTCATAAAGGTCACGTCGAAACAAGCCTTTATCAACCATCGCGCGAAGAGGCTGATTAGTGGTGGCGATTACTCTTACATCGAACTGAACACTGGTTCGCCCTCCAACACGAAAAAAACTTCTTTCTTCCAGCGCGCTTAAAAGTTTCGTTTGCAGGTCACTATCCAAATCTCCAACTTCATCTAGAACCAGAGTTCCGCCATTTGCTTGTTCAAGACTGCCAGGAGTGGACTGGTCTAGCTCTTGCCCAAACAGTTGTATGGCAATATTTTCCGCGGGTAGTGCACCTAGATTTATCTCAATGAACGAAGCGTTTGCCCTTCGACTGCGCTGGTGTAGTAGACGGCAGACTACACCTTTTCCTGCCCCTGTCTCACCGGTTACTAGAATCCAGTTATCTGTGGCTGCAAAGCGATCAATTTTTTGTCTGAGCAAGGTTAATGTGGAGCTTTCACCAATAAGTTTGGTCGCGGGTTCAAGTTGGCTTCGCAGGTTGAGGTTTTCTTCTGAAAGACGTCTGGTTTGTAATGCACGATCTACAGTAACAAGAAGCTTTGCTGTCGAAAGGGGTTTTTCCAGAAAGTCATATGCCCCTAATCTTATCGCTTCAACCGCGGTGTCGACAGTACCATGACCGGAAATCATAATAATTGACGATGTACATCCACTATCTATCCATTCTTTTAATAGCGTTATACCATCGGTGCCGGGCATCCAAATATCAAGTAGGACTATTCCCGGCTCAACTTTCGTCATTACCTCTCGTGCTTCGTCGGCGTTTTTGGCTGTGTGGGTGTTAAATCCTTCATCAGCAAGAATATCGCTAATTATGCTTCGAATATCGGGTTCATCGTCGACGATAAGGATGTGGGTGTCTATCAACATCTACTCCTGTTGCTGTTTTTGGCTATGTGTGGTTTGGGGGTTTTTAGCGCTGCTATCTGTATAGGGTAGTCTTATTTTTACCCATGCACCCTCTGTTGAGTTGCCAACATTAATTCGTCCATTGTGTTCTTCGACAATACGTCGAACTATAGCTAGCCCTAAACCAGTTCCTTTTTCTTTTGTTGTTACGTAGGGTTCGAAAATGCGTTCGAGCAGATCTTCAGGAACTCCTGGTCCGTTGTCTTGTACCGATATCTCAACCCATGCCTTACTCGTGCTTTGCTCAAGTCTGCTAGATATAACAATCTGAGGTCGATTTTCTTGTGCGCTTAGTGCGTCGCGCGAGTTAATGATTAAATTATTAAGAACTTGTCTTAATTGCGATGGATCTACCTGAATTGGTGGAAGTGTTTCGTCTAAATTAGTTTGCACTAATAGTTCGTCGTTGGTCTCGTGAAGCTCAGCGACATCCTGAATAAGTCGATTTATATCGGTTTCTAGTAAATTGATTTTTACAGGTTGAGCGTATTCGGAGAAAGCATTTACCATGGTTTTCATGGATTCAACTTGTTGTGCGATCGTTCGCGTCGCTCGATCCAGGGTATCTCTTTGGTTACCTGTAAGACCGGGTAGATATTTATGACGAATCCGTTCAGCAGAAAGCTGAATGGGAGTTAAAGGGTTTTTAATCTCGTGTGCAAGACGCCGAGCAACTTCCCCCCACGCCGCATTACGTTGTGCTCGCACTAATTCGGTTAGATCATCAAATAGGATTACGAATCCTCCGGGGTCTGAGCGTTCTCCGGGAATGAACGCGCCGCGAGTTAACAATGTCTGTCTACCGCGTTCACTATTCAAATTAATTTCGTGTCGCCACTCGATAGCTTTTTTTAGAATTTCGTCTTCGATATCAAGGAACAAAGGTTCTACCCAGGGATTTGCTAATGTAATAGCTGTGGATGCCTGGCCTATGAATGATTGTAAACTGGTATTTAGTATATTTTCTGCAGATTCATTGCATGTGATCAATAAACCGTTTGTATCGAATGACATAACGCCACTTGATAAGTGAGCGAGAAGTGCTTCAAGGTATGTGCGTTGCTGCTCAACCTGTTTCTGGCTCGATGCTGCTTGGGTTTGAGCTTGTTGTATTTCCCGAGTCATATCATTGAACGATCGGACGAGAACACCTAGCTCATCGCTTCCGGTTTCCTTTAAGCGTGTTTCATAATCACCCTGAGCAACGGCTCTTGTACCTTCAGCCAGTTGGCGCATGGGTTGCATCATTCTTCGCGATAAATAAAGAGCAATCCAAAATGAAATTAGGCCGGTCATCAAAGCAATAAGTGATAACGTAACTACAAAATTAAATTTTAACGGCGTACGCAAATATTGTAGTTTTTCGTATTCTTCCGATGCGGTCTGAATACTTGCTCCGAGTTTGGAGAAACGGAGTGGAAGCGGGTATAAAACTTGTAGATATCGACTGCTGAAAACTACGCTCTGTGCGCGTAGTGGTAAAACAATTCGCAGCTGCAAGGCACCTTGACTCAACGGTTCTATCTGACTGTATTCGAGTCCTGAGGTTACTCGTTCTAATATACGTTTATCGGGTGTGTCTGGGATTAGTGCGCCAGAAAGATCTTGACTGGACGCAACAATACTGCCATTCCGAGCAAATACGCTCATTTCAGAGTACTCCCCATTTTCACGAAATTCGTCTAACAGTCGAATTAACTCAATATCAGAATTTGTGTCGCTGATTAAAATGGATTGATTTTTAACCTGACGGATCAAGTCCCGGTTTATTGCCGCAAGCGAATTTTGCCCTAACAGCATTGCATCATCCAGAGCCTTTTCGATACGTACGTCAAACCAACTATCAATACTCCGACTCAGAAACTGAATAGCGAAGTAATAAACAACGCTGAGTGGCAACAGACTTAGTAAGGCGAAAGCGAAGACTAATCTAACACTAAGTTTGGAGCCTAAAATACCGGCACGGTATTGTTTAAATAACCGCCAGATATTAACACTGATGAGAATTGCCAGTAATGAGGCACCAAAGATATTGAAGTAGAGTAAGAAGGAATAATAGCGATCGAATTTTCCGTCCGGCTGCGCTGCGGACGTAAACATAAATGATGTAGCTAACAAAATAACCGAGAAGGATATTGCCAGGCTAGGATGCTTCAGGAAAGCGACTAATCTACGACTGGCCACAGTTTCCATGAGCTATCCAGATCCCACGAAGGGGAAATTTCACCTAGTAATTTTAATGGAGACGGGAATTTATTTTTATTTAAACGTACACGCATTCCCATGCGATATCCTGATTCACTTTTCGGCAGGGTAGCCGTAATTGCTGGTAGAGTCGTTTTAAAATCTGAGAGGCTTTCCATTGCTTCTCTAACGGATATGAACGACTCTTGCTCATTAGTCGAGTCATCGATCAACAAGTATTGGTCATATAAGGAGTGA
>Ga0213861_10005332_pt1 | contig 10324 bp, 7 predicted proteins | sample PICome_4_FD_160110 | JGI IMG/M metagenome (GOLD analysis project Ga0213861, IMG submission 160110) | Coastal seawater microbial communities near Pivers Island, North Carolina, United States - PICO131 | ecosystem: Environmental > Aquatic > Marine > Coastal | place: USA: North Carolina | collected...
ATTTACTTTATTACTTCCAGAGGCTACTTTCTTATCCGAGCCCTTTACAACTGAAACCAACGTTTGGATTCTATACACCATCCATATAATGGAAAGTAACAATAGAACACCTACTCCAATTAGAAATCCGTACATACCTTAATTTTTTAGGCTGTTATTAAATATGATGATGATAACTCTCTTCCAGCATTGGGTGGTTCTTAGGAATCAAATTCCCCTTGGCTAGGCCTCCTAATACTACCAACGCCACTGCCGAACCGTATACTAAGAACATTCCAACTTCCATAAATCCAACGCCACCATTATGTCCAAGTGTGCCTGGCTGAACCATTAAGAAGAAATCTACCCAGTGACCAGCAATGATCAAAGAACAAACTAACTTCAAAAATACACCATGTCTTTTGGCATCTCTAGTCATTAAAACTAGGAACGGTAACACAAAGTTCATCCCTATATTGACGAAAATGAACGGTCCATACACATCACTTGACAGTCTCTCAATAAAGTAAACTGATTCTTCAGGTATATTGGCATAATAGATCAATAGGAACTGAGAAAACCATAGATAAGTCCAGAAGATTGTAAAACCAAAGACGAACTTTCCTAAATCGTGAATGTGATTTTCATTGACCATCTCAAGGTATCCTTCTCCCTTGAGAAAGATCGTAAGCAAAGTCATTGCAGATAAACCAGCAACAAACCATGAGGAAAATACATACCATCCGAAAAGCGTAGAAAACCAGTGCGTATCGATTGACATTACCCAATCCCATGCAGAAATCGAAGATGAAACAGCAAAGAAAATAATAAAGTATGCTGAGGTACTTCTGATTTTATACCAAGAGGTACTACCTCCTAGCGTATCTTCCGCATAAGAAAGTTTCTTTAACTTATTGAAGAAAAACACCCAAAACCCGAAGAATAAAACCATTCTAGCGATATAGAATACAGGGAATGTTCCTTTTGCCATTGGCCAATAGAAAAAAGCACCCTTACCATCAATGATCTTATCATATTCAGGGGAAGCTTTATCAAACAAATAGCTATGTGTCCAGTGAAATAAATCATGGTTTGCTATAAAGAAGGTAGCAATCATTAGTACTGCAGCATACGGCAACCAGTTTCCAAAAGAAAGCATTACTCTTACAATTGGAGCAGACCAACCTGCCTGAGCTGCGTATTGAATTGCAAAGAAGAATACTCCTACAATCGCAATTCCAGTGAAGTACACGTTGTTTATCCACATGTTGGCATAAAGTCTTTCGTACCAATGGAAAGCATGAGCACCTGCTTCAGCTCCTTCTTCGTGATGACCGCCAAAAATCGCCATGACAATACCTATGCCTAGCAAAATAGCGCCGATAACCAAAACTGTCATGATCGACTTCTTAGTCGATGCTTTGAACTCAAACTTTTGGTCCAGATTATAGTGTTGTGCGTCGTGAGCCATAATTAATTTGCTGGAGTTTCTTCAGTTGTTACTTCGGCCTCAGCTACCACAGGAGTTTGTGCACCTTGACCACCTTGAATTTTTTGTTTCACGTAGTGAACTATCTTCCATCGATCTTCAGGTAGGATTTGAGAACCGTGAGCTCCCATTCTTCCTTTTCCTTTTGTGATCACATGGTAAATATGTCCCTCAGGGAGTCCTATGTAGGCTCCACCAGTTAAATTAGCAACACCGCCAATTTTTTCACCTGCTTTACCATCACCTTGACCACCTTTTCCATGGCAGGTCGAACAGTAATTTAAGAACAACTGCTCTCCATCTTTCAACACATCCTCAGTTAGCTCTACTGGATTCATTACAGTTTCTCCAGCTATATCCACTTCAAATGCTTTTAATCGATAAGGCAAATAACCATTCTTATTTCTAGGGACAGTATTGGCTACAGGCTCTCGCATGTTCATATTGTTCGGATTGTGAATATTACTATTGTAATATTCACCCTTTCCATCCTCACGAGTTGAAAGCCAAGAACCCTGTGACTCATCAGTGATTTGAGTTAATGGCTCATATGCCACAGAATGATACATTTGAGGCGCATATTCTAGACCTTGATCATCTCCCCCAGCTTTACATCCAAACAGAATAATTCCCGCCAATGCAAAACCAAGTACGTTGTATGTGTTAGTAATCTTCATATTTACAGATTTACTATTCAAAACTTTTTTTATTAACCTCTGATGCTCCAGAAGACTTAAGAATTTCTTCGATTTTAGCTAGATCCATTGCTTTGTTGTTTGCAATGTCAATTGCCATGATGTGCTTGTCATCTGTGCTGCGAACATCAAATATTCTCGGCTGAGCCCAAGGCTTAAGATTAGAGCTTATCATGAAAACACCAACCATACCGAAAGCTGCTAGTAAGACAGTCATTTCAAAAGTGACAGGAATAAAATCAGGGAAAGCAGCATAATCTTTACCACCGATAATCATAGGCCAGTCAAACCGCATCATGTAAAACTGCATTGTCAAGGCCAAGCTGGTACCGAGCATTCCAAAAAGGAAAGCAGCAATAGGTAACTTGCTTCTTTTATAGCCTAAAACATGCTCTAGACCGTGAACGGGATAAGGAGAATATACTTCATGGATTTTCACACCACTTGATCTCACTTGCTCTACCGCATGGAGTAATACGTCCTCATCGTCAAATACTCCTAAAACAAAATTTGTATCTCTTTCCATGATTATTTAGACACTTTTTCAGATGAAGATTTTAAAACAGACTTTACCTCAGCCATGTTGATCACAGGGAAGAATTTAGCAAACAAGAAGAATAAGGTAAAGAACAATCCAAATGTAAATAGATACACTCCAACGTCAGCCCAAGTTGGGTAGAACATCGCCCAAGAAGAAGGCAAGTAATCTCTGTGAAGTGAGGTAACGATAATTACAAATCGCTCAAACCACATACCGATGTTTACAACAATAGAAAGTGCAAACGTAGCAACAATTGAAGTTCTGATCTTTTTAATCCAGAATAGCTGAGGAGAAATAACGTTACATGTCATCATCGTCCAATAAGCCCAGAAATATGGACCAGTCGCTCTATTATAGAAAGCATAAAATTCAGGTTCAACTCCAGAGTACCACGCTATAAAGAATTCAGTAATGTAGGCAACACCTACAATTGAACCAGTTACAATGATTACAATATTCATCAATTCGATGTGACCAATAGTGATGTAATCTTCAAGTTTGAAAACTTTTCTGGTTACGATCATCAGCGTCAGTACCATTGCAAATCCTGAGAAAATCGCTCCTGCAACAAAGTATGGAGGGAAGATAGTCGTGTGCCATCCAGGAATAACTGAAGTAGCAAAGTCAAAGGATACAATCGTATGTACAGAAAGTACAAGTGGGGTAGCTAAGCCTGCAAGAATCAAAGAAACTGATTCGTAACGCATCCAAGTTTTTGCAGCGCCATCCCAACCAAATGAAAGTGCTCCATAAATAGTTTTTCTCAAACCAGTAGTACGATCACGAATAGTGGCGAAATCAGGAATTAAACCGATATACCAGAATACGAGTGATACAGAGAAATACGTTGAAATCGCGAACACATCCCATAAGAGCGGAGAGTTAAAGTTAACCCAAAGCGATCCAAATGTATTTGGAAGAGGAAGTGCCCAATAAGCACCTAACCATGGACGACCCATGTGGATCACCGGGAACATTGCCGCGCAAATAACTGCGAAAATGGTCATCGCTTCAGCAGCTCGGTTAATAGATGTTCTCCATTTTTGTCTGAAAAGCAATAAAACCGCTGAAATCAAAGTACCAGCGTGACCGATACCAACCCACCAAACGAAGTTGGTGATATCCCAGGCCCAGCCCACGGTTTTATTTAAGCCCCACATGCCGATCCCTTCCCAAAGGGTGGCTATTAGAGCAATTGATCCTAGAGCCAATACTCCGGCAGCGGTAAGGAAAGCAAGGAACCAAGCTAAAGATGGTTTGCCTTCTACTTGACGGGACACATCATGTGTCACATCATGGTAGGTTTTACCCCCGGTAACTAACGGCTCTCGTACGGATGAAGTAACCTGCATAGTTTATAAAATTAAGATTACGCTTCGTTTTTGTCTTTATTTCTGATTTTGGTAAAGTACCATACGTTAGGACTAACGTTGATCTCTTCCAATACATGGTATGCTCTTTCTTCTCCTACTTCTTTCAAGGCAGAGGTACTGTTATCCTCAATCTTAAGAAGTTTAGAAACCTGGCTATTTGGATCATTCATGTCACCAAAAACTAAAGCATCTGTAGGACAAGCCACTGCACAAGCCACGTTGATTTCACCGTCTTGTACTTTGCGCTTCTCGCGCTTGGCTGTCAATTTACCAGCTTGAATACGCTGAACACACATTGAACATTTCTCCATTACTCCTCTTACACGAACAGTAACATCTGGATTCAACACCATTTTACCCAAATCATCGTTTTGAGCAGTATTTACTCCTGCGAAGTCCTTATTGTCATGATACTTAAACCAGTTGAATCGACGTACTTTATACGGACAGTTGTTTGCACAATACCTTGTACCTATACATCTGTTGTAAGTCATTTGATTCAATCCCTCTGAAGAGTGGGTGGTAGCAGCAACTGGACATACCGTCTCACATGGAGCGTTATTACATTGCTGGCACATCATTGGCTGGAAAGTAACCTCTGGATTATCTGCAGCGACTTCCATCCCTCTCAAATCATCAGCAGGAGCATCAGAAGAATAATAGCGGTCAATTCTGATCCAAGCCATTTCTCTTCTATTTAATACTTCTTGCTTTCCAACTACCGCCACGTTGTTTTCAACTTGACAAGCAACAGAACATGCACTACAACCGATACAAGAATTCATATCGATGGCAAGTCCCCAATGGTGCTGGCTATATTGATGGCCTTTCCAAAGAGATATTTTTGAAGGCTTAATGAATTCACCATCCTTGTAAATCTCCGGATGATATCTTCCTGCACCTGCATTTTCTTTATATTCTCCCAAAGTAGCTTCTTGGATAACATTTTCACGTCCCATGAAGGTTTGGTGAGTTTGAGTTCTCGCAATCTTGTATTTATCTTCAGTTACAGCAACTTCTACTCCTGAGATGATATCAAAATTAACAAAGCCTTTAGAAGCGTCTAATAATTCATAGGCATTAACACCTACACCATTTGCTACTCTTCCAGCCTTTGTCCTTCCATATCCTAAAGCCAAACCGAAAGTACCATCTGCCTGACCAGGTTGAATCATAATCGGAACGATTAATGATTTTCCATTTACAGTGATAGAAGCTTTTCCGGTATTCTCCTCAAACATAGTTACTCCATTTTCTGAAGCCCATTTTTGAGAAACGGTAAGGTAATTATCCCAAGTTGCCTTAGTGATTGGATCTGGCATTTCCTGAAGCCATGGAATGTTGGCGTAAATACCATTTCCTATTCCAACTTTAGAATAAATAACCAATTCAACACCTGCATTTGATGCAGCATAGGTCTTTGCTACGACAGCTGCTGCTGCACTTGCGTCAGAGATAGGTGTTGGAGCAGATGCTGGCGAATCAATTGCCAAAACACCATTATATAAAGTAGTATCCCAGAACTCTTGGAAATTATTACCGGTCTCCACTAATGTGAACACTTCATTTTCCCATACAGATTGAAGGAAATCGTAATAATTTGTAGTAGATCCGGCCCAAATAAGGAATGATTCCTGAGCTTGTCTCGTATCAAATAACGGAGAGATTGTCGGTTGTGATAATGAGAAATGTCCTCGCTTAGGTTCGAAGTCATTCCAGGATTCCAAATAATGGTGATCTGGAGCAACCATTTGAACCAATGATGAGGTTTCATCCATCGTACCGTTGGTAGCAATACTCACTTTTGCTTTTGCTATACCTTCGGCAATCTCAGCACCTCGTGCAAAGTCATAAACAGGATTACAATTGTAGAAAATCACTGCACCAACTTGTCCGCCTTTCAATTCATTAACAAACTGATTCATTCTAGAATCATCCCCTTTTCTGAAGTGAACAGGGTTTGCAAAATCTACTGTAGTACCATTAGCACCAAGCATCTCGTTTATTGCGTTGACTACTACCTGAACATTTGGATCATTTGAACCAGAGACTACCAATGAAGCTCCTTTACTTGCCCAAAGATCATTCGCTGCTTTGTCAAGATGAGCAATCTCCACAGCTGGCGCTGAAACCGCAGCTGCTCCTGCTTTCTTGGCAATTGCATTATATAAAGCTAAAATCGCCAATCCACTTTGAGAAGCTTTGATTGGTGTTCTGTAATCTGCGTTTGCTCCTGTCATGGACAGGTTAGACTCGAACTGATAATGTCTGGACATTTCAGGACGCTCTTTGCTAATCTTACGAGTTTTTGCGTATTGACCTGCAAATTCAATTGGTGAAATCCAAGTACCTAGGAAATCCGCTCCAAAAGAAACGATTGTCTTTGCTTTATCGAAAGAATAGGAAGGAATAACTGCAGTTCCATAAAAAGACTCTGCTGCTGATTTGATTCCATAATTAGAAATCGGATCATATTGAACCAATTCCGCACCGCCGAAAGACTCTGCAAAAAGCTGAAGCGACTGAAGTGTAGAAGGAGATAAAATGGTATTTGAGACAATCTTCACAGCTCCAGAAGAAGCCAATTTAGATTTCACTTGCCCATCAATAGTAGCCCAATCAGTTTTCTCACCATTAACATAAGGTCCAGCTAAACGCTCCTTATCATATAGGGAAAGAATTGATCCTTCTACGATTGCATTTACTTTCCCTTTATTAACTGGTGAAAGAGAGTTTCCATCAATTTTAATTGGTCTACCCTCTCTTGTTTTTACTACAATTGAAGCATAATCTCCACCAGTTGAATAGGTCGATGCGTAGTAATTCGGAATAGATGGGTTGATATCAACCGGCTTATTCACATAAGGAATTGCTTTTCTTACCGGAGCCTCGCAAGCCGCAAGAGATGCTGCTGCTAAGCTGAATCCCATTACTTTCAAGAAGTCTCTTCTCGAAGAACCTCCATCCTCACTCAAACTCGACGGAAGCTCGACAAATTCTTTGTCAGCGTTCTTTACAAACTCTGGATCGTTATTGAGCTGCTCAAGACCTTTCCAGTATGTTTTTTTATTTTCCTTCATTATAATCTAGAATGAATTTTCAAATAGAATGATGAATTAATAGTGGCATTTAGCACACTCTAAACCTCCGATGTCCTTCACTTTAAGTGCATCTTTTGAATCCGAGTGAAGTTGAACCAACTTATCGTAATAGGCATTTCCAGCCGTAGCAATCTCAGTTTGTCTGTGACAATCAATACACCAGCCCATAGTCAAGGAACTGTGCTGACCTACAACCTCCATCTCTTGGATAGGGCCGTGACAGGTCTGGCATTCAATGCCTCCAACTTTCACGTGCTGAGAGTGATTAAAATAGGCCAAATCAGGAAGATTATGTACTCTTACCCACTCAATTGGCTTATTATTATCCACGGCGTCATAGATTTTTTGGATTTCAGGGGATACACCTTCTTTACCTTCCACATTTTGAATGTGCGTATGACAGTTCATACAGATATTCGCAGAAGGAATATTTGCAGATTTCCCGATCTCAACTCCAGTGTGGCAATACTGACAAGCTATCTCTAAAGTACCCGCATGCAATGCGTGTGAGTAAGCGATTGGCTGAGTAGGTGCATATCCTTGCTGCACACCTACAGAATAAAGTCCATCAATTGCGGTTTTGGCAACCATCGCTACTACTAAAGCAGTCACAATAATAATAAAACCGTCACTTCGAAGGATTTTTCCAAACTCAAACTTCTGAGATACAAATTCTTTGTCTGTCTCGTCTAGTTCTTGCTTATTTAAATATTTGGTAAGGACTGAGATTATCAATCCAAGAACAATCAGGATTAATAGAAGGACCAAGACCAAAACAACAACAATACCCGTCAAATACTCATTGGGAATACCACCACCTGCGGCAACTGCTCCGTCGGCCCCTACTGCAGCAACCGCTGCTGCAGGATCTACCACATCACCATATTCTATGTAAGCAAGTAGATTGTTCAGGTCATCGTCAGACAAAAACTCATGGGCTGGCATGGCCAAATTATTGTATTCTTTATAAAGAGCTGCATAATAAGCATCTCCCGATGCGATGACAGCACCAGAATTTTTAATGAATTTTTTGACAAGCTCAACTGATTGTCTGTCTGTAGCACCTCTCAGGGCAGGACCGGTATACTTTTGATCCAGCTTATGACATTGCTTACAGTTGGCATTAAACACAGTCTTACCTGCTGCTACTGCTTCGTCACTATTTGCCACAGATGGATCCGCAGCAAAAGCTTGAGTTCCGATCAGGAGGAAAAATAGCACTGCCAGTGTGTGGAAATTCAATCGAATCCCTACTAACGAGCGTTTGGATAACATATTTTAGCTAATTAAATAGTTTAAATGGTTTTCAATAACCCTTGCAAAGGTACTACCCGAAGCCAATTTTTCAAACAAGGTTTCGTTTGTTGTGACAGTTTGTAACCTGTCTCAATTGAATTTATATAAAATTGATTTACAGTAGATTAGAGAGTGAAAAGGAGGATATTTTTAATTTAGAATTATTATAAATAGTGCTAATTTTGCTTTATAACCGTACACTACTGAAAATCAACCTTAAAGAGTTTTATCAAACCAACTTTGATAGATTGAGTAGTTTCAAAATTTACCAGGAACTTAAAATATCTCATTCCTTTTTTGGAGGAATAGAGATATTACCTACATTTGCATTCCAATTCAGATTGGTCGAGTGGCCGAGTGGCTAGGCAGAGGTCTGCAAAACCTTGTACAGCGGTTCGAATCCGCTCTCGACCTCAACAAAAAAGCATCCCGATTTCGGGATGCTTTTATTTTTCCAAGATGTTTTTCGATTAGAAAATCTATAGATAGGAATTATGCTAAAAGCCATACCTCACTCCTACTTGAACCCCTAATTCCTGAAGAACATGTTTGAATTTTGAAGTATTATCAAAAGGAATCATCCCATGTCTTTTGTAATTCGGGAAAATAGAAAAAGTAAACTTTTCGGATTGTAACTTTGCTCCAAAACCAATTAAATAGCCTATTCCACTTTGGTCGGAATAAGTCTCCTCATTTGAGAATTCTAAATCAACAATTGGTCCTGCAGCAGCATAAAAGTACTTTCCAATCCCATATTCTGCATAGATGGGAAAGGACAACATTCTAAAATCAGAATTACTGTCTATCGAAAGTTCATTACTACAATTAGGACATGGAGGGAACTGAAATCTAACCTCGCTCAAGGAATATCCAACACCTCCAGTTAATCTGAATCTTTCGCTAATTCTTTTCGAAAATAAAAAACCAAACTCATTTAGAGTATTCATTTCAACACCCCCTACTCCCACGATTTCTGCTTTTCTTGCCAAGTGAGTACCGGATATCCCAAAATACCCTTTGATTTCTAAAGATGATTGAGCAAAAATTCCAAAATGGACTCCGAGTACACAAACTAGAGCAATGATTTTTTTCATATACAAGTGAATAAAAAGGTTAATAAATCTATAGTCTATCTGTACATCCGCAATTAAACCGGTAAAGGAATTTTATTTGATTATAGCGCTGAAAGATCGAAGTTTTCAAAACTAAACTTCAATCTGACTTTTTACGAGTCAGATAAACCTACTGGAAACAAAGCGGGAATCATACTATGCTACTTTAATTTCGACACCTAAATAAAAGATTACAATTTATAAGAAAAATTAGTCTTTCATTTTCAGAGAGGATTTGCTCCAAAATGGAAAAAAATAAAGACTTGAGATTCAGAAAAATAGTTCTACCGTGACTTTAGTGAAGCAGTAAAATGGGTTTTGGACTATAACTTTATAGTATAAAGAAGGATACTTATATTGCTAAAGCGAAGTTTCAACATTCCAAGCTCATATGGCCAAATTCTAGCCATATATTTTTGTCACTTTTTGATCGCCAAAATTAACCCAAAAGCCCCGAGCCTCAGTCTTTTTCTTTCCGCTGGCAGCTTTTCTTATTGATTTGAAACGAAAAAAGAGAGGAACTTTGGGCTGCCTTGCGCACCTAAAAATGACTGGATCTCCCTCGTGCCTGGGGAGCTAAGTCATTTTCTTAACGGCTTGCAAACCTGCCCAAAACCGAAAATCTCGAAAGGCTCACCCATCCGGACACTATCCTCCGGTGCCGATTATCAAAAAATAATCAAGCTTCAATACCATTTAATTCGGGGTAGAACCAAAAAAATGCGAAAAAAAAACACC
>Ga0213861_10005337_pt1 | contig 10318 bp, 10 predicted proteins | sample PICome_4_FD_160110 | JGI IMG/M metagenome (GOLD analysis project Ga0213861, IMG submission 160110) | Coastal seawater microbial communities near Pivers Island, North Carolina, United States - PICO131 | ecosystem: Environmental > Aquatic > Marine > Coastal | place: USA: North Carolina...
GTCGTAGGGAACTATGTTCTGCCACTCTGAAGCATCTGATCTAGAAACAATAGCTTCTACCCAATCAGTTTCTGAACAATTGAATACCTCATGAGGTAGCCCTGGCTCGATGTAGAACATGTCACCCGCACTATGAATAACAGAACTACGGCAACCAGGGCCGAATTCATGCCTAACACTTCCCTTGAGTAAAAATACCATGACATCAAAATCAACATGAATATGAGCTTTTGCGATACCACCGGGGGGGATGAAAGCCTTATTCATTGAAAGTTTAGTAGAAGGAGTATTCTTTGCAGAAAGTCCAGCACCATATTGGATATTGTTCCAACCTCTAACTTTGTGGACTTCCCTTAGACCATGAATACCGCCCGCATCTTCTACATATTTTTTCAAGTCGGTCTGTTCACCCTCCAAGGTCAATTCTTCTTCGCTCATCATACCACTGAACTCTGCAACAAGGAATTACTTACAAAATGACCTGTCTAAGACCTAAAACAGCATACTGAGTCGTATTTTCTATTTGGTCTCTTCAATCAAGCCTAAAAAGGGGTGGTGGCTCGCCGGCTTCATCCGAGGAAATAATATGGCAAGTAGAGCAGAAGTATGTACATCATCAGGAGTACCTTTAGTGGACAATAAAAGTACTGCTTTCCCGTGTCCCGATTGTGGGGAGTCAATCGGTAGAAGCGCTCAATGTCGTACACAGGCTGTTCCTTACATTTGTCCTAGTTGTGGATTCCAAGGACCTTGAAACAGGTGTTAATTATGGGTCATGTCGTTGTAAAATATAAAGTAACTATCAATAATCCAGAAGAAGGATCTCCCGATTATCAGTCAATGGCTGATATAATTGATTCTTTTGAGGAGGTTCAAGCAGTAGAAATTAAACCTCTAGCCTTTGGTATGATGTTCATTGAAGTTCAAGTAGTTCTTGGCGAAGGAGAAGGCATAGTAGATGAATTCGAAGAAAGAGTTAGATCAATAAATCCACTAGTTGGACAAATAGAAGCATTAGAAATGGGAAGACTTTAGTCCATTTGAAAATTAATTGACTTTAAAATCAATAATGATCTAAGGGTGAACGCATTAATTCACGCATTAGTACTGTCGCATATGTCCCCGGTGGCAGTATGAATTTAACTCTAAGATTAGCACCTTCATAATCCCATAAATCGCCATCTTTAGGACCTGCCTCCCAGCGTTTAGATACAGATGATTCGGGGATTTCTGGCACCTCTTCTATGGAAAAATCGCGGAACATCACAGATAATGGCCTTCTAGTACCACTGGTTGTTAAACGAGGTATTTCTGAGACTCTCCATTTTATTGAGTCTAAATTCGTATCTATCAAAGCCTTCTTTTCAACATCTCCTGGCTCACCAGTAGCGATTATTACATCATTTCCTGGCAGAAGCCCAGTTACAGCTAATCGACCTAGAAGACAATTCCTTCTACATCTTTCTAAATTTGTTTCACTGACTTCAGATAATTTACCTACATCGATTCTTCCACTAGGCAAAATAGGCGCAACTAAATCTCCAATGACAGGTTCAACTAAACTAATATTCGATTTAAGTCGGCCTGCAAGTGCATGGTTAAATGCTAAAGATTGTAAAGAATGTACAGTTAACAACTGTAATGAAGTTGGCATAGTTTTGTATGCCTTGACCCAGTTATCAGGTTGACTTTGCAAGCTTTCTAACATACTCCTTTCGTAACCTAAGTGCTTTGGTATAATTTCAAGACACTTTTCAGGATCTTTTGTTTCGCGCCACATAGTTCTGACTTTATCGGTTTCTTCGCCATCATTTAGGCCCTTCATCCCAAGATACAAATTTACTGCTTCTTCAAAATCGCCAGATACTACTGCACGCCCTACCTCCGGAGTTACTGGCCTAGTAGAACCAAAGCGCTGAGGACCAATCCAATTAGGAAAAATATTTTCACCTAATTTCTCTGACATTCTAGATACTAAATCTATTACTCTATGCATTGCCTCTTTCCCCTCCAGAGGCGTACCATCAGAATCACAACATCCTCTTACAGTTATTGCAAAACGATTCCCGTCATGATCTGACATCCCTATCTTTTGGTGAGTTCTACCTAAAATTTCTAATGTAGAATCAGGGATATTTACTTCCTCTACTCTTTTTTGGGGCGCGTCTATTACTAGTAATTGAGTGGTGACAGCACGTTTATCTTTTAATCCAGAAGAAAAGATTCGATTTCGATTTATGCCACAAGCTCGGGACAATCTCTTAAGATATCTATTTGTTTCCCAATTGACTAGTGTTGCTCTGACTACAGTGAACCTTCCTTTAGGATCTAATGCAGGAATTGATGAAACTTCTTCTACCCTAAAATCTTCTATACGTACTTTCAAAAGTCCACCAATACCAAGACCTTCAACAGCACCTGAACCAAAACCAAGATATTCCTCAATGGATTGATTATCCATATTACAACAACGCTTAGAGTTTGAGATTAGAGTATTCTTTGTTAATTCCTGCACAAAGGTCACGGAATACTTTCTCTGCTTTCTTACCTTTAACGCAACGGACATACAATTCAGGTTCATCCAAATCTGGATGCTTTTGGAAATAGTTTGAATATTCTACATCCTTACTATCGTTCAGCCGTGAACGGAACAATTGCAGGGTTGAATGGTTCTCTCCGATAATTCTGAGACGAAGTTCGGTTCCTTCGTTTTTTAGCACCTTGATTGGCATAAGACAACCGCTCGACTCGCCACTCCTTTTTGAGGGCTTGCCTCTGAATGCAGGATTACTCGGACCCATGTAGCGGTCTAAGTTTAACACCGATATTCATTCGGACAGGTAATGATGGGGGCGGATTCAAGAGAAGAAAGGTTCGCTGAAACTTTCAGTAGATTGGCTCCAGCAATCCTTTTTGTGAGTTTATTATTAACCGTAATAACTGCTTCCGCGCTTCTTCCACTACCTGAATTCACAACCGATCTTTCTTCATTCGCACCAGAAAATGATGCAAAAGAAGCCGAAGAACGTATGGACTTAGTTATGACTAGTACACCAAATAGAATATATGTACAAGTAAACCCCAATGAAGAAGGAGCTAATATCCTCGAAATAGGTGCTTTACAACAAATGGGTAATGATTTAGAAAATATTAATTTAATATTCGGAGAAGATATCATATCTCACATAAATATTGCAAATATCTTGGATAATATACTCAAAGAAAGAGATAATGAAAGTAGGACTATACAAGATTTTGAAGAATGGGGTGATTTACTCACTACAATAATTAATGATGATGAAAAGTGCACTGATGCAATAGGAAATGATCAGGCAATAGCATCTGCAACATTTGCCCGAGACGCTCTGTTGAACAAAGATTTCGATTATCTCAGAGTCTGTGATTGGATAGAAGGACAGGGTGGTTCCTCCACCCCAGTTGCATCAAGTGCAATGTGGGTAATAGAAGTCAATGGAGGCCTCGATACCAAAGAAAGGCAAGATTTGTCTAAAGCAATAAGAGAATATCTGAGTGAAAATGTCAGTGGTAATGAAAATTCAGTAATAAATTATGGAGTGATTTCTGATGATTTGATTAGTAATGACATAAATGACACCACTTTAGATAATTTCACTTGGTTACTTTTGTTGGCAATTATAGTAGTAGTATTTGTTCTTTCAATTGTTTTCCGATCATTCTTGATGATTGCTGCACCATTGCTAGGACTTTCTGCAGCCCTGATCTGGACTTATGGGACTATCACTCTTCTAGGTAGACCCTTTTCAATACTCGAGGTTGCAGTAGCGCCAGTCGTATTTGGATTAGGAATAGATTATGCCATACATCTACAGAGAGGTTATGAAGAAGCAAAAGAAAACACTTCTTCGGCGGCGCATGCATGGATTAAGTCATTCTCAATTATCAGGGTGGCTCTAACCTTAGCAGTAATTACTACAGTTTCTGCTTTCTTGGCCAGTTCACTATCACCATTGCCTCCATTACGAACTTTTGGTATTACTTTAGCGTTGGGAGTTATTTGTGCATTTATCGCTAGTACCGTTACAGTCGGTGCATTACACGTAGTTGTAGAAAAAACTACCGGAGTTAAGAAAAGAAGAAAGGTTAACGTTTCAGAATTTGCTAATATTGCAACTCGAATACAACAAAGGAATACTGCTCGCATACTATTAGTAGTTGTTTTATTGACCACCAGTTCGGTGTTCTTGGCTGGGACAAAGTTAGATACCAGTTTCGAATTAACTGATTTTTTGTCAGAAGATGATATGCCGATTATGGAAGTTAGATCAGACATCTATGATTCTTATGATGCTGCTGCATGGAAATCTGTAACAATACTCATAGAGCCAAATCAGGGTGAGGAATCATTAACCGGGGAAAGAGATATACTTAGAGGATTAGAATTCTTAGACTTAAGAATATCTGCAATACCTGATGTAGTGACACCGATAAATACGAACTCGCAGAGACCCTCATACGACGGTTTATACCCGATATTGAGAGATGCTGTTGAAATGGATTCAACATTCGGTGATTCTTATCACTTAGGTATTTTCGATGGAGAATTGGACGTGATTGATGGCTTTGAAGAAGGCGATGTTTCATCGGCAATTCATTCACTACTTCTTAACGATTCAATTGGTGAACCTCTCCGAGGTCAAACTTGGGCAGAAAGAACTTCTATGCACGTTGCACTGACCGAAGATAACTCTTCACTTAGATATCTGAAAATCAGAGTAGATGTCATAGCAGAGACAAGTGAGCAGACTTCTAATTTGGCCGAAGAGTTTGAGAAACAAGCAAATCAACTTGAAGAGGATGGATATATTGATGCAGAGGTACATATCGGTGGCGAAGTAATGATGATACACAGTATATTTTCAGGCCTAGTTGTTTCACAGGTTGAATCTACAGGAGTAAGTTTGTTAGTATCTATATTTGTATTATTTGTATTAACTAGAAGATTGGGGCAATCATTAGTTGTAATCCTACCTGTTGGAATTGCGGGTTCATGGGTCGTCGGATCTATGGCAATCCTAGGGCTGAATTGGAATGTTTTGACTATTATGATAACTGCATTAACCGTAGGCTTAGGTATCGATTATTCCATACATGTATGGAGAAGTTTTGAAGCTAATCGAAACTCAGGATTAGGAGTTTGGGATTCTATGAGAAATATGTATGCGACAACAGGTACTGCATTGATTATGTCGGCTTGTACAACTATATGTGGATTTTTAGTACTAAAATTATCCCCTATTCCAGTAATACAAGACTTTGGAATTGTTAGTTCGATTTCAGTAGCCTTCTCGCTAATATTAGCATTATTCGTATTACCGGGATTATTGGCTGCAGAGGTTAAGACCTCAAATCTTGATAATTAAACTGTTTCAATAACAGAAACAATCTCAATCATATCTAATCCTTGTTCTCTGGCAACTAATGCCAACGCCATCCACAGAGTAACAGGCCCTAAGGAACGTCTTTTTCTCTGCGCTCTTCTTACTACTTCTCGGTTCTCAAGCCTAGATTGATGAGAAATTAGCTTTATCAATTTGGGAATATTTCCCTCTGACCTGTCAGGTGGCCTATCGATAACTTGTGCTGGTTGTGAGTCTGATTGAATGACATTAACGACTGTGTGAGATTCTACTATTTCTTCAAATTTTGAAGTAATATTTCCATCAGGGACGAAAATAGGTGGTTTTGAAATCAATCGATAAATCGGCCTCCAGCCTAAACTAGGTTGGATTTCTTCAACACCTTCTGCAGATTTAAGAAGATTATTTTCATTTATTAGCCAGCCAGATTCAGATAAATTATCAATCGCAACTTTAGCATCATCGGGTCCCATCCATTGTAATTCAAGAGACCAAAGGCGAATCATATCTGAAATTTCAACTTGACTCGAATCTGAAAAACTCACAAAAAGCAAACGAGAAATTTCATCAATTGATTCATCGGACATATTTACAAATTCTGAGACTATGTAATATGACTTGATTGTTTCTAAATAATTTGTAATCATTAATACCGTCACTTGAATAATGGGTGCCTCATCCGGACTTACGAGTGATTATGGCGAATGAGTACGTTGCAAGAGATCCACGTACAGGTAAAGTAATCAAAAATAAAGAAAGAACAGTAGAACTCGACATCAGATCTCTTCAACCGATGGAAGGTGCGTGGCAAAGAATTCCAGTGTATGAAATCCTAAAGTTAGCATCAGGAAATATTGAACAATTACAATTATCACTTACTAATGGAGGGGGCTTCGTAAGAAGAATTGATGGAATTATGGCATTAAGTAGAGTTTATGAGAATTTGATACCAAAGGCGCATGAAACCTTACTAGATGCATTAGATGATGATGATTCTGAAATAAGAATCGCGGGACTGGAAGTGATGCCAAGTTTCTCTCTGAAACTACATACTGATTTGATGATTTATCTATCTGATAGATTACAAGATAATGATTTGAATGTGAGATTAACTGCTATGCAGACACTTCAGAAAATGTCACCAATATTTCCATCAGGGTGTGAAGATATTCTAAGAAGAGAATTAAGGCACAAAGATAAAAACCATAGGAAAAGTGCCTTTGAAGCATTAAGATTAACCAGTATTGCATGGCCTGAAAGCGGTTGTTTGCATTTGGATGAGTTAATCCGAGAAGATGAAGTCGATTTAAGGAGAAGAGGTTCTAAAATTCTACGTAATATTGCTGCCAAGGGTGGGCCAACTGGATGGGACTTAATCGGATGGTCCTTAGAAGATGAAGATGCACAAGTTAGAAGAAATGCATCACAATGCCTAGTTACTCTCGCAAACTCTGAACCAAGAATCGCATTGATATTAGTGGAACATGCACTAAATGATGATGACACAAAAGTACGTAATTCAGTTATCCGGGCTATGAAAAAGTTAGATATGCAGAGCCCAAGAGTCACAGACATGATACTAAGAGGAGCAAGGTCAAGAGACTTGAATCTCAGAACGGCTTGTATCAGCCAACTTTCAATCATATTGACTGGAGATCGTTTAAGAGAAAGTGCAGCAGAACTACTTCGTCAAGAAACAGACCCTGCACTCAGAAAACGACTTGCTGCTCTATCTATAGATCTAGAGTTAGATGGCACAGAAACTGAGAAAAATAGATTTTTAGCACCAGTAGAAAAAGTTGATGATGATGAAATACAGGAATTTACGATGCCCATTAAGCCGGACAAGCCGAAGGGTGAACATGATAAACAGAAGGCAAGTCGGCCAAAACCAGAGGACTTACGATGAGTGAACAGTTTGATGAGAAACTCGAACAATTTGAGCGCCTATGGGAGGGTGTTACACCAAATGGAATCAATAGACAAAAGTCTCTAAAATTTCAACAATATATGCGCCAGCATGTTCTTCAAAAGTTTCATAAAAAGACAAATGATCAATTTGCATCGGCAGATAAGGGTCACTTCAACCATAACTTTTCTTCAAAAGAACAATACCTAACAAAAGAAAACTGTAAAAAGTACTGGATGGGAGAACTTCAGAAGGAAATCAGCGAATCCGAATCCTTCTGAGGCGATTAAATGTCAATCTTTGAAAAATGGAATCTAGAATCAACAATTTTAGATGCAATTAAATCTCGTGGATGGACATCACCTACTGAAATTCAAGCGGATGCGATACCATTTGCGAGAAAAGGGAAAGACATTGTAGGGCAAGCAAAAACTGGATCTGGTAAAACAGCAGCATTCGGTATACCAATTCTTGAGAAATGTAAAAAAACTGGAATACCACAATCTATCATTCTTTGTCCTACAAGAGAACTTGCAGTACAAGTCACAGAAGAAATGAATTTGCTGCAAGGCCAAAAAGGCTTACAAATAATCTCAGTCTATGGCGGGACTGACATTGAAAAACAGGCTAAAAATCTATCAAATGGCTGTGACATTGTAGTAGGAACTCCAGGGAGAGTCATCGATATGAGTAAAAAGGGTCATCTTAAATTACAAGAAATTTCTATATTTTGTTTGGATGAAGCAGATAGAATGTTAGATATGGGATTTTTTCCCGATATCCTATGGGTCATTGAAAAAATGCCAAATCGTAGTCAAACTCTACTTTTCAGTGCAACATTCCCAGAAGAAGTACTGAATGTTGCTCAAGAGTTCATGACTAACGCAGAACATGTGATGAGTGATGACCTAGAAGTTGACATACCAGAAATTGACCTTTACGCAGTAAAAATTGGTAGAGCTAACAAACTCTGGGTATTAGGACGTATTATTGCTAATATGACAGAGGAGGGACAGATGTTGATCTTCAGTAATACAAAGCGAATGGTAGACGTAATAGTCGAAAGATTAGGGAAATTTCAGATGAGAGCTGTGGGGATACATGGAGATATGCCACAAAACAAGAGGGAGAGACTACTGAATGATTTTCGCTCGGGGAAAGAGAAAATTGTGGTAGCGACAGATGTAGCCGCAAGAGGATTAGATGTAGATGGAATTACGGTTGTAGTCAACTATGATTTACCGGATGATACTGAATCATTTGTCCATAGAATTGGTAGAACAGGAAGGATGGGGCGAAAAGGAGAAGCTTGGAGCCTAGTATCAAAGGAAGACAGGGGTAGTGTAGAAAAAATCTGTTCTACTTGGGGTTTAACTATACCTTTTGTTGATGCACCTTCTCTCCCAGAAGGTATAGACAGAGATCCAGTTAGGAAAAGAGAAGATTGGGATGAAGTGGCTGATTCTTTTGGCATGGTTAGAATTAATCTTGATATAGGTCAAAACGATTTAACGAAAAGAGCCTTGGCAGATTGGATTGTGAAATTGGCAAAAATCCCAGAGATAGTTGTTGGAGAAATAAATCAATCGGGAGAACAATCGCAAGTTGAGATTCATGTTGCAAAAGTTGCATATGTAATTGACGTGATAAAAGCTCGGGACTATAATGGTCGAAAAGTTAAGCCAGTGATAGTGGAATCATGAGGGGAAGAAATGTCTGAATCGATTTCAGAAGACAAAGAAATTATTCTTGATTTGATAGGATTTTTTTGCCCAATCCCTATACATGAAACTCGGAAATTATTAGATAATTTAGATGCAGGAGTTATTATTCAAGTGTTGTGTGATGACCCTGAAACTAAACATGATATGCCAGCGTTATGCGATAGATTGGGAGTAGAACTGATTAGTCTGAATGAGAATTCGGGAGAATTTGTCTATAAAATTAGAAAATAGTGCGGAGAGGATATTTATGGTGTCTGAGAATAAAATTGAAATTCAAGAAAAAGTAGATGTTCCCGCAGATGCACGTTTACCTACAAAGTATGGAGAATTCAGAATAAGAATATTTCATGAAAGTTCAACGGGTTTAGATCATGTTGCTTTAACTCTCGGGGATATGTCTGGACCAGACCCCGTATTAGTCAGAGTACACTCAGAATGCATCACAGGAGATTCTTTCGCAAGTATCAGATGTGATTGTGGTTCACAGTTAGAATATACATTAGAAGAGATTCAAAGGAAAGGTTGGGGCTGTTTAGTATACCTTAGACAAGAGGGGAGAGGGATAGGATTACATGCAAAAATACAGGCATATAATCTACAAGACAAAGGTGCTGATACATTAGATGCTAATCTCATGCTTGGCTTACCTGGTGATGCTAGAGATTATTCAATAGCCTCAAAAATATTTGATAATCTAGGAATTAAAATTGTTTCGTTATTAACAAATAACCCCGATAAAGTTGAAAAACTAGAAAATTTAGGTATTAGGGTATTTGAAAGAGTACCATTAATTGTGGGAGTAGGGGCAGAAAACATACATTATCTGAAGACAAAAGGAATTAAAATGGGACATCATATCTCTTCTAGTGACTTAGAAGATGTTACCAATGATAAACTGTGATTTCCCAAGATGGGGCCGTGACCGGGAATTGAACCCGGGCCGGCGGGACCACAACCCACCGTGCTAACCTCTACACCATCACAGCCATCTTGGTAATCACTCGAGAGTAGATATGTATTTCAAGCGTTCCAATCAGCGCATATGAGAATCACAACACCAACGCATTCAAGCGGTGGTCTGGTTCGTACATTAAATAATGACGAAGGTGGGCGGTCTCGTAGTATTTCTCGTCACTATCTTTATGATTGCTCCAATAACACCAATCATACAAGCAGATACAGTAATCGCGTCTGAATCTATTGATCTATTACCTGCAGGAGATTTTGAAGATTCTGACCAATGGGAAATTACTAGTACCTCAGGATTTACTAATAATCCTGCAGAT
>Ga0213861_10005344_pt1 | contig 10314 bp, 4 predicted proteins | sample PICome_4_FD_160110 | JGI IMG/M metagenome (GOLD analysis project Ga0213861, IMG submission 160110) | Coastal seawater microbial communities near Pivers Island, North Carolina, United States - PICO131 | ecosystem: Environmental > Aquatic > Marine > Coastal | place: USA: North Carolina | collected...
GGTGTAGAATGTGCAGCAACGCATCACTACAAAAATGATGTGATTGTGAAAGGGATTCCTGATACATTTATTGATCAGGGATCGGTTGACACCCTCTTTGAATCTCTGGAGCTTGACATAGATAGTCTGCAAAAAAGCATCAAGGCTAACTTATAAAACAAAATAATAGGGAAGCAATGCTTCCCTATTATTAGGAAATTTCTATTCGCTATTATTATTTAATAATAATTCGTTTGGTTGTCTCAAAACCAGCACCTTTCAACTTGATTAGGTACATTCCAGAGTTTACGTTTAAATCAAATTCTTTTCTTAAGCCTTGTTCTATATCAACCGTAGTATCGTAAACTTTCTTTCCTGTAATCGAATACATCTGTACTTGTGTAGAACCTAAGGATTTAGTAGATGTTAGTGTGAATTGTCCCTCAGAAACTGTTGGGAATACTTTGATTGCATTGGCAAAAATCTCTTCTTCATTCACACTAAACGAGTTTGCTGTAAACATGCCAGAAAAAACACCTCTTCCATAGGTGGCAGCAAAAACCATATTATCGTTTCTAACATCTAAATCCATCACTTTAACATTCCTCATGCCATTAAAAGAAGACGACCACCTAGGAGATGCAGATGAGAAATTATTCGTGTACCAAACTCCTAATTCTGTTCCTATAATGACTTCTTCTGAATTTAATGGGTTTTGTAAAATAGATTTCACAGGCATGTCTGGTAGGCTCCCTTCTTTTGATACCCATGAAGTTCCACCGTTGTTTGTGTACCATATACTTTCAACACCATAATTATGAATGGTTACAAATATCTCATTTTCAGAGGCTCCTACTTCAATGTCAGAAATACTCCCAACAATAATGTTTTCCAATTCTATTTCAGTCCAAGTAGGGTTGTTTGTATTGGCATTGGTAATTTTAAAAACATCTCCTAGTACCGTTCCAACAAACAAGGTAGATGAAGTGGTTGTATGTGGTGAAACAGTAAAAGCTGTTGGTCTGTTGTCAAAGCTCGCGTCCGCTAAAATGTTTTTAGAAAGTGTCACCGAAGATTTAATTCCAGAATACCTTCTAATTGCATTCCCATTTGCTGTGGATGAATAGTTGGTATATAAAATATCAAGATTCGAATCTAAAGCACAAGGGTTTATAAATGCTCCATTACTTGCACTTTCACTATTAATGGTCACATTATCTCCATCAAAACTATAAAGATTGATTCCACTATTATATACATAGTTTCTAATAAAATAGCGATCGACTCCGTCTTGGTCAAAGAATGTATATGCCCCGTCTCCTCCATACGGCTCTGATGTACTGTCAGGGCCTGTTGTTGAGACGTTTTCAAATAATTGAGTGCCATTGTCTTGTAGGCCGCCGGCAAAAACATCGCCTGAAGGGAACGCGGACGTAGGTCCTACTCCCACTGTGTAAAACTGTCCCGTAATAAAACCGTTGTTTCTTTCAGAGATGGTCACGCCACCATCAGCTGAATAAAACACCCCTCCATCATTTGAGAATAGCATCTTATTCGCATCATTATTTGCAAATGTTGCGGCATGCTGATCGGCGTGCATATATTGTCTATTAAATCCGCCATACCAATGAGTTAATTGATCCCAAGCACCCCCTTCGTCCGAGGATTTAAAAGCGTCTATTCCACCTGCAAATATGACATCATCATTGGTTGGGCTCACTTCAAGCATTAGGTCATAAAACGCCTGTCCCCTTGTAAAATCTCCAGCACTGATCCCTGGGTCTAAATCATTGGGTGGTATAATGTTTCTAACTAAAAATGCAGGAACAAAACCTGATGTTGTTCGTTGCGTTATCACCCCTGTTGAAGTTTCTGCTAAAACGTACAGTTTATTTGCATTGGTACTAGAAATCGCTATTTGGGTTCGGTCACTGTCTGGAACATTATATATTTGGGCAAAATTAATCCCATCTGTTGATGAGAAAATAACCCCTCCACCTTCTCCATATACAGCACTATCTATTGTAGAGACCCATATTTTATTGTCAGAACCAATTTCTATATCATTAGGACAATGCTTTCTGTTATTTGCTGTTAAAGGTAGGGTTACTTCAGACCAATTAGCACCACCATCAACAGTCTTATATAAACCATATTCAGGTCCTCCTAAATAAGTAGTCGCATTCGCAGCTCCGTAAAATGAGTCGCCAGCAGCAACGTAGAGTTCAGAAACTCCTGAGTTATTTCTGATTTTCATATCGTTGATATGTTGGACTCCTGGAACTAAATTACCTGTAAAGGTTCCAGTGGCTGGGTTTAAAGACCCATTCACAGTTCCTGAATTTAAAGCAGTTTCTAAAATATCTCCATCTGTCTTTGAGATCATGACTGATGGAATTGTAATTGAAGCGTCGGTTCCGCCCATTGGAATGGGAGCTCCATCTACATTATTCATCATAATCACTCCAATAGCTCCTGAATCTTGAGCGTTTTTGACTTTAGAAACAAACGTACAATCTCCTCTTCGTATGACCGCAATTTTTCCAGTTGCATTAGCGCCAAAAGCGTTACAAGCCTGAGTTGCGACTCCGTTGGGGTCGTTTGCTAAAATGAAATCTGCGGTAATCGTCGCACTAATTGTTGGTCCAAATGCTGTCGTTGGAAATGACTGGTAATTTCCTGCAATTCCAGAGGGTGAATTGACTGTAATCTCTGATGCAGATTGAAAACTTGTAGCACCAGAAATACCTCCAAATATTTTAGACCAAGTCTCCCCTGAATCAGTAGATTTCCACACACCATCTCCATTTACATCACCTCCTACATAAGATTCACCTGTCCCAATATAAAATGTACTAGAATTATTTGGGTCTGAAATAATGGTCGAAATGTTTAGATTTTCGGGGATATTAACAAGAGTCCAAATTGAATTTGGATTGGAAATGTTCGTGTTTTTCCAAAGGCCTCCACTCACGCCTCCAGCAAAAACTGTTTCATTTGTGGAGTCGTTAGGGTCAAACATAATGGCTCTAGTTCTACCGCCGACATTATCTGGACCTCTTGAAATCCAATTATTGTTAGTGGCATCTCCAGGAACTCTTGCAGACTCCTCTGTCTTAAGTTGCTCGCGAATTACCTCTAGATTTTCGGGAGTTGGACGGCCCTTCTCAGGATTCATTGTAAGTTCCCACTCTTCTTCAAAATAGGCATTAGGTGGTAAACTATTTGCTTTTCGTTGTGATTTAGTAAGCCCTTTGGTGTTTTTAAAAGGACTGTTGTCTAGAAACGCTTTGTGGGTTTCCCTTGCTGTTTCTTTACAAGTGGGTTTTTTGATGTGGAATAAAAGGCATCCAAAAGAAATTACGAATGCTAAACTGATGATAAGGGTATTTTGCTTTTTCATAAGATTTAGGTTTTCATACTTTAAAAACAAAATTGGTCAATCGCAAAATACAAAAAAAAATAAACCTAAAACCCCAGTCCTTTAATTTTTTTGTAGGTCAAAACCGCTTTTGTGTCCGAAAACAAAGACACGAAATAGCAAACATTTAGCATCCTTGTATAAAGACTGTTGTTATGAACATCAATTTCATCTGGAATGAGTTTTAATAATAGGCTGTCATAACTTGTAGGTGTATTCTCATAATTATTATTAACGGCTAAAATAAATCGATCCAAAAGCTGATTTAAAATTTCAAAGCCTGAGATTTCTTTATCAATAACTTCGTCGGAATTGTATATTTTTTCTACACTGAGTTTTATGATGTCATTTATTTGTGCTTGATATTTGCTTTTATCAAGTATGGAAACATGAAATTCTCCTTCAAGTATTTTGTTTTCATGCGTCATAAATATATGAATCGCATCCTCAATTAGGGTGCTTATTGCCAATGCTCTCAAATAACTGACGCGTTCTTTTGTAGAGTTAAGTGCACTGTATTTTTCGGTATTGATGGTGTCTCTTACCAAATTAATGAGGTATTCCAATGCATACGCTTCTTCAATTAATCCAAGGTTGATTCCATCTTCAAAATCAATTATTGTGTAACAGATGTCATCCGCTGCTTCTACTAAAAATGCCAATGGGTGTCTGGAAAACTGAGCGTTATGATCGCTGAGTGTCTTTAAGCCCAACTCTGATGCGACATCTAAAAAATGAGGTTTTTCTGTTTGAAAAAAACCATACTTCTTTGAAGCAATATGAGTGTTTGGTTTTACAGGAAGTGATTCTTTTGGGTATTTAGTAAAAGCGCCTAAAGTGGCATAGCTCAGTCTGATCCCCCCTTTTGCTCCTTGTTTGTCTTGTGTTAAGACTTTGAATCCATTCGCGTTCCCTTCAAAATCACATAAATCTTGATATTCTTTTGGGTTGAGTTGGTCTTTAAATTTTTGACCTGGTCCATTTTTAAAATAGTGTCCAATTGCTTTTTCACCCGAATGGCCAAAGGGTGGATTTCCAATGTCATGTGCCAATGCCGCTGCTGCAACGATGGCTCCAAAATCATTTGCTTTATACCCATGTACTTCTTTGAGGTAAGGGTGCTTTTCTAAAATTTTTACGCCTGCTTTTCTCCCTAAAGAGCGTGCCACTACACTTACTTCTAGACTGTGTGTGAGTCGTGTGTGCACAAAGTCCGTTGATGAAAGTGGCACCACTTGAGTTTTATCTTGAAGACTTCTAAATTCAGGTGAAAAAATAATGCGATCGTAGTCCACATCAAATCCTAAACGGGTTTCATCCTGCTCATTTCTAAGTCGTTTGTTGGTGTCGCCATGGCGTTTTAAAGAGAGTAATTGTTCCCAATTCATGTTATCTGATATTAACCTGCAAGATAGTAATTTCAATGTTAATTAAATGTTTCTAAAATTCAGAATTAGGAATTACATCCTAACATTCTGCTTACGCTATAGACATGTTTAATTATAATCTTTGTAATGTCTTAGACAATTAATTAGTATCATTATTCCATATTAGTTTTTGTCGACTACAAAAATGATGATTTCTGATAAGCTGCCCTTGGCCAGGCAGCTTTTTTTTCATTCAATCTTAATCTTAAGGAAACATTAAGATAACATTAGTTTGAGTTATTTGTACCCGACAAAAACTAATATTATAAATAATGAAAACCAAAATCTTACCTATTGCATTTGCAATTTTTGCAATTTGCCTTGTTCAATCTCAAGAAATTAGTGATACAACCTTTGGGAAAGGGTTGATTAACTTTGTAGCAAAAGACAGCACATTTAGTGTGAAATTTGCACCTCGCTTTCAAGTCCGTTCTATGTCTTCATGGGACCATGACGGAAACCAGTATGTCAGTCCAGAACACAACTTCATCGTTCGTCGTTCACGTTTAAAGTTTGACGGATTTGCTTACAGTCCAAAATTAAAATACAAGCTTGAACTTGGATTATCTAACAGAGATATTTCAGGTGCTAATGACTTTAACAGAAATACACCGCGTTATATTTTGGATGCTGTGATTATGTGGAGCTTTTCTAAGAATTGGGAACTTTGGGCAGGCCAAACAAAACTACCTGGAAACGTGGAACGTGTTGTATCTTCTGCTAATTTGCAGTTAATTGATCGTTCTTTACTAAACAGCCGATTTAATATTGACCGAGATTTAGGAATCCAAATTCGCCACAAATCAAACTTAGGTGGTGACTTTCTAATGCGTGAAAAATTTGCTATATCACAAGGAGAAGGTCGAAACGTAACTGAAGGAAATGAAGGAGGATTACAATATACGGCCCGTGTAGAGTTTTTACCCTTTGGAGCCTTTAAATCCAAAGGCGACTACAGTCAGTCTGATCTAAAAAGAGAGAACACTTCAAAGCTAATGGTTGGATTCACTTACAACTTTAACGAAAATGCAGTTCGTGAGCGCGGTTTTGCAGGTGATTACATGATACGAACAGATGGAACAATTTTCGAAACCAACCAAACAACTATTTTTGCCGATGCAATGTTCAAACACAATGGGTTTTCATTTATGGGTGAATATGCAAAACGTACAGCAGATCATGTGATTGCTACAGAAGCAGATGGGGTAACTCCAACAGGTGATATTGTATTAACAGGAAATGCTTTAAACCTACAGGCTGGATATTTATTTAAAAACAACTACGAGATCGCTGCACGTTTTACAACAGTAGATTATGAAGCAGTGACAGAAACACTTCCTTCAAAACAGTACACATTAGGATTCAATAGATTTCTTGTAGGTCATAAACTAAAAGTTCAAAGTGATATAAGCTATACTACCTTGGACGGTCAAAAAGATAACATCACATTTAGATTTGGATTTGATATTCATTTTTAAAACATAACATTAATTTAACTGAAAGAACACAAAGTATTTAGAGATTAGCCAATTAATTTAAACTGTATTATGGAAGATATTTATTTGTATATGATTATCGCTTTAGCCTTTTTGGCTATTGCAGACTTAGTCGTTGGAATTAGCAATGATGCTGTAAATTTTTTAAACTCAGCGATTGGTTCCAAAGCCATTTCGTTCCGAACCATTATGATTGTCGCCAGTATTGGCGTTGCCGTGGGCGCCATTTTTTCGAGTGGTATGATGGAAGTGGCTCGAAAAGGAATTTTCAACCCAGGTGAGTTTATGTTCAATGAGATCATGATTATTTTCATGGCGGTTATGATTACAGATATTTTACTTCTAGATTTCTTTAACTCGCTAGGGATGCCAACCTCAACAACCGTCTCTATTGTATTTGAATTATTAGGGGCAGCAGTTGCCATGGCGTTAATTAAAATCGGTGCAAGTGGTGGTGATTTTAGTGAAGTTGTCAACTACATAAACACCTCAAAAGCCTCTCAAATTATATTTGGGATACTGCTATCGGTAGTGGTTGCTTTCTCCATTGGAGCTCTCGTGCAGTGGTTGTCTCGAGTTTTGTTGTCTTATAATTTTCAAAGAAAAGCAAATTGGGTAGGTGCTCTTTTTAGTGGTATTGCATTGACTGCGATTACCTATTTTATATTTATGAAAGGGCTCAAAGGAACCTCTTATGCCAAACAATCGTTCGATATTATTGGTGGTAGTACCATGAAAGACTTCTTGGAAACACAAGTTCTAACAATTGTATTGATAAGTTCTGTATTCTGGTCTTTGTTGTCTTATGGATTAATTGTATTTACAAAGACAAATATTTACAAACTTATTATTATTGTAGGAACATTTGCATTGGCACTGGCCTTTGCAGGAAATGACCTTGTTAATTTTATTGGAGTTCCAGTAGCTGCCTATAATGCATTCTTAGAATGGTCCGCATCGGGTCTTTCAGCAACAGAATTTCCAATGGACGTTTTAGCATCAAAGGTACCTACAAACAACTGGTTGTTGTTTGGCGCTGGAATGGTAATGGTTGTGACTTTGTGGTTTTCTACAAAAGCAAAAGATGTTGTAAAAACATCACTAGACTTATCGAATCAAGGTGAGACAAAAGAACGTTTTCAACCCAATGCATTGTCACGTGGGTTTGTGAGAATTGCAATGGGCGCCTCAAAGGTATCGTCGTTAATTTTACCAACGTCTTGGCAAGATAAAATTGAACAGCAATTTGAACAACCTGTAATCAAATTAACTAAAAATAAAGTCCACGAATTACCGGCTTTTGATTTGGTCAGAGCAGCAGTAAACCTTATGGTAGCGGCAGTTCTAATATCCATAGCAACCTCCTACAAATTACCGCTTTCTACAACCTATGTAACCTTTATGGTTGCTATGGGAACCTCTTTGGCAGATAGAGCTTGGGGAGCAGAAAGTGCTGTGTACCGTGTGGCGGGAGTACTTAATGTTATTGGCGGATGGTTTTTTACAGCCTTCAGTGCCTTTAGCGCCGCAGCTTTAGTTGCCTACTTGCTAAACTTGAACCTAGAAGTGATGTTTCCAATTCTTCTTTTAACTGCGATTGCATTGCTTGTGAGAAGTTCTATTGTTCATAGAAAAAAGACACAAGAATTAGCCTCAGATGACCGTTTGAAAAAAACAGAGAGTAGCTCTGTTCAAGGGGTTATTATAGAAAGTGCAGAAAATATTGCAAATGTTCTAAAGCGTGGAAAGAAAATTTATGCAGCTGCATTCAACGGTCTTGCTCAACAAGACTTAGATGGTCTTAAAAAGAATAAAAAGCAAATTATCAAACTTTCAGATGAAGTTGATGAATTAAGAGACAACATTTTTTACTTTATCAAAAATTTAGATGAATCAAGTGTGGGTGCTAGTAATTTTTACATTCTTATTTTAGGATACCTTCAGGACATGACGCAATCTTTGTCCTATATTACCAAGGTAAGTCATAAGCACGTTCATAATAACCACAAAAAACTGAAGTTCAATCAAATTAAAGAACTGAGTCAAATCAATGATTCGATACAACAATTGTTTTCTGAAGCAATCGATACCTTTAACTCACAATCATTCGAAAAAATAGGGTCCATTATTGAGCAAAAAAATAACATTTATGCGATTCTTAAATCTAACATTGAGATACAAGTACAGCGAACGCGTACTGAGGAATCAAGTCCAAAAAATACAACACTTTACTTTAGTTTGCTTTTAGAAACTAAAGACTTGTTGAACGCTACCACTGGACTCTTAGAAGAATACCACACAGAGTATGATAGCAGCGTTAAACCTGCTAAAATTAATGATGAAAGTGAGTAGTTCAGTTTTATTGTACTCCACGTCATTATTGTTAAGATCGTCGTCTGTGTGAACCTTCATCCTAATAAATTCATCGGTAATACTCCCTGCTTGAATACCTCGGTTAAAAAATTTAATTAAACCCACTATAAAATAGTGTGAGGTAACTCCCCTTTTCTCCAAAATTATTCTTAGAAATAATTTTTTATTCTTGAAGATAATAAGTTGTAAAAGAATCCAAATCTTCCCCAAAATAGTGTGACTTCACTCCTATGGGCTCCACTTTTTATTCCCAAAAATAATTTTTTATTCTTGGGAATAATTTTTTCTAAAAATGGCTAAATCAGACCTAAAAAAGTTCGACTTCACTCCCCTCTGCTCCACGATGAAGCGACCTGGCGCAATCAGGTATTAAAAACAAAAAATCTGCCAAGCTTGCTTGAGCAGATTTTTAGTTTAAGACCTCTGGACTGCAAGGACAGTGCCAGGGCATTTCCTAAGCGGGAGGCTAGAGAAAAACGAAAAGTTATTCTCGGTGTCTCCACAATAAAAAACCCCTACATTTCTGCAAGGGTTGTGTTTTAAGTTATGTCTTATTTACTTCTTTATAATTATTTTAGTAGTTAGTTTAACACCATCAGAAAGTTGTAGGATGTAAACTCCTTTTTCTAATTGGCTAATGTCTATAGTATTTGTAATAGATTCTTTTATTACTTGCTTTCCAACTATATCATAAACAACAGCTTTTAATTGAGAATAATTACCATCAATGTATACTGTATCTGATGAAGGGTTTGGATAAATTGAAATGTCTAATTGGTTTTGGTCATCTACACTAGCAGTTGGACAAGTACCCCAAACTGGGGTATTACTTTCAGATAATGGTGAGTCAGTACTGAAATCAGCTGGCTCTGAAGCAATATTAGTAACACACCAATTTGATATATTTTGGTTGAAAGATGATGCATAATAAAACATCCAACCCATATTAGTAACACTACTAACATCCCAAGAACCAATATCTTGATTGAAAGATGATGCTTCTTCAAACATATAATACATATTAGTTACACCACTTGTATTCCAAGAATTTATATCTTGGTTGAAAGATGATGCATTATAAAACATACCCTCCATATTAGTCACATCACTTGTATCCCAAGAACTTATATCTCCATTGAAAGATAATGCATCACTAAACATATAACGCATATTAGTCACACTACTTGTATTCCAATCATTTAGTAGTTGATTGAAAGATGATGCTCTATAAAACATAAATTCCATATTAGTAACACTACTTGTATCCCAAGTATTCAATGGTTGATTGAAAGATGATGCTTCAGCAAACATCCCACCCATATTAGTAACACTGCTCACATCCCAGTCTGAAACATCTTCATTAAAATTTTGTTTACCATCAAATAAATAACTCATGTCTGTAATTAAAGAAACATCCCAAGTATTCATTACTCCATAAGTTCCTGAGCCTTGTCCTGATGGTACTGGACTATCTGCAGTAATTGTCCCATCAATCCAACCGTTCACGGCTTCTTGTAATTCAACATTTGTTGTTGGTTGAAACAGATTGGGGGGAGTAACATCCGAAAGTCTCCAAACATCATTACTATCTTGTGTTATGGAAGGAGTTTCATTGTAT
>Ga0213861_10005348_pt1 | contig 10305 bp, 5 predicted proteins | sample PICome_4_FD_160110 | JGI IMG/M metagenome (GOLD analysis project Ga0213861, IMG submission 160110) | Coastal seawater microbial communities near Pivers Island, North Carolina, United States - PICO131 | ecosystem: Environmental > Aquatic > Marine > Coastal | place: USA: North Carolina | collected...
ATGATAAACCTATCTTTGCTGCAGGTATGAAAATGATCTGGGGTCAAGTTGCAGAAGGTTGGGTTATAGCATCAAATGATATGTGGAAATATCCTTTGGGTGTAGCTAAAGCAATTAAAAAAGATTTTGCTAGAGTTGCTAAAGAACATAATATAAAAAGAGTTCAAACTGCAATCAGAAAAGATTTTACTCAAGGTCAAAGATTTGCAGAGTGGTTAGGTTTGGAGAACGAAGGTTTAATGAAACATTATGGTTTTGATGGCACAGATCAATACAGATATGCGAGGATATTTTAATGGCAGCATTTGCAGCAGCAGCAGCACCTTATGCGGTAGCTGGAACTCAACTATTAGCAGCACGACAAGCAGGTGCAGTAGGAAGATATAATCAAGCTGTTCAAAATAGAAATGCTTTAGTTTATGAACAAGAAAAAGATAGATTAGAAGGTAAATTAAATTTTGATCTTGAAAGATTTGATGATCAGTTTAGACAGTTTCAAGGAAAAACTACAACTGCAATATTAACTAGCGGTGCAGAATTATCTGGTTCTGGCTTAAGAGTGTTAAGATCAAATGCTGAACAAGCTGTAATAGAAAAAAATGTAATGGAATACAATACTAAAGTAGCAGCTGCTCAAGCTGAAGAAAAAGCAAACTTTGCAAGAGTACAAGGTAGACTTGCAAGAATGGAATCAAGACAAGCACAGATAGGTTATGTAGCTGGTGCTGGAACAAGTTTATTAACAACATTATAATTATGCCAAAAATACCTACATTTACAGCTGAAAAATCAATTACATCTGAACCATCTTCAGTTGTTTCAAATATAAAATTATCACCAAGATCAACTGTAGCATCTGCTTTAATTCCTGCTGCAAAACAAGTTCAAGCATACGCATTAAAAAAAAGAGATAATGAAGAAAAATTACAAGCTAAAAAAACTTTATTAGAATTAAAAGCTGAATCAGATAAAATTATTGAATCACAAAAAGATAATCCAAACGAAGAAGAATCTATAGGTGTTTGGGAAAATAGTTTTAAACAATTATCTAATAATAAATTATCTAATATTAAAAACAAAAGAATTAAAAAACTTGTTCAAGATTCTTTAGAGTTAGAAAGTTTAGAAAGTGTTTATCATTTAAAAACAAATTCTTTTAAAGCATACGAAAAACAAAGCATACAAGTATATAATGATAAAATTAATATGGATGTTGCTAAATACAAAGGCACAGACAATCCAATATTAAAAGTTAAATATAAAGAAGAAATATATCGTGATGCAGAAGATTTTAATAAAGAACATGAGTTAGGTTCTGCTGATTTAAAAAAAAGATTACAAACAATAGATGCAACTTTATTATTTGTTGATTCAGATTATACTATTGGTTTAGGATTTAATAATGCTGCAGAACAAATAGCAAAATTAGATTCTGATATTAATGGAGCTTCTTTTATAAATGATGATTTATTTAGTAATAATATATTTAATTCTTATTCACAAAAAATAAATGATTTAACTATTAAAGGTGATCCTAATGCAGACTATGATGAAGCTGAAAGACTATTATCACAGCTAGAAAGTTTTGAAAGATATACTGGAAGTAAAGTTGTTTCTGGAGAAAGAGAAGTTAAGTTTGCAAATTTAAGACAAAAAATATTAACTGAAAAAGTAGGACATGATGATCTGTTAAGAAAAATACAAATGGGTAATAATTTTGAAGAGTATAATAAAGATCAAAGAAGTCTTTTAAGTTCTGAATTTTATAATGCTTTAGATGCTCGTTTTAATAAATCTGCTAATAAAGAAAAATCTGAAGCATCTACTTTTGAGTATGATCAAAGAATAGATTTATTTTTATCATCAAATCCAGATGCAACTGAATTTGAAATGCAACAATATGCTAGAGATTTAAGATTAAATTTAATTGATAAATACCAAGAAACTTCAATAGAAACAATCACAGCATTTAATTTAGAAGAAAATAAATTTAATGTAATTAGAGAAGCTAAAGATATTAATAGAAGTTATCAAGAATATTTAACTAATCCAGAAGCAAAAAATATTTTAAAAACTTTATCAAAACTTAATGGTTATGTTGATAAATCTGGAAAACCAGATGTAGAAATGTTTATGAATGATTATGTTAAAATATTAAAACAACGACAAGAAGGTTAATATGCCTACACCTTTAAATGAAGAAACTTTAAGTTTTTTTGAAAAGATACAAAAAGAAACAACAGCAGTTGAGCCAGTAAATTCTGGATTAATAACTAATCCAGATAAGGAAGATTTTAATTATTGGAATAAAGCAGGAAGTTTAACTTTATCTGCAGCTCAAGGTGTTGTTAATGCGGTAGAAGAACAAGGTGATTTTTTAGATGAAAATATAGTTCCTCTTGGTGGACTTGAATTTGGTGATGGTGATGGCAAGGTTACTTTTAAGGATTTTATTCCTAAATACGTTAGTCCTAAAAAATGGAAAGAAGGTGGATATTCACAAGAAAGAAACTTACCGGTATTTCATAAGCCAGAAGGTATTGGTGAAAATTTAACTGAAGGTGCAGCAAGATTTGTTACAGGATTTATAGGACCATCTAAATTTTTTAAATCTGTTGGTCTTGGCGGAACTATAGTTAGAACAGGAGCAAGAGGTATGTTGGCAGGTGCTGTAACTGATCTTACTGTATTTGATCCAGCAGAAGGCAGATTATCAGATATGCTAGTAGAGTTTGATTCTCCTGTTTTAAACAATGCGGTTACTCAATATTTAGCTACAGATGAAGATGATACTGAAATGGAAGGTAGAGTAAAAAATGTACTTGAAGGTATGCTTATTGGCGGACCTCTTGAAATATTATTTGGTTTAAAAGCATTTAAAAAAGCAAAAAAAACTAAAGACTTTGCAGAAAAAGAAAAAATTTATAAAGATGCTGGTGAAGCAATACAGAGTATTAAAAATAATAAAAAAACTAAAAAAGTAAAACAAGCAATCTTTGATGGTAACGAAGCTATTAATGCAAAGAAAGCAGTTAAAGCATTAAGAGTTGGTCAGAAAGAAGCAAAGAAAGAAACTGAATCTTTTATTAAATCAATATTAAATACAAAATCATTTAAAAATGCCGATCAAGTTTTAAAAACTATTGATGATGTATCAGAATCATTTGATGACATTACAGTTGATTATTTACAAAATGATGTTTTAAGAAATGATACTGCAGAAGAATTAGCAAAACTATTATCAAGAGATAAAGCGGAAGTTTTAAAATCAATTACAAAAGATAAAGAATTTTCTAAACAAGGTACAGTTAGAATGTTGGCAAGTAAACAAATAATACAAGAAATTGCTACAACATTAGAACAAGTTTCAACAAAATATTTAGATGAGTTTGGTGATGATGTAAAAAATTGGACTAAAGAATCACAGCTAGAAGTTGGACAACTTGGTGCTGTTTTAAGAGATACTGTCGTAGCATTAAAAGATCAAATAAGAGGTGCAGCTAGAATGACACAAGCTGGAAGAATTAAAGTTGCTAGATCAGAAGGTAAAGTTTTAGATGTAGAAGAAATGGCAAATATTATAAAAAGATTTGATGGTAATGCTGCGGTTATTGCAAAAAATATTAAAAACAAAAAACCAGCAGAAGTTATTAATTCAGTTGCTAAAACAAAATATCAAAGATCAGTAGAAGTTTTTAACTCACTTTACATTAACTCATTATTGTCTGGTGTTTATACTCACGCAATAAACATGAAGTCTGGAATATATGAAGCATTTATTAGACCTATAGAACAAATAGGCGGTGGAGTAGTTAGAGCAGATGGAAGAGCAATACAACTAGGTTTTGCTCAATGGAGAGGAATGGTTATGAGTATGGGTGATACAATGAGAGCTGTAGGATTATCATTAAAACAAGGTGATGCAATTCTTGATCCTTTACGAAGAACTCAAGATAACTTACAAATAGTTGGCGGAAAAGCAGTTAGACCTATTAGTGGTTCTAATCTTGGTTTTGAAGGTGGTGTTGGAACAGCTATTGATTGGGTTGGTAGATTAGTTGAATTACCAACAAGACTTCTTATGACCGGTGATGAATTATTAAAACAAATGAATTACAGGGGTAGACTATTAACTAATGCTTTAGACAACACTATGGAAAGAGGTTTATCAATAAATTCTAAAGAAGGTAAAGCAAATATAGCTAAAATTTTTAAAGAAGGTTTTGATAAAAATGGAATGGCTAATGTAAAAGATAATCCTATTAATGCAGATGCTTTGGAGTATTCAAGAGTATCTAGTTATACTAATACATTACAAAATGGTTCATACTTAAACTGGGGTTCTAAAATACAAAAATTTTTAAATAATGCACCAGAGTTAAGGTTTCTTGCACCTTTTATAAGAACACCTACAAATCTTTGGAGACATTTTGGAAATCGTTTTCCTCTTCAAATGCCGGGTACTCGTTTTATGACAAAACAAAATAGAGACTTATGGAATAGTGGAGACAGAAGAGCTAGAGCAGAAGTATTAGGTAGACAGATGATTGGTATTTCTGCAACCATGTATGGTGTAAGTTTAGCAACAGAAAACATTGAAGATAAAGATGGTAATAGTTATCCTAAAATTACAGGTAGTGGACCAACAGATTTTAGAATTAAAAAACAATGGTTACAACTTGGTTGGCAACCTTATTCTATTGCAAGAAAAAATGAAGATGGAACTATAACTTATGTTCAATACAACAGAATGGATCCAAGATTTTTTATTTTAGGAATTATAGCGGACTTAAAAGAAAATATTGTTAATATTAATGACAAACAAAAAGAAGAAATATTTAGTGCTGCAGCATTAACAGTTTTTAAAAATGTAACTAATAAAACTTATTTAAGAGGAATATCTGATGCTTTAGATTTAATTTCATCACCAACAGAAAATAAATTTAATGTATTTTTTGGTGGAGTTGTAGGAAATGCTATACCTTATACTGGTTTAAGAAGGCAAGGTATTCCCGGTATTATAGAACCAGATCAAATAGCTTATGAAGCTAGGGGTTTTACAGACAGAATTTTAAGTACAATAGGTTTGGGTGAAAAATATTTAGAACCAAAAAGAGATTTACTTACTGGAGAACCTATAGAAAAAACACCAAATGCTTTATATATAAATCCAGATGGTATTGCTTCTTTTTCATTTTGGTTTCAAGGACCAAGTTTAGTTGGTAGAAAAGTAGATATTAAAGATAATCCTGTATTATTAGAAATAGCAACTTTAAAAATACCTTTACAAGAACCTAATAAAGTAAAATATAAAACTATAGATTTTACACAAATATTTAATAAAGACAGTAAACAATCTGCTTATGATTATTGGACAGAAAATATCGGAAAAATTAAAGATAGTTCTGGAGATACTTTAATGCAAAAATTAGAAAAAGAAATTAATAGTAGAGATTATAAATTAAGACAAGAAGGTGATGTTAATTTTGATGGTGGAAAAGAATTAACATTAAAACTTATTTTTAATGGTTATAAAGAATTAGCATATTATGATATGTTAAAAAAATATCCTCAAGCTATGAATGATATTAAAAGTGTTTTAAAAAAACAAGGAGAAATGTTAGGAAAAAGTAAAGATGAAAATAGTGATGATACGAGAGATTTGTTGCCTTTTGATGGCACTAAAGATAGTTTTTTTTTTAGCTTAATGAGCAAAGCAGAAGCTGCTGAAGTTGATATTGGGTCAGCCATTGAAGAAAGAAAAATTTTAGCAAACAATAATTTTATAGATTCTCTTTGGGGTCTTTATTATCAAACAAGTGATGATCCAGAAAAAAATAAATCAGCTAAAAAAAGATTAAATAAAAATTATAAAGTACCAGAAGATGCTAAAAAATCTATTGATGCAGCTGCATATATATTTGAAGGAGATAGAGGTTTTAGTTCTAATACAATTAAAGATTATTTATCTAAAATAGGACAAGTAGAATCTCAATATAAAACAAAAAGACAGTACAATGATGGACCGGCAAGATCATATTGGCAAGTAGAACCAAGTACAGCAAGAGATATTTTGACTAGAGAAGGTTTAAATCAAGGTGGATTTTTAGGTAAAAAGTTTGAAGAAGTATTTAAAAAATATGCAAAAAAAGATGGATCAGCTGTTGAATATTTGAAAGAATTAAGCGATAAGGAACTTGGAGATTTATTAGAAAAAGATGGTGATCTAGGAGCTACATTTGCTACTGTAGTAATTATAAGCAGATTTCCAAATGAGGAAAATAAATGATTTTAAATATCAATATATATGATATAGGAAAGTAACATGACAGTATCAAGCACAACAGTAAAAAATTCCTACTCCGGTAATGGTAGTACAACCCAGTTTGCCTACACATTTAAGATATTAGTTAATTCAGACTTACAGGTAATTATTAGATCATCTACAGGTACAGAGACAACTAAAACTATAACTACACATTATACAGTAGCTGGTGCAGGAGACGCTTCTGGTGGAAGTATTACTTTTACTTCGGGAAATATTCCGGCTTCTGGTGAAACAGTTGTTGTTAGAAGGAATGTCCCGCAAACTCAAGCAATAGATTATATTGCTAATGATCCATTCCCTGCGGAGACACACGAAGAGGGTCTGGATCGTGCTGCTATGGTTGCACAACAATTATCTGAAGAAGGAGATAGATCAATAAAACTATCAAGAACAAATACAATGAACTCTACAGAATTTTCTGTAGGTGCTACTGATAGAGCTAGTAAAGTTTTAGGATTTGATGCTAATGGTGAACTAACAGTTACACAAGAACTTGGTACAAATAGAGGAAACTGGTCATCTGGTACAGATTATAGTGCTAGAGATTTAGTTAAAGATACCTCAACAAATAATATTTTTTTAGTAAACACAGCTCATACATCTTCTGGCTCACAACCTTTAACAACAAACGCAAATTCTGCTAAATATGATTTAATTGTAGACGCAGCATCAGCAACTACTTCTGCAGCTACCGCTACAGCTCAAGCAACAATCGCAACTACAAAGGCTGGTGAAGCAGCAACATCTGCATCAACTGCTACAACAAAAGCAAGTGAAGCAGCTACTTCAGCAAGTAATGCCTCAACAAGTGAAACTAATGCGGCAGCATCTTTTGATAGTTTTGATGACAGATACTTAGGTGCAAAATCTAGTGATCCTTCAGTAGATAATGATGGGGATGCTTTAATAACTGGAGCATTATACTTTAATTCTTCAGATAATGTAATGAAAAATTACACAGGTTCTGCTTGGCAAACTTTAAAACCTACTTCAACTGAACAAACAAATATTAATACTTTATCTGCTAGTGCAGTAGTTACTGATATGTCAATATTAGCTACAACAGATGTTGTTGCTGATATGAATACTTTAGGAACAGCAGATGTTGTATCTGACATGAATACTCTAGCAACTGCTGATGTAGTTTCAGATATGAATACTTTAGCAACTGCAGACATTGTATCTGATATGAATACTCTTGCTACAGCAGATGTGGTAGCTGATATGAATACACTAGGAACTGCGGATGTGGTAAGTGATATGAATACATTAGGTACAGCAACTAATGTAACTAACATGGCAACTGTTGCTACAAACATTGCAGGAGTTAATTCTTTTGCAGAAAGATATAGAGTAGCATCATCAGACCCTACATCAAGTTTAGATGAGGGTGATCTTGCTTTTAATACTACAGATAATAATTTAAAATTTTACAATGGTTCAGCTTGGACATCTATCTCTCCGGGGATAGCAAATGTTGTTGATGATTCTACTCCACAACTAGGTGGTAATTTGGATGTACAAACTAATTCAATCGTAACAACAAGTAATAGAAATGTTTTATTAGCTCCTAATGGTACAGGACTTGTTGAAATAAAAGGAAATGATAATGCTGGTCAAATACAATTAAATTGTGAACAAAACTCTCATGGTGTTAAAATTAAAGGACCACCTCATTCTGCTGGTCAATCTTATACTTTAACTTTACCATCATCTATTACTAATAATTATTTTTTAAAAACAGATGGTTCTGGTAATTTATCTTTTGCAGATATACCTTTACCAACATCACCAACTGTAGCAGATGTATCACAAACTATTGCTCCAGCTACTGCTACAACAATAAATATTACAGGAGCAAATTTTGTTGCAATACCACAAGTACAATTTGTTAATGCTTCTACTGGTGCTATTACAAATGCCAATACAGTTTCATTTACAAATGCTACAACACTTTCAGTTAATTTAACTTTAGCAAGTGGCAATTATTTTGTGAGAATAGAAAATCCAGATGGTAATGCTGGAAGATCAACAAACAATATTTTAACAGCTTCTACTGCACCATCATTTACAACTGCTGCCGGATCACTAGGTTCAGTTGCAGGTAATTTTTCTGGTACAGTATTTACAGTTGTAGGTTCATCAGATAGTGCTATTACTTTTAGTGAAGTTACAAGTGTTTTAGTTGGAAGTGGTGGTAGTCAAGCTAATTGCAGTTTGGCTTCTAATGGTGTAATAACTACAAGTGATTTTGGTGGTAGTTCTACAGCAGCAACTACATACAATTTTACATTAAGAATTACAGATGCTGAAGGTCAGACAGTAGACAGAGATTTTAGTTTAACTTCTAGCTTCGGTGCAACAGGTGGAGGACAATTTAACTAATGGATAACATTTTCAAATCGTCAATCAATAACATAAGCAAGGAGATTTGCTAATGGCTAATACATACATATCAAGAACTTTTGGAACACCAACAAATTCAGCTATCTGGACACTTTCTTTTTGGATTAAAAGGTCATCTTTAAGTCCTAGCACTTCACAAAAAATTTTTTCAGCAGGTACAGGAAGTACAGATAGAACAGAAATAAGTTTTGCTGGTGGTAATGATGGTTTAAATATTTATAGAAATATAAGTGGTTCAACAGCAGGTTTAGATTCTACAAGAAAATTTAGAGATACTAATGCTTGGTATCATATTGTAATTCAAAATAATAATGGTACTGCTGCTGTATATGTAAATGGTGAAGCTGAAACTATGTCTAGTACAAGTTTAGGAACTAATAAAATTAATTTAGCTTCAACAATACATATATTTGGCGACCAAGTTGCTAGTGGTCAAAACTTTGATGGTATAATGAGCCATATTCATTTTGTAGATGGTACTATTTATGCACCAACAGTTTTTGGTAGTACCGATTCTACAACTGGAGAATGGCAAATAAATACTTCTCCATCTATTACAATGGGTAATAATGGATTTACAATTTTAAAAGATGGAAACACAATTACAGACCAATCAACTAACAGTAATGATTTTAGTTTAAGTAGTGGTACACTTACAAAAACAGAAGATTGTCCAAGCAATGTTTTTGCTACTATTAACCCATTATTTGTAAATGATGATGGAGCTACTAATGCTTTAACTAAAGGAAACAATACTTATACAAGCACAACAAGAGGTGAATGGAATATATGACATCAACTTTAGGTGCTATAACTGGAAAATATTATTGGGAAGTTAAATATGAACAATTAATAGATTCTGGTACTATTTATATGGCTGATGAAGGTGTTGCATCAGATTTAGCACCTGGTAATGCAAATTTAGGTGAAGGTACAAGAGGTGGTTATGGTTATGGTTGGTTGTGTGGAAATAGAAATACAACTTCAAATACAAGATATTTAAAAACAGTTAATGGTACAGATACTATAACAACAGATAGTAATAATACACCTGTTGTAGCAGGAGATATTGTAGGAGTTGCTTTTGATGCAACTAATGGAAAATTATGGTTTCACAAAAATGGAACTTACATAGATGATTTATCTGGTTATGTTGGTAATCCAACAACTGCTGCATATCCATATCATACTGGTATGCAAACTGGAATTTTATATACTGTTATGTCTGATGTTTGGCAAAATGCAAGTGGTTCACTTTTAATTAAATCATATAATTTTGGCAATGGCTACTTTGGAACAACAGCAGTATCTAGTGCAGGAAGTAACGCATCTGGTAATGGAATATTTGAATATGATGTACCAACTGGCTACACAGCTTTATCAACAAAAGGATTAAATACATAATGGCTTTACATTCGTTACACTCATATAAAGAAATTTACAATAAGGAGATATTTTAATTATGGCATACACAACAATTAATAAATCTACAGATTATTTTAATACTAAACTTTATACAGGTAATGGTTCTACACAATCTATTACAGGTGTAGGATTTAAACCAGATTGGT
>Ga0213861_10005349_pt1 | contig 10305 bp, 6 predicted proteins | sample PICome_4_FD_160110 | JGI IMG/M metagenome (GOLD analysis project Ga0213861, IMG submission 160110) | Coastal seawater microbial communities near Pivers Island, North Carolina, United States - PICO131 | ecosystem: Environmental > Aquatic > Marine > Coastal | place: USA: North Carolina | collected...
ATTGTAATTGCTATTATTAATAATTAATTATATTAAAATTATATATACATGAATTATATTACTATAATAATAAATACTATAATTCATATAATATTAGTATTATTGTTTGAAGGTGTATTTTTATTTGGTATATTATATCCAATACTAAAACGTAAAGTTAAACACATCACAGATAAATTTACTTATGATTTTTATATAAATAAAATAATGCCAAGTATAAATTGGAGTAAATGTTCTACACCTGATAATAAACCAAAAGATTTAACTCCTTATTATATAACACCAGAATTATATAATCTAATACAAATATCAGAAACAACTGAAAAACAAAAATTGAATTCTAACATAAATTATCCATATATAGTTTATGCTATAATAATTAGTATTTTATTTGTACTAGTAGTTAGTATTATTTTCATTACACGATATATGAATATATATGTTAATTATAAATATATATTAATAAATTCTTTCATTATATTTTTATTAATATGTGGTATAGCAAGTTCAATCTTATGGTTTGATGTATTTTCACAAGATTATAATATTAATATAATTAAACCATTTTTAATAAAATTTTTAGAAGAATATAAATCTTTATAAAAAATAATAGATATTATAAAAAATAAAAAATATTATAAAATATAATAGATATTATAAAAATTATTAATTATGAATATATATGTTATTATATTTAATTGTTTATTAGATATATTTATTGTATATACTATTTTTACAGTATATTTTTATATATTAATAAAATATTTTATACATGATTTTGAAAGTAACACATGTGCTTCTTTTTTTGGTAAACATTTAAAATTTTATGAAAAATATATAAAAATATATAAAGCATATAATAATTATAAAAATATTAATGAAGAACAAAAAATACAAAATTTAATTGATAATACTGAAGATGTATTAATTAATATAAATTATAAACTAACAGATACTATTGTACCTATTAGTATCCTTATTTTAGGTTTAATTACATTAATCTTTTATTATATATATAAAAAAAAATTAAAAAAGAAAATACATCTATCTAAAATTATATTTATAATTATTATAAATCTTATATGTATTATTGGTTTTGAATGTATATTTATATTTTTTATATATGGTAATACAGATTTAATAAATATTGGTAATACAATAAATTATTATTATAATACATATAATAGTTATATACATTGTTAAATTTAAATTATAACAACTACATTTTATTTAACATATTATCTAAATTAAATTTTGATACTATTTTTTCTAATCTTTTTTTAATATATCTAACTCCACCATATTTATTTTTACTTATAAGTTTACTTTGTACTTTACTTTGTACTTTACTTTGTACTTTACTTTGTACTTTACTTTGTACTTTACTTTGTACTTTACTTTGTACTTTACTTTGTACTTTACTTTGTATTTTACTTTGTTTATTACTATAATTTCTTCTTACACTATTTGGTATTTTTACAATATTTTCAAGTTGAGAATCAGTTATTATACTATTACCCAAACTTATATTTTTTTTATTTTCGCCAAAAATATTTTTAATTATATTAGGTAATAAAAAATGAGTAGCAATATGTTTTTTTTCAATTAATGTATAAGGATGAAATTTAATAATTTCCATTCTATCAAGTAAAATTGGTGAAATTTTATTTTTATCATTAAATGAAAAAATAAATGTAGCTCTAGATAAATCAATTGATATACCATCCATATAATCATCCATAAAAGTATTATTTTGTGTATAATCTGTTAAATGTATTAACATATTAATAATTTCTTGACCTTTATCGGTTGAACTGATTTTATCTAATTCATCAAAATAGAAAATAGGATTCATACATTGTGCTTGTTTTAATGATTGTAATATTTTACCACAAGCACTCCCTTCATATACATAATTACTTCCTGATAAAAATGTTCTATCTTGTGCTCCTCCTAATGAGATAAATATAAATGGTAGCCCAAATACTTTTGAAAGACCATCTTTTATTAATGTTGTTTTACCTGTACCTGCCTCACCATGTATAGCAAATACAGAACCTAATGTTTTTGGATTACTTATCATTTTCGCTAGTATTTCTATAATATGTGTTTTTGTATTTTTTTGTCCGTATATAATTGTATCTAAATGAGCATATGCTTCTTTTAAATATTTAGATGGTTTATTTGTAATTTGTGTATCTAGATATTTTGGTGTTTTATATATATTAAATGGTATGTCTAATAATGTATCAATCCAATTACTAAGTTTAAAATATTCGTTTTCTCCAGCTTTCATTTTCTCTAATAATTGTATTTTATTTAATGCTATTTTTTTATAATATGTATCTAGAGTTGAATTTAATATTTTAAATAGTCTTGGTATTTTAGTATCTTCTAAATTTATAATAGTATCCAATGTTGTTAATATATTTAATCTTTGTTCTAGAGTAGTATTAATAAAATAATCTATATGTTGATATATTTGAGTTATAGTTAAATGTTCTTGATTCTTTATAAGATTAGTATAAAATGTAATAGCTTGCTCCTTTAATATAGAGTGTTCTTTTTTACATTTATTATAGTTTTTAAGTTTATTATCTTTATTATATTTACTATTAGTATTATTAGTATTAGTATTAGTATTATTACTATTAGTATTAATATATGAATCAATATAGTTATTTATTAAAGATATATTTTTTATACTACAAGATTTATTATCATTTATATTATCATTTATATTATCATATTGATAATCATCATCACTCTCATCGGTATAATCAGGATCATCTAAGTCAGTTAATGCATCTTCATCTACATCTTCAAATTTATATTTTATTTTTTTATTTCGTGTATTATATTTTCTTTGTATTGTATTACTATTACTATTAAGTGTTATATCAGTACTACTATCATGTATATTATCATATATATCTTCTATATTATTATTTATTTTTTCATAATTATCATTAATAATATTTAGTTTTTTTTCAATATCTAATACTCTTTTACCATATTCTTTAATTTTATCATTTAATAATTTTTGTTTCATATTATAGTTAAATAATTATAGTTAAATAATTATAGTTAAATAATTATAGTTAAATAATTATAGTTAAATAATTATAGTTAAATAATTATAGTTAAATAGTTATTTTTATTTATATATTTTTTAATTTTATACTTTATACTTAATTACATAAATTTTAATACTTATAAAAATTGAATTTAAAAATATTAATTATAATTAATAATATATTATTAATTTTGTAAAATAATAAAATAGAATTTTTATATAATAAATATATATAATAACTATATTAATTATTATAAATAATGTCTAGATATGATGATGACAATTTCGAAACAGGATTTGTAAATGGTATTCAATTTGGTATATATAGTCCAGAAGTAATTAGAAGTAAATCAGTAGTAAATATTACTTGTGAAACTTTATATGATAGTAATGGTGAGCCTAAAATTAATGGTTTATTTGATTTACGTATGGGCCCTATTGAAGCTCATGTAGATTGTAAAACATGTGAACAAAATTATATTACTTGTCCAGGACATTTTGGACATATTGAATTACCTAAACCTGTTTTTAATTTACAATTTGAAAGTGATATTGTTAAAATTTTAAGATGTATATGTATTAAATGTAGTAAATTACTTTTAAATAAAAATGATAAAATTATTAAAAATATTGTAGCCGTAACTAAAGGTAATCATAAAATTCGTTTTGATAAAATATTTAAATTATGTCAAAAAGTAAAAATTTGTGGAGATATTGTAAAAAAAAATGAATCTCTATACGATAACGGAGGTTGTGGTGCTATACAACCATTTAAATATAATAGTAGTAATTTTCGAAGTGATTATGAAATTATTGCTGAATGGAAAGATGATAGCGATGATGTTCCTATTAATATTTCACAGAAATTAAATGCTGAAATTGTATTAGCTATTTTTAAGCGTATTATAGAAGATGATGCTATTATTATGGGATTTAGTCATAAATGGTGTTTACCTAATTGGTTATTAATTACTATGTTACCTGTAGTACCACCAAGTGTGCGCCCAAGTGTGCGTCAGTATAATAGTCAACGTAGTGAAGACGATTTAACTAATAAATATTATGAAATTATAAAATGGACTAAAATGTTGCGAGATATATTATCAAAGAATACATTTACACCTCCTGATACAATAAAACAATATAATAATCAAATACAACATCATGTTATTACATTATTTAATAATGATATTAAAGGAATACCTCAATCTCTTACGCGTGGTGGTCGTCCAATGAAAACCCTCCGTCAGCGGCTTGCTGGCAAAGAAGGGCGTATTCGTAATAATCTTATGGGTAAACGTGTTGATTTTAGTGCTCGTAGTGTTATTTCAGCAGATGCTAATTTAAAAATTGAAGAATTAGGTGTACCTTATAAGATTGCTATGAATTTAACATTTCCTGAAGTAGTAAATAAAATTAATATTAATAAGCTTTATCAATATGTAAGAAATGGTAATAAAGTATATCCGGGGGCACGTAGTGTTAAAAGAGTTAAAGATGGTCGTCAATATTTAGTTTTAGATAAAGACACTAGTAATTTTACTTTAGAATACGGTGATACTGTAAATCGTCATTTAATAAATGGAGATATTGTATTATTTAATCGCCAACCATCATTACATAAAATGAGTATGATGGCACATAAAGTACGTGTTATGGAAGGTAATACTTTTAGATTAAATGTAGATGTTTGTAAGCCATATAATGCAGATTTTGACGGTGATGAAATGAATATGCATGTTCCTCAAAGTATTCAAACAGCTATAGAATTACAGTATCTTGCAGCTGTTTCTAAAAATATAATTAGTCCTAGTTCAAATGAACCTATTATAGGACCAGCACAAGATAATTTATTAGGATTATTTAAATTAACTGATGATAATGTCTATTTTTCACATGCAGAAATAATGAATTTATTAGTTGGTGTTGAAAAATTTAGTGGTATATTACCTGAACCCTCTTTTAATGATGGTTCACTTGTTAAATGGACTGGAAGACAATTATATTCTTTAATATTACCACCTATTACTTATAGTATTAATTTATCAAAGAAAAAATTAAAGAATATAATTATTGAAAATGGTATTTTAAAACAAGGTCAAATTGAAAAAACAGCATCAACAAACATTTTACATTATATTGTTAATGATTATGGTTCTAAAGAAGCTACTAGATATTTAAATGATTTACAAACAATTATATCACGATATTTAATTAGAAGTGGTTTTAGTGTAGGTATTAGTGATTTAATAGTTCATAAAGATATTAAAAAACGTAATGAAGAATTTATTCTAAAAGGTAAAAAAGATGTTATTGATTTAACAAAAAAAGTGCATTTAAATATTTTAGCTGATATATCAGATAATCTAAATTTAATATATGATGGTAAAATTGCCGTTATTAATAAGAAAACTGTTGATAATATTAACGAACAAATTATTAAAAAAATGCCGTTATCTAATCGTATAAATTATATTGTAACTAGTGGGTCTAAAGGTAAAGAAATGAATATACAACAAATGATGTGTCTTCTAGGACAGCAAACTATAGACCAGTCACGAGTCCCTTTAGGTTTTAGTAATCGTTCTTTACCTCATTACCCTCGTTTTGAAAATGGTATTGAAAGTCGTGGATTTATTAGTAGTAATTTTATGAATGGATTAAATCCACAAGAATACTTCTTTCATGCTATGGCGGGACGTGAAGGTGTCATAGATACAGCAGTTAAAACAGCAAATTCAGGATACTTACAAAGACGTCTTGTTAAATCTATGGAAGACTTAAAAGTAGCTCATGATTATACTGTTCGTTCTAGTAATAATGATATAGTTCAATTTTGTTATGGATATGATGCTTTTAATAGTGTAGATTTAGAAAAACAAAAAACAAATTTTATAAAGATTGATATTAATACTTTAAATACTGATTATTATATTGATATTAATGATACATTTGAATATGTTTCAAAAACTGAAGTTAAAAATATGAAAAAAATAGATAATTGGAAACAAATTATTATAGATTATAATAAAAATATTGATATTCTAGTTACTGCATTACATAAAATATATTCTAAATTTAATAAAATAGATGAGACTAAAATATATTATCCTGTTAATTTTAATAGATTACTTATAAATACAATTAAAACATTTAAACTTGAAGAAGTAAATAAAAGTGATTTAAATCCTATTGAAATTATAAATGAACTTTATAAACTTATTGAATACTGTAAAATTGGTGGACGTAGTAGTTTATCTTGTGAAATTTTAATATGGGATTATTTATCTCCTAAAAAACTTATTCGTGATTTAAAAATTAATAAATTAGCTTTTACACATATTATAAATACAATTAAAGCACGTTATAAAAATTCATTAGCAGAAGGTGGTGAAATGGTAGGTCCTATAGCAGCTCAAAGTATTGGAGAACAATCAACACAGATGACTTTAAATACTTTTCACCATGCTGGTATTGGTGCACAATCATCAGTTACACAAGGTGTACCACGTTTAAATGAAATTCTTAGTAATACTCGTAATTTAAAACATAATTCTTATGAAATATACTTAGATATAGATAATAGATTTAATCCTGAATCAGCTGATAAAATTGGTAATAATCTTTCTATGACTACGTTTAAAGATATTTTAGAATCTAGTGCTATTTATTTAGAACCTAATAATAATTATGAACATGTATTAGAAGAAGACCGTTCATTTTTAGAAATATATAAATTATTTAGTGAATTAGATTCTCATAATATTAAAATACCTGATAATCCTTGGTTAATTAGACTTGAATTTAATCGTCGTAAAATCATTGATACAAAACTTACTATGGAAGATATACAAATTATTTTAAAAGAATATTATCCTAATTCATCATTAATGTTTATTGATGATAATGCTTCAAAACTTGTATTTAGAATAAGGTTAGATTTTAAAGCACATCATTCTAATGATGATATTCTATTTATTGAACAAACAATTAAAGATATTAATAATATTAATATTAAAGGTGTTTATGGTATTACACAAGTTATTATACCTAATGATGATACTAAAATTACATCTATTATTGTAAAAGAAAATGGTTCTTTTGTAGAAAAGAAAGAATATAAACTTGTTGCTGATGGCTCTAAGACTTTAAATATACAAATATTATTTGATATATTAATAAGAAAGGGAATAGATTTTAATAGAACATTTAGTATTGACCCTAATGAAATGTATTCTATTTTTGGTATTGAAGCAGCGCGTTTTCAAATACAATATCAATTACATAAAGTATTAAGTGATAATGGTATTAATATTAGTCCACGTCATATTGATCTATTATGTGATAAAATGTGTCAACATGGTGATATTATGTCAGTAAGTCGTCATGGTATTAAGAAGGAAAATATTGGCCCCTTAGCTAAAGCAAGTTTTGAAGAAACTACAGACCAATTATTAGAAGCTAGTCTTTTTGGAGCTTTTGATAATATTAAAGGTGTATCTAGTAATATTATGGTAGGACAAATACCTAATTGTGGAACTGGTGATAGTGTTCTCTTATTAGATGAAGATTTACTTAATACATATGAAGAGGTTATTGAAGAAGAACAAGTTGATATTGATAGTTATTTTAAAACTAATGAATATTGTGATGGCGTCAATGTTAAAATGTCACTAAATGATATAATTACAGATGATTCCAAATTTGATGAATATTCATATTATCCTGATGTTGGTGTTGAATAAAAAGAATAAATTGAATGTACTTAATGTTTTCTAATTATCACACCTTTTTAATTTTTAATTTTTTTTATTTTAATTAACTATTATTAATTCTGGGTTTAATAAAATCTATATGAAAAAGTAACTATATGTTTTCATATTTTTAAGATAATTGAAATAGAGTCATACTATTATCAATAATACTAATATAAAAGTAAAAATCAAATTACTATATATTGATAGTATATCTAGATACATATATAAATACTATAGATATAAAAAAATGCTTATTATAGATACACATGAAAGTAAATTAATAGACCTTATTAAAAATACAACATCATTTACTTTACCATATGAAGTAAAAAATTTACAAATTGGTGATATAATAATATCATCTTCAAAATATCCTGATAAACAATTAATTATTGAACGTAAATGTATGACTGATATGATAGCTAGTATTAAAGATGGACGTTATAAAGAACAGAAATTAAGATTACAAGCAGAAGTAAGTAAGACAACTCCTAATACTAAACGTATTTGTTATCTTATAGAAGGTATTATTAGTGATTTAAGATTACCAAATGATAAAACATTATTATATGGGAGTATAGTAAGTTCAACGTTTAGAGATAATATACCATTAATTAGAACAAATAATTTAAATGAAACACTAGATATTATCAATAGAATTCATGAAAGAATGAATAAAGATATTACTGATTTTTTTAAGGAAAATAGTAAAAAAAATAATACCATTCTAGATACACAAACTAATATAATATCAACTATAAATACAAATCCTATAAATACAAATCTTATCCCAGATACACAAATACCAGAAATAGAGTTACGAAATAACACTACTGATAATAATACTACTGATAATAACACTACTGATAATAATACTACTGATAATAATACTACTGATAATAATACTACTGATAATAATACTACTGATAATAATACTACTGATAATAATAATTTATATTTACAATCAATAAAAAAATGTAAAAAAGACAATCTTACTCCTAAACTATGGAATCAAATATCATTAACTAATATACCAGGTATTAGCACAAATATTGCTATTAAAATAAATGAAAAATATAAAAGTATTAAAATATTATTACAAGCATATGATACATGTTCTAATAATGATGAAAGAATAAAATTAATATCTGAAATTATACTTACTGATACAGATAAACAAAAAAGACGTATTGGTCCGGTAATATCTAAGAGAATTTATGAATATTTATATCTAGATGAATAATTAAAATGTATCATTTTTATATTTTTCATATAAAATAAGTTTATCTAAAATATATTGACATGGTTGTCTATTTTTATCTTCACATAATACATAATTATTAAATACATTTAAATATTCTAATAAATCTCTTTTTGTTTCATTAGATGTATTTAAAAATACTAATGAATCATCTTGATAACGAGTTTTATTGTTATTATTATCATTTTTACGATATTTTTCTAACTTTGATAAAAATTTATTAGTAATTATTTGTTTTATTTGTTGTTTTATTGTAGTATTATACCCTTGACTTAAATCAAATTGTAAGTTTTCAAAATAAACTAATAATTGTATAAATATAATACATAATAAATTAATATCATTTTTTTGAGCTAATGATAAATAATCTAAATTTGTTAATTTTTTAATAGTTGTATTTGTTATTTTAATAGGTGATTCATTATTACATTTATTTAAATTATAATCAATATTACTTAAATAATTATTATGTACACCACATCCTAAACCAAAGTCTGTAAATTTTACTTTCATATCATTAGTATTTGTATTTGTATCTAAATTTGTTGATACTAGAATAGAATTATCATTTATATTTTGATGTGCTATATTGTGTTGATGAATTTTTGCTAATCCGTGTAATATTACCTTTATTAAATGAAATAATATTTTATAATAATTATTATGATTCATTTTAAATAAATATTGTTTTAAATGATTTAAACTATATCCATTAAATATAGGAAAAATTGTAAATACTTGATTATTTATAATTTTATATTCTAAACAAGGGTTTACATATTCTCTAGTATTTCTATTTGATGATAAAAATTTTAATAAATTTAATTCAAAAAGTAATTGTTTTTTATTTGTTTGTGATTCTTTATCTAATTTAATTTTTTTACATATATATTTTACATAATTTTTATCAAATGCCATATATAAACTACCTTTTATACCTTCACCTAAATATTGTTTTATTATATACTTATTATTTTTATTACCATTATTCACACCATTATTCATACCATTATTCATACCATTATTCACACCATTATTATTAAACATATTATTAACAAATGTTACATTTGCATTTTCATTTAATTCATTTTTATTATTATTATTATTATTAGTTATTAATGTTGTTATATTTAATTGTTGTGAATTATTATCAAGATTTATAAATTTATTGTAATTAGATATATTCATTATAAATATTAATTCTTATTTTC
>Ga0213861_10005356_pt1 | contig 10296 bp, 7 predicted proteins | sample PICome_4_FD_160110 | JGI IMG/M metagenome (GOLD analysis project Ga0213861, IMG submission 160110) | Coastal seawater microbial communities near Pivers Island, North Carolina, United States - PICO131 | ecosystem: Environmental > Aquatic > Marine > Coastal | place: USA: North Carolina | collected...
AATGAATATGATTATCAACTAAAGCTGAAAGTAAGTTATGGGCAGCACCAATTGCATGAAAATCACCAGTAAAATGAAGGTTAATATCAGTCATAGGAACAACTTGAGCATAGCCACCTCCAGCAGCACCACCTTTCATTCCAAAACATGGACCTAAGCTTGGCTCTCTAAGGCATATCATTGCCTTTTTACCTATATGACATAAACCATCAACAAGACCAACACTAGTAGTTGTTTTACCTTCACCTGCTGGAGTGGGAGAAATTGCAGTAACAAGAATTAATTTTCCGTCTTTTTTGTCTTTACAGGTATCTAAATAATCGTAATTAATTTTAGCTTTATCATTTCCGTAAACTATTAAAGCTTCTTCAGGAATATTAATAGATGCAGCTATATCCGTTATATGTTTTTTTGATGCGTTGCTTGCTATTTCTAAATCAGTTTTATGCATTTTTATATACTCCCCCTATAAAAATTATTTGAGGAAAGTATACATAAGATTAATTAACTAGACTATGAATTTTAATACTAAGATTTAGCTATTTTAAAAGCCTCTATTGCCCTTAATCTTGATTCTTTTAAATCTAATATTGGTTCTGGGTACTTACAATATTTTCTGTGCTCTTTGGGTGGGTTATGAATTACAGATTTATCTAAATCTTTAAGCTCAGGGACATATTTCTTGATAAATTTACCTTCTTTATCAAAGTTGGTAGATTGGGTAATTGGATTAAAAATTCTAAAATATGGTGCTGCATCAGTTCCAGTTGAACTACTCCACTGCCATCCGCCATTATTGGAGGCAAAATCACCATCGATGAGATTTTGCATAAAGTATGCCTCACCTAATCTCCAATCATGAAGCATATTTTTGGTAAAAAACATTGCAACTACCATTCTTAATCTATTATGCATCCAGCCCTCATGAAGAAGTTGTCGCATGGCAGCATCTACGATAGGAAAACCAGTTTTACCCTCTTTCCAAGCATTAAATTCGCCTTCATCATATCGCCATTGAATATTTTTAGAATAATCTTGAAATGGCTGCCCTCTACTCACCTTAGGAAAAGAAAACATTATATTTTTATAAAATTCTCGCCATATAATTTCATCGATCCATTTTGTAACACCAACTTTCCCGGAACTAAATTCAAAATTATTAATTTTCAGTGCCTCTAAAATGCACTTTTTTGGTGAAATAATCCCACAAGCAAGGTATGGGGATATTCTACTAGTTCCATCTAAAATGGGATCATTCCTATTTTTTGAATAATCACTAGCTTTATCATTTAAAAAATTTGTTAGTCTTGTATCTGCCTCTTGCTCTCCAGCTGGCCATAAATTCATACCGACTTTATGAGTCTGATTAAGATTAAAATTAAAATCTTTTATATTTGAAGTAATTTCAGATGATATTCTCTTTTGGTATTTAAAATCTATATCTAGGAAATCCATATCAAAATTTTCTATCCATTTTCTTTTGAATGGTGTGAAAACAGTATAAGGAGTCCCCTGACCTGTTTTTAAAGACCCTGGCTCATACACAACTGATTCATAAAAAGATTCAACTTTGATGTTGCTTTTTTTTAGAAGATCTAAAGCAATAAAATCTCTATTAGACTCATCTTCTCCAAATTGTTTATTCCAATAAACTTTATCAATATTTCTCTTTATAGATAAATCCTTTATTAGTATTGGGTCCTCTTTAAAACCATCGCTTTGAACAATAGTAAGGGGTATGTTTAGCTCGCTAAGACTTTTTTCTAGAAGAAATAAATTCTGAACGATGAAATCAATTTTTACATTTGCTTCATTGTGAGAAGCTAATTGATTCTTTGAAAAAATATATACAGCTTGAACTTCCTCATATGAGGAGCAAGCCGATCTTAGCGCGGGATTATCCTCGAGACGTAAATCACTTCTAAACCAAACTAAGCTTTTCATTAGGGCTGTATTTTTAAATGCGAGTTTGAGAAATAAACATCTACTTGAAAATTTTCATTTTGATTGAGAATTAGCGCATCTCCGCCAGCGGCATTGACTATGGCTGCACCAGCTGCAATGTCCCACAAATAAGTTTTCTTTTCGCTATATAAGTCTGCTTTACCTGAGGCAACGTATACTGCAGCCATTGCTGCTGAACCAATCATTCTAACCTTTTTCCAGTTCTGAAAATCTTTTACCATTTTAAGCAAACTGCTATCTGAATAGTCTGTGTTATTTGGAAGACCTGTTAACAATACCCCATCATAAAAATTATTTACTTTTGATACTGATATTTCTTGATTATTGCAAAGGGCTCTCGTTTCTACTGAACCCTCATATAGGTCATTATTATTAAAGTCATAAATCACTCCAAGAACTGGCTGAAAGTTGGAAATCAGAGCTATTGAAACACAGCATAAGGGTATATCTCTAGAATAATTCGCTGTGCCATCTAGAGGATCAACAACCCAAAATATATTAGGTATGCTTTCAGAAGATAGTCCGCTTTCCTCTGCGAGTATTGGATAGTGCGATTTACTTTCTATTATATCTTTAATTGCTTTTTCAGCTGAAAGATCAGCCTGCAATTTAATATCTTTCTTTGAGGAAGATAAAACCTTATTAATATTTATTTTGTCATTTAATAAAATATTACCAGCATGCATTGCAGCCATTTTTGCAAGGGCTAATTCGTTTTTATAATCCTGTAAGCTCATATTTTTTATTAATAATATGTAAATAAATTAATCATAAATTGTGATGTTTGGTTTAATCATTATAATGAATATAAACTAAAAATAATTAAATTGTATGGTAAACATATCAGTACTTGTAATACTAGTAATTGGATTCTTTGCATCTGTTACATTTAATGGCTTTTTTAGAAATATTGCTAAAAACAATAATGTCTTAATAGATATTCCTGATAAAAGTAGAAAATTTCATTTTAGAGCAACACCACTCACCGGGGGAATATCTATTTATGTAGCATCTTTGGTAACAGCTCTTTTATTAAGTGGGCTTACAAATATTCCGATAGAAACTAACTTTTCAGAACGAGGTTTAATGAAAGATTTGAATGCATATGAGACAAGTATTTCAAGAAACTATACTGTTAATAATAAAAACTATGAACTTGAAATTGATCAAAACAATGAAAATAACTCAGTTTCAGTAAACTTAGATATGATAGGAGATGATCAATCTATAGAAGTTACCAAAACAGATGATGGTTTGTTTAAAGTTACTTTGCCTGATGGTTCTTCTGAATTTTATAAATTTCAAAATGGTTCTGTATCTATAATTTCTGACAATGAAAGTTCTGTATTAACACCTAAGTTAAATATCATGCCGGCTGTCGTTGTAGACACAGTGACTCTTTCTATGTTGATTTGCGGGGCTTTAATAATAATAATAATGACGTTTGATGATCTATATTCTATAAGAGCATCATTAAGATTATTTTTTCAATCTATTATTGCAATAACAATGATTGTTTTGAGTGGTGAGACAATATCTAATTTAGGCAATTTATTGGGTGATGGAGATATTATCATGCCAAAATTTGTGTCAATATTTTTTACAATTTTTTGCATCGTAGGGATAATGAATGCTTTTAATATGTCTGATGGCCTTAACGGGATATGTGCTTCATTTGGATTGATTCCATTAATTTTTATTGGTTTTTCTGGCCCAATTCATTATGGCACAGTAATACTGATGGGTGTTCTCTTGGGCTTCCTTGCATACAATCTTGGCTGGTTTGGTAAGAAAAGACGGGCCTTTTTGGGAGATGCCGGCTCTAACTCAATAGGCTTTGCGATTGCGATATTATGTATCTACTATAGTCAAGGCTATAGTTCTTCTGGTTTTAATATAAATCCAGTTACATCCTTATGGTTAGTTGCAATACCAATGCTAGATTGTCTTGGTGTAATAATTTCTAGAGCTATTAATGGTGTAATGCCTTTTAGACCAGGCCGAGACCACTTCCATCATAAACTATTGGATTATGGGTTTTCTCCAAAACAAATATTGATAATCTTTATATTTTTGACAGCCACTCTTTGCTCTATCGGATTCGCGTTAGAATCTTTTTATCAAGATAAGGAATACGTATCTTTTGCTTTTTTCATAATATTTAGTATTGTCTTCTATACATTTACTAGGAGAAAAATAAATCATGTTTAACTTTTTTAAAAAGAAAAAAATTGAAGAAGATAATAGCCAAGAAAGTTATGAGCTAGAACTTACCGCTGCTGTCTTGGCATATGAGATTGCAAGATCTGATGGTGAGGTCTCAGAATCTGAATTAACAGTTCTCTTATCTGAGATAAAAAAAATTGCTGCTGATGTTGGCAAATCAGAAGATGAGATTTTAAATATTATTGAAGAATATAGTAAAAATAGTGTTTCTTTTTATGAATTTATTGAAGATATAAATAAAGATTTTTCTAAAGAAGAAAAATTATCTTTAATACAATTTTTATGGGATATTGCATATGCTGATGCAATCTTAGAAGTGAATGAGGAAAGGCTTGTAAGGAGAATTGCAGATTTAATAAATATTAAAGATTTAGAGGTTTTGAAACTAAAAGATAGATCAAAGTCGCATAAGCTAGATTAATTAATAATCAATAAAGCTTGCATTGTCTTTTAGGAATTTCTTAGAAATCTGCCTATCGCACGTGCCTGGATATTCATTAATGTATTCATCATACAAGTCATCTCCTACAAATGTCAGCACTTGAAGAACAACAACACATTTCTCAAGATCTGTTAGTGCATCCTCTTTATACAAATCTTTTAGTAAAGATACGAATGTAAAATTATCAGACGACATTTCTAAATGTCTTTTGTTATCTAGAATCATATAATTTGAAGGGCTATTCTTGGCGGTGTTGTAGCTCAACCATTCAATGCCATTGGTTGAATAGCCAGGTTTTCCAGTTTTTGCAAAGTTTGTCCAGAATTGCATCATATTTTTTGATGTGAATCTTTTTGAAGGCCCTCTTGGATAAATCAAGAATCCATAGTCTCCGACTAATTTAGTGTTTCCTGTTAACAAAGGTATTTCTGTTGCATGTGCTGCTCCTATGAGCTCTCTAAAATCACCAATGATAAATCTTCTATGATCATCCCAGTCATATCTATATGCATATAAATCATCATTACCAGCCTTATGGAGATTCCTTAATGGAGTATCAACTCCTCTAATTTTCCATGCCCTGCTTCTATATGAGTTAAATATATTGAATGCTTTTTTGTCATTAAGTACTACTTTAGGAACTCCAAGTATTGATCCTAAAAATGAATAATCTAAATCAACAAAATATTCAGCAGAAGCCAACCACAACTTAACTTCATCTCTATTTGAGCCGGCGATTGTTGGGACTAAATTGACATATTCATTCCTTGATAATGCTGTTCTTAGTCCAATTTTTGGAATAACAATACCATCGGCTGTGAGTAAAGGTAATTCTTCATTTGATGGTCTATTTGAATAATAGTTAAAAAATTTTTCAGCAGTTAAACTCTTTAGAAGCTTTCTAATCTCTGATTCATGCTCTTTAGTTTGTACAAATTTTAATTCATTATCTTTTAAAATATTTTTTACAACATTCCAACTTGTATGTCTTGAGGTTGAAGAATCTTTTGTCTGCCTATACATTTCATTAATTGAATATGATGTTGTATAACCAGACTGAGATATGGCTTTGTGAAATAAGCCTTTGGCCTGATTAGAAACCAGCAAGGACAATACATTGTGCCCTCCTGCTGACTCTCCAAAAATAGTAACATTATTTGGATTGCCTCCAAATTTAGAAATATTTTGCTGAACCCATTCTAATGCTGCAATAATATCCAATGTTCCAAAATTAGATGTTTTGTCTAAATCATTTTGATTATTTTGGATAGAAGGATGATAAAACCAACCAAAAGGACCAAGTCTATAATTAATAGTTACTACGATTACGTCATGCTTCTTTACCATTGAAGAAAAATCGTATAAATCTTTTAGACCAGTAGTATTCCCGCCTCCATGTATCCAAAACATTACTGGCAAATTATTTATATTGTTTGAATTTGGAGCCTTGATATCAAGATATAGGCAATCTTCGCTTCCAGAAAAAAAACCTTTTCCTTCTGCACCACCCATTCCACTCGGTTGCTGTACACAAAAATTATTTTCTTTTTGCTTTATTATTTTTGAGCTTGATTCAATTTTTCTTGGAGCTTTCCATCTAAGATCATTGGTTGGTGGCAGAGCATAAGGAATATCATCCCAATTAATTGTTCCATTTTTTATATACCCGTGGGTTATGCCTGAATTAGTTTTAACTATATTTTCATTTGAGTAAATATAGGAAGAGTTTGCTAGAATAGCTAAACATATCAAAAGCTTATATTTCATATTTAATACCAATTAAAGATTATAATAACAAATAATTTCGGGATGTAGCGCAGCCTGGTAGCGCACTACACTGGGGGTGTAGTGGTCGTCGGTTCAAATCCGGCCATCCCGACCAAAAATAATAAATAAGTATATATAAAAACTAAATATAGTTGTAATTTAATTATGACCTAAAGTTTTAGTAAAATATGTATTTAAAAAAAACATGATACGTGTATTAATTAACTATAAATGTACTTTTTTTGTTGTACTTATTTGTATTTATTGATATATAATTCATTAAGTGATGATAAATGTGTATATTTGACATATAATCATTGCACAATTTTTATAGGAAATAATAGGAAATAACTATGGCCAAGTTTATAAAATCAAAATTCAGAGTTCTTTGGAGCACCATTTTTACTTTTTTTGCAGGTATATTCTCTTTAGAAGCAACTGCACAAGAAGCAAACGACGGTAGCTCAGAAGATACAAATGAAGAAGAAGTTAAGAAAGATGAAGCATTAGACCCAGGAGCTATTGCAGCTGCTGTTGCTGCTGCTGCTGCTTTAATTGCAGCTTCAGATTCAGATAGTGCGGCGCCGGCGCCGGCACCAAGTCCTACAGCAGGCCCTAGTCCTTCACCAAGTCCTAGTCCTTCACCAAGTCCTAGTCCTTCACCAAGTCCTAGTCCTTCACCAAGTCCTAGTCCTTCACCAAGTCCTAGTCCAGCACCGGCTACAAGTACTACACCGGCTACAAGTACTACACCGGCTACAAGTACTACAACACCAGCTACAAGTACTACAACACCAGCTACAAGTACTTCAACTACGGCTACAAGTACTACAACACCGGCTACAAGTACTTCAACTACGGCTACAAGTACTACAACACCGGCTACAAGTACTACAACAAGTACTAGCACAAGTACAAGCACTAGCACTAGTACTAGCACTTCTACAAGTACTGGCACATAAAAAAGTCTTAATAAAAAAAATAGCGGGTTATCCCGCTATTTTTTTATATAAATTTATCTAATTTAAAAACCCACTCCATTGCCTATTGAGCTCATAGAAAGAAGAATTATAGATAAGTCCTCTCAAGTCTTTATCATGAATTAATCTAGCACCACCGTCTCTTGTTAAAGGTGATAGTTTGAACGTTGAATAGTTTCCTCTATATTCATTATTAAAAAGATCTATGGGTATTTGAAAATAAAATCCCTTATCAAAACTACCCTCTCCAAAAAGCTCAGCCGATACATTTGTTCTAGTAAAGTAAACACCTGCTTTAAAACCAGATTTAGTTCTTCTACCTATATCTAATGTATAACCATCATCTTTAGCCAAATATCTACCAAAACTTAAATTAGATTCAATGCCAGCTGCAAATTGATATCCAAGTGTTATATGACCAGTTACAGTTTCATAATCTTGAAAATTAAATCTTTGGTCAAAGGACCTTTGTTTTACATGAAATAATTCTAATCCTATATTATAGTTTTTGTTAAATGGTTTAAATAAAAGCTCGCCACCAAACCCGCCAAACATTGGTTCAAAAACCCCGCCAGTTATTTTTGCATAAATATCTTTGTAGGGAGACCAAATATAATCTAGTTGCATCCTTTTTATATGCATATCATCCTCTTTTAAATACTGTATTACATCAGTTCTTACATGCTCCATAGCCGAACCAGGTCCAGAAATGGTATCTTGAAAGTTATCGTATAAAGATAAGCTTAATTCAGTTGAAAGAAGTAAATTTCTATTAAATTGGACCTCAGAGATATATTGAAGATTAATGCCGCCAAAATAAAACTTTTCTGGATTACCAACATGAGAAGCTACAGAGGGACTAATTGATGAAAATATTACAGGAAAATTAATACTTGGCTTAAATTCATCTTCCAAAAATTCATTTGTATTGCCTGAGTCTAAAATTGAGTTTCTAATTTTTAATTCTATTGGGATATTATTATTAGCGCTTAAATGTCGGGCTATGTATGTAATATTATTGAGTTCAATGCCTGCATTCATGTGGGCCACGTTTATTAAGCTTAGATCAATATCATTCAAATCAGCAACTTCTTTTGAAATATATGCTGCATAAGATGAAGATCTGATTGCATTTCTATGATCTGCAGTTGAAATTGTTAAATCAAGATTGCCATTTTCATGTAGAGTAGATGTTTGAAGAAATAAACTATTATTATTTAAATTAAATAAAAGATTTTCATAGAAAATACTTTTTTCTTTTTTTATTTCACTCCGCTTAACTAATGTAGGTTTAAATTTTGGTTTTGTTGAAAGGGAATTATTAAAAGTAATTCCCATATTGAAACTTATGTTAAAAGTATTGCCTTTGATATAGGATGCATCAATAGTGAAATGCTTATTCAATGCATAACTTAAGCCAATATTAAGATCACTATCTTTTTTTCTAATCTCATAAACTGCGTCCGGCCTATTTGGAGCTGAAAAATCTAAATAATTAAAAGGATCGTATTCTAGTTTCAAATTTAAACCATTAATATTTGAAACCTTCCATTCAAGTCCCCCAAAAATAGAAGTATTACCTCTAAACCATTGATCGTAAGATAGCGAACCTCCAGCGTTATAGTTATCTGATTTTAAAGGTCTTACTAGAAGAGATGAAGATAATTCCGATAAAGGGTTTTTAAAGGAATTATTTCCTGCATATTTACCCCAACCTATTCCAAGTGAGTATTTAATATTGTTTTGTATACTTGTTGCTACAACATATTCACGAGTAAAAAAACCAGTTCCTGCAAAATCATCTAATCCAATTGCAATATTTGGAACATGATTATTCTTTGGTCTATAGATAAACTTAACATTAAAACCCTTATCAAGGTAATGACCTCTTTTAGAATTACCTTCCCATGTTAAGTCAGAGGGTCTGTAATAAAAATAGCTTGCTTCCAACCAATCAAATGGTGATGCGGTAAGAGTTCCAAATTTCCAAATATCATTCTTATTTAGTGTTACAGCGATTGACCCCTCTGGCCTAGAGTCTGCCGATGGTGTTTGGATAAGGCCTATTTGTCCAAATGAATTATATGAGGAGTTAAATATCTTATTATTATTTGGTATTAAATAATCTAAGTAGTCAGCATGAATTGAAACACAAAAAATTATTAAAAAAAAAATCTCATTAAATTATTTAATTAGAGTTATTTAAAACAGAAAGTGAGGTCAAGCTAAGAGCAATACTGCTAATAATTGGTGCCCAAATCGATGCTAATTGAAGTGAGTTTGCAAAATTAGTTTTCTGAGGAATATATATTATTGAGCCAGGATAAATAAGCTCTTTATTATTGTCTTCAAGAATAAATGAAAGTCGAGATTTATTTGCAAAATTTTCAGTTTCTCCATTTGGATGGACTATAAAAATATTATCTAAGTCAGCGGTTAACAGAGCTCCACCAGACTTATTTATATAATAATCAATATCTTTCCCCGGTGCATATCTTATCGCCCCAGAATTACTGACTTCCCCTTGAACATATACTTGTTGAGTTAATTGAGGAATATATATTGCGTCTCCATCTTCTAAAATGGTATCTTTAGAAGGATCACTTGAAATAATATCAAGATCAAATTCTGCAATGATTCTTCCAGTAGGCTTTGAATTTTTTATCTGTAACAAAAGTTCCATCATTCCAGAGTCTTGCATTGATGAAGTAGCTCCGGAATTAATGATTAGATTTGTTAGAAATTTATCATATAGCCTATCTTTTGAAATTTCATTAATCTCTAATGCTTTTTGATTTTCAAGATACCCGCCAAATTGATATGCAGAGCTATCATAACCACCAGATTTTTTTATTGCTTCGCTTAAAGTTGTGCCTCTAGAAAATTTATACGTACCAGGATTGTTAACAGAACCCA
>Ga0213861_10005357_pt1 | contig 10296 bp, 8 predicted proteins | sample PICome_4_FD_160110 | JGI IMG/M metagenome (GOLD analysis project Ga0213861, IMG submission 160110) | Coastal seawater microbial communities near Pivers Island, North Carolina, United States - PICO131 | ecosystem: Environmental > Aquatic > Marine > Coastal | place: USA: North Carolina | collected...
GCGCGAAGTTCAAAACGCCGAAGAAGAGGGCGTTGAATTTGTTTGGCTGTCCGCCCCCAAAGGATTCGACAGCAATGATGACGGTGTAACAGGCGTGATCGTTCAAAAAATGCGGTTGGGCGCGCCAGATGCAACGGGTCGCCAGACACCCGAAATCATCCACGACGCCGATTATCTGGAAGAGGCCGATCTGGTGATCAAGGCGCTGGGCTTTTCACCGGAAGCCCTGCCGACATTGTGGGACGTTCCTGAATTGGAAGTCACACGCTGGGGCACGATCATGGCTGATTTCGAAACCCATGCGACCAACTTGGAAGGCGTCTATGCCTGCGGTGACATTCAGCGCGGCGCCAGTCTGGTTGTTTGGGCAATCCGCGACGGTCGCGAAGCGGCCGAGGCGATGATCACCTACCTTAGCGAAAACGTAAGCGTGGCGGCCGAGTAATGAGCAACCGGAAGGGACAGTGCATGTGCGGCGCTGTGACATTCACAGCCGACCTCGACCGTCAGGAATTTGGCGCGTGCCATTGTGACATGTGCCGCCGTTGGACCGGATCGGCCTTTCTGGGAATTACAGTGCCGACCGATAAGATCACCTTTGAAGGCCAGGAAAACATCCAACAACTGCAAAGCAGTGATTGGGCCGAACGGGCCTTCTGCAAGAAATGCGGCTCCCCGCTTTGGTACAAGGTAACCGCAGAGGGTCCGATGAGCGGATCGTTGGAACTGCCAATCGGCTTATTGGACGACTCGGATGATCTCAAGATGACCCGCCAAATCTTCATCGACCAAAAACCAAGCTCATTTTCCTATACGGGCGACCACAAACTCCTGACGCGCGCTGAAGTAATGGCGCTTTACGGCGTCAATCTGGACGAGGACTGAACCATGACAAAATATGATGAAACATGGGCTGCCGCTGAAGAAGCCAAACGCCAGTGGATGGCCGATAATGGCATGTACCGCGACGAAGATGAACATTCGTCTTGCGGTGTCGGGCTGGTCGTGTCGATCAACGGCGAAAAAAGCCGCAAAGTCGTGGAAAACGGGATCGAGGCGCTAAAGGCCGTTTGGCACCGCGGTGCGGTGGATGCAGACGGCAAAACCGGTGACGGTGCTGGCATCCACGTGCAAATCCCTGTGCCGTTCTTTTATGATCAGGTCGAACGGACGGGCCACAAGCCACGTTTAAACGAACTGATCGCAGTTGGTCAGGTGTTCTTGCCACGCACAAACTTTGGCGCGCAGGAAACATGCCGCACGATCGTGGAATCCGAAGTGCTGCGCATGGGTTATTACATCTACGGGTGGCGTCACGTTCCGGTTAAGATCGAATGCCTTGGTGACAAAGCAAACGCGACCCGTCCAGAAATCGAACAAATTTTGATTTCAAATTCCAAAGGCGTGGACGAAGAAACATTTGAACGCGAATTGTATGTGATCCGCCGTCGTGTGGAAAAGGCCGTGGCTGCCGAACAGATCGCAGGCATGTATATTTGTTCGCTGTCCTGCCGTTCGATCATCTACAAGGGCATGATGCTGGCCGAACAAGTGGCCGAGTTTTATCCAGACCTGCTGGACGACCGTTTTGAATCGGCGTTTGCAATATATCATCAACGTTATTCAACCAACACATTCCCACAGTGGTGGTTGGCGCAACCTTTCCGGATGTTGGCCCACAACGGTGAAATCAATACGCTGAAGGGCAACCTGAACTGGATGAAAAGCCACGAAATCCGCATGGCCTCTGGCACATTCGGTGACATGGCTGACGACATCAAACCGATTGTCCCGCTGGGATCGTCAGACTCTGCTGCATTAGACAGTGTTTTTGAGGTTTTGGTGCGTGCTGGACGGTCCGCACCAATGGCCAAGACGATGTTGGTGCCCGAAAGCTGGTCCAAACAAGCCATCGATCTGCCCAAAGCGTGGAGCGACATGTATTCCTACTGTAACTCTGTCATGGAGCCGTGGGACGGTCCGGCCGCGTTGGCGATGACCGATGGCCGCTGGGTTTGCGCCGGGCTGGATCGAAACGGTCTGCGCCCAATGCGTTATGTCGTAACCAACGACGGACTGGTGATCGCCGGATCAGAGGCCGGAATGGTCCCGGTTGACGAAAAGAAAGTCATAGAAAAGGGCGCATTGGGGCCGGGGCAACTGTTGGCCGTCGATATGACCGAAGGCGTTCTGTATCACGACACGGAAATCAAAGACAAAATGGCCGCCGCGCAGCCGTTTGGTGATTGGGTCGGCAAGATCAATGATCTGGAAGAAGAGCTTTCCGATTTGGCCGAAAAATCACTGTTCAGCGGTGCAGAACTGCGCAAACGCCAGATCGCCGCTGGCTATACCATGGAAGAGTTGGAACAGATTCTGGCGCCCATGGCTGAGGACGGCAAAGAAACGCTGGCATCTATGGGGGATGATACCCCGTCTGCGGTTCTAAGCGAAAAATACCGCCCGCTTAGTCATTTCTTCCGCCAAAACTTTAGCCAAGTTACGAACCCGCCGATCGACAGCTTGCGCGAATTCCGCGTGATGAGCCTGAAGACACGGTTCGGCAACCTAAAGAACGTATTGGACGAAGATTCCAGCCAAACGGAAATTTTGGTTTTGGACAGCCCGTTTGTGGCCAACGCACAGTTTGAACGGCTGATCACGGCATTCAATGCGCCGATGGTGGAAATTGACTGTACCTTCCCGGTTGATGGCGGGCCGCGCGCGTTGCTGGCTGGTTTGGCGCGTATTCGCGACGAAGCCGAAGACGCCGTGCGTTCTGGTGCCGGGCATTTGATTTTGACCGATCAGGGCCAAAACGAAAACCGCGTGGCGATGCCAATGATCTTGGCGACCAGCGCCGTGCATTCGTGGCTGACGCGCAAGGGATTGCGGACATTCACGTCGATCAACGTGCGTTCAGCCGAATGTATTGATCCGCATTACTTTGCGGTATTGATTGGCTGTGGTGCGACCGTTGTAAACGCCTATCTGGCCGAAGATTCGATAGCGGACCGGCTTGATCGCGGCTTGATCGAAGGGTCTCTAACACAGGCGATTTCGCGGTATCGTGCCGCTATTGACCAAGGTCTGCTAAAGATCATGGCCAAGATGGGGATCTCTGTTATTTCCAGCTATCGCGGTGGTATCAACTTTGAAGCTGTTGGCCTAAGCCGGGCAATGTGCGCGGAATATTTCCCCGGAATGGCCAGCCGGATTTCCGGCATCGGTGTCGGTGGTATTCAGCGCAAACTGGAAGAAGTGCACAAGCGCGGCTGGCTGGGCGGCAGTGATGTTCTGCCAATCGGCGGTTTCTACAAGGCACGCCAATCTGGCGAAAAGCACGCATGGGAAGCGCAAAGCATGCACATGCTGCAAGCGGCCTGCGATCGCGCCTCTTTCGAGATGTGGAAACAGTACTCGGCTCGGATGCAGGCGAACCCGCCAATACATTTGCGCGATTTGCTGGCAATCAAACCAATCGCCGCCGCAATCCCGATTGAGGAAGTAGAATCGATCACGTCGATCCGCAAACGGTTCGTTACACCCGGCATGTCGCTAGGCGCACTGTCGCCCGAAGCACACAAGACGCTAAACGTCGCGATGAACCGTATCGGCGCAAAGTCGGATTCCGGCGAAGGCGGCGAAGATCCGGCGCATTTCGTGCCCGAACCAAACGGCGACAATCCATCGGCAAAGATCAAGCAGGTGGCATCGGGGCGCTTTGGCGTAACCGCCGAATACCTGAACCAATGCGAAGAACTGGAAATCAAGGTCGCGCAGGGTGCGAAACCTGGCGAAGGTGGCCAGTTGCCCGGCATGAAAGTGACCGATCTGATCGCCCGCCTGCGTCATTCGACCAAAGGCGTGACATTGATCAGCCCGCCGCCACACCACGATATCTATTCGATCGAGGATTTGGCACAGCTGATTTATGACCTGAAACAGATCAACCCGCGCTGCAAAGTGACTGTGAAACTGGTTGCTGCGTCCGGCGTCGGTACCATTGCCGCCGGTGTTGCAAAGGCCAAGGCCGACGTCATTCTGATTTCGGGTCACAACGGTGGCACGGGCGCCAGCCCGGCAACTTCGATTAAATATGCGGGTCTACCGTGGGAAATGGGCCTGACCGAAGCACATCAAGTGCTGGCGATGAACAACCTTCGTGATCGCGTTACATTGCGCACCGATGGCGGTTTGCGCACTGGCCGTGACATTGTGATGGCTGCGATGTTGGGGGCCGAAGAATTTGGCATCGGTACCGCCGCGCTGATCGCAATGGGCTGTATCATGGTGCGTCAGTGCCAGTCGAACACATGCCCAGTTGGCGTGTGTACCCAAGACGAACGTCTGCGCGCCAAGTTTACCGGTTCTGCGGATAAGGTCGTGAACCTGATCACCTTCTATGCGCAGGAAGTGCGTGAGATTCTGGCGAGTATCGGCGCGCGGTCCCTGGACGAAATTATCGGGCGTGCCGATCTGTTGTCGCAAGTCAGCCGCGGTTCTGCGCACCTAGATGATCTAGACCTGAACCCGCTACTGATTACTGTCGATGGGTCAGAAAAGATCGTTTATGACCGTTCGCGCCCACGCACGGCTGTACCAGATACGCTGGACGCTGAAATCGTTGCCGATGCGGCGCGGTTCCTGAACGACGGCGAAAAGATGCAACTGTCCTATGCTGTTCGCAATACGCACCGCACAATCGGCACACGCACATCCAGCCATATCGTGTCTAACTTTGGGATGCGGAATAATCTGCAATCTGATCACCTGACAGTAAAACTGTCCGGTTCGGCTGGCCAGTCATTGGGAGCGTTCGCCGCACCGGGTCTAAAGCTAGAGGTGTCTGGCGATGCCAATGACTATGTTGGCAAAGGTCTTTCAGGTGGCACGATTGTCGTGCGTCCACCGATGCATTCGCCGTTGGTAGCGTCCGAGAACACCATTATCGGTAACACCGTTCTTTATGGCGCGACGGACGGCTATTTGTTTGCTGCCGGACGCGCAGGGGAACGTTTCGCGGTTCGAAACTCTGGCGCAAAGGTCGTGATCGAAGGCTGCGGGTCCAACGGGTGTGAATACATGACCGGCGGCGTCGCTGTTATCCTTGGATCAATTGGCGCGAACTTTGGTGCCGGTATGACGGGCGGGATGGCGTATCTTTATGATCCGGATGGTGCTGCGACTATGCGGATGAATTTGGAAACGTTGGTGATGTGCCCGGTAACAGTGGAACATTGGGAAACCCAATTGCTGGACTTGATTGATCAGCACCACGCGGAAACCAAAAGCCTGTTGGCCGGTCGCATCCTGAACAATTGGGAAACCGAGCGCGATAATTTCCTACAGGTTTGCCCGAAAGAAATGCTGATCCATCTACCGCATCCGCTTTCGATCGAAGAGAACGCGATACCGGCGGAATAACACCTTTCCCGGTTGCTTGGAACTGCGCCAAAATGGTGGCCAAGCAACCGGGTTTCACTTGACCAGATGACCCTGAACATGGCTAAGGTGTCGCCGTGGCACGAGCAGCAAAACCAAAAAGCACGACCAAGAAAACCAGCAGTCGGAAGAAACCGGTTCAACCGCCGTTTCGTCCGATGCGGTTCCTATGGAAATGGGGAATTCGCACTGCAATAGTGTCTGTTTTTACCTTGTTCCTTGTGGTTTTGATCTACGCCGTTCTGAACCCACCAACCACACCATATATGCTGTCCGAAGGTCGTCGTTTGGGCGCTTCGGTTGATTATCAATGGGTTTCAATTGACGACATCGCCCCGGTCATGGCGCGATCTGTGGTGGCCGCCGAGGATGCGAATTATTGTAACCATTGGGGCTTTGACATGAACGCAATTCGCGACGCGCTGGAAGATGGCAGCGGGCGCGGCGCGTCAACCATCAGCCAGCAAGTCGTCAAGAATGCTTACCTGTGGCACGGACGCAGTTGGGCGCGCAAAGCATTGGAGGCTGTGATCACCCCGGCGGTAGAACTGGTGTGGTCAAAACGCCGAATCCTAGAGGTCTACCTAAACGTCGCAGAGTTTGGCGAAGGCGTATTTGGCGTCGAAGCCGCGTCGCGCACATACTTCCGCGTCGGGCCGGAAAACCTGACCGCGGCACAGGCTGCGCGGCTTGCAGCAGTGTTGCCGAACCCCAAAGATCGTTCGCCGGAAAATCCATCGTCATTCGTTCGCAAACGCGCATCTTCGATCGCTGACGGTGCTGCGACAATTCTTGCCGACGGACGCGTCGTCTGTTTCGACAGTTGAATTGTCCCGCGCTTCACGGCATTGAAGGTGAAACAAGCAAGAGCATCGTTACCTTATGATCCGTCTGTTTCACGTGCCCCTTTCCCCTTTTTGCCGCAAAGTCCGGTTGTCGCTGGCTGAAAAAAAGCTAGAGGTCGAGCTGGTTGAGGAAAAATACTGGGAACCCGATCCGGAATTTTTACGACGCAATCCCGCAGGCAAGGTTCCGGTCTTGAGAATGGACGGCCGCACGATGTCCGAAAGCTCTGCCATTTGTGAATACATCGAAGAACGCCATCCCGAACCGCCCTTGATGCCCAAATCACCCGAAGATCGTTTTGAAGTGCGCCGTTTGGTCAGCTGGTTTGACGATAAATTTCACCACGAAGTGACGTCCAAGCTGCTGTACGAGCGTGTAAACAAGAAAGTCATGGGCCGGGGATATCCCGATTCAACGAATGTCAAAGCCGGGGCGAAAGCGATCAAGTACCATCTGGATTACATGGGGTGGCTGCTAGATCAACGTCGTTGGCTGGCGGGGAATGATATGAGCTTGGCTGACTTTGCCGGGGCCGCGCATTTGTCGTCGCTGGATTACATCAGCGACGTTGACTGGAACCGCAACGCCAACGTCAAAGACTGGTACGCAAAGATAAAGTCACGGCCCGCGTTTCGATCTATTTTGGCTGACCAGGTATCTGGGTTTCCGCCACCGGGTCACTATACGGATCTGGATTTTTGAATGCGGAACTTAAGCAGCGTTTGATTTCCCATGCCCTTGAACAAGGGTTTTCAAAGGTCGGGATTACGACCCCAAATTCCATTCCCGACGCGGCGGGACATTTGGCGCGATTTGTTGAAGCCGGTATGCACGGCCAATTGGGATGGATGGCCGAACGCATGAACTGGCGCGGCAATCCCGCTGCGCTGTGGCCTGATGCCAAATCAATCATCATGTTGGCGGAATCCTACACACCAGATACTGATCCCATGGATGCTGTCGGGCGGCCGGATCGCGGTGCAATCAGCGTTTATGCCCGCAATAGAGACTATCATGATGTCGTGAAAAAGCGACTAAAGCGCGTCGGGCGTTGGTTGTTGGAACAAGGCGCGGGCGAAATCAAAGTCTTTGTCGACACAGCCCCGGTGATGGAAAAGCCACTGGGCGCGGCGGCTGGGCTTGGCTGGCAAGGCAAACATACCAACTTGCTGTCACGGGATTTGGGGAATTGGTTTTTTCTGGGTGCAATCTTTACGACCATCGAATTGCCGCCCGATGACAGCGAACCTGAACGCTGTGGGTCGTGTAGCGCTTGTCTGGACGTGTGCCCAACCGATGCCTTCCCGGCCCCTTTTCAATTGGACGCAAGACGCTGCATTTCTTATCTGACCATCGAACATCATGGCGCGATTGCAGAAGACCTGCGCGCCAAAATGGGCAACCACATCTATGGGTGTGACGATTGTTTGGCTGTGTGTCCGTGGAACAAATTCGCGGCACAAGCTCACGAAGTGAAATACGCAGCCCGCGATGAATTGAACGCGCCAAAACTGGCGGAACTGGCCGGTCTGACAGACGCTGATTTCCGGACAATGTTTTCGGGCAGTCCGATCAAACGGATTGGACGAAATCGATTCGTGCGCAACGTGATGTATGCCATCGGCAATTCAGGTGATGCAAACCTGCTGGCATCAGCGCAAGCATTGTGCGCTGATGCTGATGATGTGGTCGCCGAGGCTGCCCAATGGGCCGTCTCTCGGCTGCGGTCCTAGTCTTCCATCGGGCCGCCAGCAGCCTTCCAGTCACCGATTCCGCCCACGTTTACGACCGATTGATACCCCATTTCTTTCAGGGTTTTGCCGGCCAATGCTGCCTGTCCGCCCGCACCGCAGACAAGACAAATATCGGCAACTTTTTGCATTTCAGGGACATGAAACTGCATCGTGTCATCCGCGGCGAATTCAATGAACCCGCGCGGAATGCGCAAAGCGCCCGCAATAGTGCCTGATTTGGCGATATCCGCAGAATCGCGCACATCGACAAAAACGGTGGTGCCGGCCTGATGCTTGGCCATGCCTTCGGCAGGGTCGATTTTGGGAACGTGGGTATGTGCTTCTTTCAGAAAGTCCTTGGCAGATTTCATGACGATGTCCTGTTCGCTGGTTGGAAATGTCGATTAATGAGCTTTCATAATACGCCAATTGCCATTCAAACGCACGTTCATATCAGCGGGTCATGTGCCCATTGCAGCAAGCCCTGTCGCTGCCGGGGGCGGCAAAAGATATCGCCCGGATAGCAATTGGCACGGATCTGTCCGGCATGACGCGAAAAAGCACGCCAGCGTTTGATCTGAATGGCATCAATCTCGGGCAGACGACGTCCCAAATAATAGCGGCAGTACCATTGGAACCAGCCGCGCGGATCGGGTCCATAAATCCAGCCCTTTTCCTGCCAAACAGACAAGGGCTGGCGGCTTTTGATGCCAAAGTAGTTAATGCTGGGGTCGGGTTTTGCGCTGAACTTTGCGTTCGCAAACCAGTCTGACGGGAATTCATCGGTGCAATCGGTGCAATACTTCCCTTCGAACACGCCCATTTCAAGGATGGTTTTGGGTGAATAATGCGGCGTGAAACCAGGATCGAAATCTGCACCCGGGTTTGCCGACAAGGTATAGGAATACCCTGTTTGCATCCGGTCGTTCACAGTGATCGTGTCGCCTATCGTCATGTTGGTCGTTACAAGCACGCGGTCATGCCGCCGTCGACGAATAGGGTTTGGCCATTGACGAAACTGGATGCGTCGGATGCCAGAAAGATGCAGGCGCCTTGCAGTTCCGGCAATTGGCCCCACCGCCCGGCAGGTGTGCGCTTGCTTACCCACGCGGTAAACTCGGTGTCGGCCACTAGCGCGGCATTCAACGGTGTGTCGAAGTATCCCGGCGCAATGGCGTTGACCTGCAATCCCTTCGGGGCCCAATCGGTCGCCATGCCTTTGGTCAGGTTCGCAACCGCACCCTTGGATGTGGTGTAGGGTGCAATTCCGGGCCGCGCCAATGCGGTTTGAACGGATGCGATGTTGATGATTTTTCCGGCTTTGCGGGAAATCATATGGCGCGCGACGGCCTGCCCCACGCTGAATACAGACGTCACATTGGTTTTCATCAATCGTTCGAAATCTTCGATTGCGAAATCTTCCAATGGGGTTCTGTGCTGCATACCCGCGTTGTTGACCAATATGTCAATTTGCCCTGTGTTAGACTCATATTCATTAACCGCCTTGGCCACGCCTGTGTGGTCGGTCACGTCAAAGACCAAGGTATGAACCGTCGCCCCGGTGGCGCGCAATTCATCGGCGGCGACCTGTAATTTGTCGGCGTCGCGGCCGTTCAGGACAACCGTCGCACCCGCAGCGGCCAATCCATGCGCCAGCGATTGCCCGATCCCTTGGGATGAGCCGGTGATTAGTGCCGTTTTTCCGGTCAGGTCGAACAGGGTGTGTGACATTGGTTTACATCTTTCGGATCATTAAGGTTGGTCGCAGCCTAGTGGCAATTCGCTGACACGCAAGGATGGCCATTCCCAAATTGCGGGCATAGGTTGATGCTATCCAAATCAGGAAGCAGCACATGCAACCAATCCGCGGCATTTTGTTGAAAATCGCATCCGTGTCGGTCTTCATTGTGATGGCAAGCCTGATCAAAGCCTCGTCCGCCGAGGTTCCGCCCGGCGAAGCGGTGTTCTTTAGATCGGTGTTTGCAATTCCAATCATATTTATCTGGCTGGCGATCCGGGGTGATTTGCGGGATGGCGTGAAAACCCAGAACCCGATGTCGCATGTGTGGCGTGGATTGGTCGGCACCGCAGCCATGGGGTTGGGCTTTGCCGGTTTGGGTATGTTGCCCTTGCCAGAGGTGACAGCGATCGGATACGCCGCGCCGCTTTTGGTTGTCGTGCTGGCGGCGATGTTTCTGGGCGAAGAGGTGCGGGCGTTTCGCTTGTCGGCTGTTGGCTTAGGGTTGGTCGGCGTGTTGATCGTTTTGTCGCC
>Ga0213861_10005360_pt1 | contig 10293 bp, 9 predicted proteins | sample PICome_4_FD_160110 | JGI IMG/M metagenome (GOLD analysis project Ga0213861, IMG submission 160110) | Coastal seawater microbial communities near Pivers Island, North Carolina, United States - PICO131 | ecosystem: Environmental > Aquatic > Marine > Coastal | place: USA: North Carolina | collected...
TATTCTGGCCTGATCTTTCCGCTGATCGCCTCTGCTACGGCGACCTTCCTGTTCCGGCAGTTTTACCTGACCGTGCCGGATGAATTGGCCGAGGCGGCGCGCGTGGATGGGGCCAGCCCGATGCGGTTTTTCTGGGATATCATCTTGCCGATGAGCCGGACAAACATCGCGGCATTGTTTGTGATTTTGTTCATTTATGGCTGGAACCAATATCTGTGGCCGCTGCTGGTGACCACCAAGCCCGAGATGAACACTGTCGTGATGGGGATTAAGCAGATGTTCCCAAGTGGCGACGACCTAGCCGATTGGCCGGTGATTATGGCGACCTCAATTCTGGCGATGATACCGCCGATTTTCGTCGTCGTTTCGATGCAAAAACTGTTTATCCGTGGGCTTGTGGACAGCGAGAAATAGAATGGCAACTGTAGAACTGGACCATGTAAAGAAACGCTTTGGCAAGACCGAGGTGATCCAAGGCGTGAGCGTTAATATAGAGGATGGCGAGTTTATCGTGATCGTTGGGCCGTCTGGTTGCGGGAAATCGACCTTGCTACGGATGGTGGCGGGGTTGGAGACGATTTCCGAAGGCGAGGTGCGGATTGGCGGTGTGCGCGCCAATGACAAGGAACCGATGGAGCGCGACATTGCGATGGTGTTCCAGAACTATGCGCTTTATCCGCATTTTTCGGTCGCGCAGAACATGGGGTATGGGCTGAAAATCGCAGGTCTGCCAAAGGCCGAGATTGACCGTAAGGTGCGTGAGGCTGCTGATTTGTTGCAGCTTTCGGCGTTGTTGGACCGTCGCCCGCGTGAATTGTCGGGTGGGCAGCGGCAGCGGGTTGCGATGGGGCGCGCGATTGTGCGCGAGCCTGCGGTGTTTTTGTTTGATGAGCCGTTGTCGAATTTGGACGCCAAGTTGCGGGTCCAGATGCGGTTGGAGATTAAGGAATTGCAGGCCAAGCTGGGGATCACCGCGCTCTATGTGACGCATGATCAGGTTGAGGCGATGACAATGGCCGATCGGATGATCGTGATGAACGGCGGTGTGGCCGAGCAAATCGGGACACCGTTGGATGTGTATGAACGCCCCCTAACGCTGTTTGCCGCGCAGTTTATTGGCAGCCCGTCGATGAATATTCTGGATGCAAACGTGCAAGGTGGCCGCGTGTCTGTACCCGCTGGGACGTTCGCCGTGACGGCTGCGGATGGTCCGGTCAAGCTGGGATTGCGGCCTGAACATGTGGTGCCGGATAATGCGGGGCCGCTGGCGCTGGTCATCCATCTTGCCGAGCCTTTGGGTGCCAATACATTGCTGCACGGGACGCTTGAAGGCACGAATATTGCCTTTACCGCCAGCCTTGCCGGGGTTCACCGCACAGGTGGGCGGGGGCAAGTGATGCGGTTTAGCGCCGATCCTGCCAACCTGCATCTGTTTGATATGGCAGGCAAACGGATCGGTTAATCTGGCATCCGCAGTCCAAGGATATGACGAGCCTGTTGCCATGTTGCGATGGGCCGTTCGTATTTGTCACAGAGATCGGCGGCGCGGGCCACAAGGGCCGCGTTGGACGGGGCAAGGGTGTCGCGGTCAATCCGCATGTTATCCTCTAGGCCGGTGCGGGTGTGGCCACCTGCGGCGATGCACCATTCATTGACTATGATCTGCGCCGGACCAACGCCTGCGCCACACCATTGGGCAGTCGGGGCAAGGCGCTTGAGGGTTTGGATGTAGAAGTCAAAGATAGGCTTGTCGGCAGGCATCGCGTTTTTCACGCCCATGACAAATTGCACATAAAGCGGTGCCTGAAGGCGGCCATCGGCAGCCATCGCGGCAGCTTGGACAATGTGCGAAAGGTCGAACGCTTCAATCTCGGGCTTTACATCGTATTTCAGCATTTCAGACGATAGCCACGCCACCAGATCTGGCGGATTTTCGTAAACGCGGGTCGGAAAGTTGTTGGACCCGACAGACAGCGAGGCCATATCGGGGCGAAGCGGCAACATGCCTCCGCGTGCCGCACCAGCGCCAGACCGCCCGCCGGTAGAAAGTTGGATAATCATTCCGGGGCAGTGTTTTTCTATCCCGGCTTTCAGCGCTGCGAAACGCTCAGGGTCGGAGGTGGGCGCGCCTGCATCATCGCGTACATGGCAATGGGCAATGGTGGCACCAGCCTCAAAGGACTCGTGCGTAGACTCGATTTGTTCAGCCACCGTGACGGGCAGGGCCGGGTTATTGGCTTTGGTCGGGACTGACCCAGTGATTGCGACGCAGAGGATGCAAGGGTTTGTCATAAGCTATTAAGCCTTTGTATTTGCCGCACGCTCCGCAAAGACTTCCTTGGCGATGCGCACGGCTGTATTGGCGCGGGGGATGCCCGCATAGACGCCGACATGAAGCATGACCTCCATGATATCCGCCTCGCTTGCGCCGGTGTTGGCGGTGGCGCGCAGGTGCAAGGCCAATTCGTGATCGTTGCCCGTGGCGGCCAGAATCGCGATGGTCATCATCGACCGTTCGCGCAGGGAAATCGTATCGCGCGACCAGACATGGCCCCAAGCGGTATCTGTTAGAAGCGCCTGAAAGGGCTGGTCGAACGGGGTTTGCACGGCCTCGGACCTATCCACATGGGCATCGCCCAACACGCGGCGGCGGGTTTTGATACCGGTTTTGCGAAGGTCGGACATGTTGTTTCCTTTGGGCAGAGTGTTAGGGCCGCAATTGCCTGCGGCCCCAATGCATTAAAAGTCCAAATGCTCTACGCTCAGGGCGTTTTGCTGGATGAATTCGCGGCGGGGTTCCACCACATCGCCCATCAGCTTGGTAAAGATGTCGTCGGCATCGGCCAAATCTTCGACCTTTACCTGCAACAGGGTCCGCGCTTCGGGGTCGAGCGTGGTTTCCCAAAGCTGTTCGGGGTTCATTTCGCCCAAGCCTTTGTAGCGCTGCAAGGACAGACCCTTTTCACCCTCGGCCAGAATGGCCTTGAGCAGGTCAATCGGGCCGTTGATGATGGTGTTACGGTCTTTGCGCACCAGATTGGCGTCATTGCCCGCATAGACATCGCGGTGCGGTGCGGAAACCTGGGACAAACGTCGAGCTTCGCCTGAGCGCAAAACGGCACCGTCCAGTGTACGAATTTCTTCGACCCCGCGCAGAACGCGGGCAAGGCGGATGCCGTGATCTTGGGTGATGCGGCCAGTCCAACCGCGTTCATATTCGGTGGCAACGGCATCGAGACGCTGGGCCACTTTGTCGGCCACGGCCTGCAAATCACTATCGGCTTGGCCTGCATCAAACGCGCCGGCAAGGGCGGCTTGTTCAAGGATGTTGCGCGGGTAATGCGTTGGGAACGCGTCCAGAATTCGGCGGAACTGGCGAGCCCCTTCGATCACGCGCATAAGGTCGTCGCCCGCAATTTCTTCGCCCGAGGTCATGCGCAAAATCGCGCCGTCGATGCCTTGCTCGATCAGATAATCCTCTAGCGAGGCTTGGTCTTTAAGGTACACTTCGGACTTGCCACGGGCCACCTTGTAGAGCGGTGGCTGGGCGATATAGAGATGCCCCGCCTCAATCAATTGCGGCATTTGGCGGAAGAAGAAAGTGAGCAAAAGGGTGCGGATGTGCGCGCCGTCCACGTCCGCATCGGTCATGATAACGATTTTATGGTAGCGCAGTTTCTTCAAGTTAAACTCATCGCGGCCGATACCCGTGCCCATCGCGGTGATCAGTGTGCCGATTTCCTGACTACCGAGCATCCGGTCAAACCGCGCGCGTTCAACGTTCAGGATTTTACCTTTCAGCGGCAGAACAGCTTGGTTCTGGCGGCTGCGGCCTTGTTTGGCTGAACCGCCAGCCGAGTCACCCTCGACTAGGAACAGTTCGGCTTTGGACGCATCTTTTTCCTGACAGTCGGCAAGTTTGCCGGGCAGGTTTGAAATGTCCAAAGGTGATTTGCGGCGCGTCAAATCGCGGGCTTTGCGAGCAGCTTCGCGGGCCAAAGCGGCCTCAATGATCTTACCTACGATAATGCGGGCGATTGAGGGGTTTTCCTCAAACCACTCGGCCAGCTTTTCGTTGACCATGCCTTCGACTGCGGCGCGCACCTCAGAGCTGACCAGCTTGTCTTTGGTCTGGCTGGAAAATTTCGGATCTGGCACTTTGACAGACAGCACGCAGGTCAACCCTTCGCGCGCGTCATCGCCGGTAAAATCAACCTTTTCCTTTTTCGCAATCCCGGTAGATTGCGCATAGTTGTTGATGGTGCGGGTCAGGGCACCACGCAGGCCCGCAAGGTGCGTGCCGCCATCGCGTTGTGGGATGTTGTTGGTAAAAGGCAGGACGTTTTCGTGGTAGCTGTCATTCCACCACATCGCCACTTCGACCACGATTCCGCCTTTTTCACCGATGATATAAATTGGTTCCGGCATGATCGAGGTTTTGGAACGGTCGAGGTATTTGACATATTCGCGCACGCCGCCTTCATAAAACAGCTCGGTGTGCAGCGGTTCAGCGGGGCGTTCATCAATCACGATAATCCGCGCCCCGGAATTCAGAAAGGCCAGTTCGCGCAGACGGTGTTCTAGGGTTTTAAAGCTGTATTCCAAGTTGGAAAATGTACCATCCGGGCGGTTGGTTTTGGCCGAGGCCATAAAGCGCACTTCGGTGCCTTTTTCGCCGGGGGCGGGGCCGACCTCACGCACATGTTCGACGCAATCGCCGTTTTCAAAGCGCGCGAAGTACTCTTTATCATTGCGCCAGACGCGCAGTTCCAGCCAATCGGACAGCGCATTGACCACCGACACGCCGACGCCGTGCAAACCGCCCGAGACTTTGTAGGCGTTGCCGTCTTCATCGGTGTTGTTGAATTTGCCGCCCGCGTGCAGCTGGGTCATGATAACCTCGGCCGCGGAAACGCCTTCTTCTTTGTGGATATCGACAGGAATACCCCGCCCGTTATCGCGCACCGAAACCGAGCTGTCGGCGTGGATTTTTACGGTGACGGCTGTGGCATGGCCTGCCAACGCCTCATCAATGCCGTTGTCGACCACCTCATACACCATATGGTGCAGGCCCGACCCATCATCGGTATCGCCGATATACATGCCGGGGCGTTTGCGGACAGCCTCTAACCCTTTGAGAACTTTAATAGAATCAGCGCCGTATTCTGCGGGCTTTTTAGCTTCTTCAGTCATGCGGTCTTTCCTTGAACTCTAACCCAATTTATAGGCTTTTTGAGGGGGAATGTCACGCCCAAGACACAAGATTTAGCGGTTTGTTCAAAGTGTCAGATGAAGGGGATGATTAGACCCACGCCGACCAGCAAAATACCCGAAATAATGTTCAGCCGGCGCAGGCGGCGGGGTGAAGCGAGGAGCCTGCGTGCCCGGTCCAAAAATAGCGCGAGGCATAGGTTGCCAAAGGCAGGCACAAGGCCTGAGACAGCGAGAATGGCGACTATGTCGGGCGCGGTGACGCGGCTGAGATCAAAGAAACCGGGAAGCACGCCCATGTAGAATAAAATGGCCTTTGGGTTGCCAATTACGGCGGCGACGCCAACTGTGAAGCCCGCCCACATGCCCGGCTTGGTCATCCGGCTGTCAGTATTGGGTCGCTCGGCCGGTTTGCGGATGAGCAAGATGCCCATGAGGATGAACACGGCGGCGGCAAGCCAGCCAAGGGCGGCCAGAAACCCGCCATAGATCGATAAGATCCACGTCAGCCCAAAGATTGCGGCCAATGGCCATGCAAGGTCGCCCAAGGCCACGCCGATTGCCAAAGGCCAAGCGCTGGAAAACCCGCCTGAGAGCGCACGCGCGGTCAGGGCCACCCAAACCGGGCCGGGAATGATCCAGAGCAGAGCCATACCGCCAGCATAGAGGAGCAGTTGGTGCAGGGTGACAGTCATTTTTGGGCAGGTTCGGGCAGGGTTAGACTGCCATCTTCGTCCAGCGGCCAAAACGGGTTCATCGCCACCTCCCAGACATGGCCATCAAGGTCGGCCCAATAGCCGGAATATCCGCCCCAAAATACCTTTTCCGGGGCTTTTAGCGCGGTGCCACCCGCGGCGATGGCTGCGGCAAAGGCTGCGTCCACCTCTGCTTCGGTCGCAAAATTCTGGGCCAGCGTCATCGCACCTGTGCCCAATGGTGCCTCCGGGCGGCCTTGATCCTTGGCCAGTTCATTCAGAGGAAACAGGCCCAAAGCCGCACTGTTCATCTGAAAGAACACCACTGTTTCTTGGCTTTGGGCATGCTCTTGCCAGCCCAGACGCGTGTAAAAGGCGCGGGCAGTTGTAAGGTCGGCGACGCCCAGCGTGATCAGGGTAACGCGCTGCGGTGTCATAGGCTGATTTCCTTTATCTGCGAAGTGTTATCGGTTTCCGACAAGGCAAAGACTTGTGTGCGGGGGCCAAGGCTGTCAAACAACGCAGCCTCGGTGCCGGTCATGATCGCTTGCGCGCCCAAGGCACAGATTTCATCGTATAATGCGGCGCGACGCTGGGTATCAAGATGGGCCGCTACCTCATCCAAAAGGATAATCGGGGCGGCCCCCGTATCTTTGGCTAAGGCGCGAGCATTGGCAAGGATAAGGCTGATCAGCAAAGCTTTCTGTTCGCCGGTGGAGCATTGATCGGCGGGGATGTTTTTGTCTCGGTAACGGCCCGATAGATCGGCGCGGTGCGGTCCATTCAGGCTGCGGCCTGCGGCCATATCGCGGCGCCGACCCGTTGCCAAAGCTGTGGCCAGATCTTCGACAGGTTCAGGATTGGTGATGGTCAAATCGGCGCTGGGAAAGGCGGTATCGGCACCGTCTTGGGCTGCTTGCAACCGGCGCAGGGTTTCTGATCGATTGGCCTCGATCAGCACCGCCATGTCAACCATCCTACCTTCAAGCGCACGATACCAATGGGCGTCTTGAACCTGATCTTTCAACAAACGATTGCGGTCGCGCATGGCCTTTTCATAGCCCAGAACCGCCTCGGCATGGTCGGGCGCAAAACTTAGGGTCATACGGTCCAAAAACCGGCGGCGGCCTTCGGCGGCCTCGATCCACAAACGGTCCATAGCCGGAACCAGCCATAAAATACGTGCGATCCGGGCCAAAGCCACTTGGGTCGTCGCCTTGCTATCAATACGCACCTGCCGAGCTTGCCCCGGCTCTGCCCCGGTTTCCACCTCATGGCTGGCGTCTTGACCTTGCAAGGTTGCAAAAACCTTCCAGCCCAAAGCCTCAGGCTTGCGAGCAATCTCGTCCACACTTGCACGGCGCAACCCGCGACCGGGCGACAGCAATGAAATGGCTTCTAGAATATTGGTTTTTCCTGCCCCGTTTGGCCCAATCAGCGCAACGGGTCGCCCATCAAACCCAACCCGCGCGATACGATGGCTGCGAAAATGCGACAAGGCCAGATCGGTGATCGCAAAACCCGACATGCTGGCCTTTCATCTTGGTAAAAACACCTCTGGGGGGCGATCATAATGCGCCATTGGTTCAAGAACAATGGTCGCCGAAGGCTGGCCCCCCGGCTTGGATATGAAAACCCAGCGCCCGTTAAACGCGCATCGGCATCACGACATAGATCGCGCTGGTGTCATTCCCTTCGCGCATCAAAGTCGGATCGCCGGAAGAGTTGAACATAAACACCGCATTTTCACGGTCCACCTGACTCGCGATTTCCAAAAGGTACTTGGCGTTGAAACCAATTTCCAACCGCTCATCACTATAAGCCACGGCCAGTTCTTCCTCGGCCGCACCCGAGTCCGGGGCGTTGACGGACAGGACCAAACGGTCTTCATCCAACGACAGCTTTACTGCGCGCGAACGTTCTGACGAAACTGTGGCCACACGGTCTACTGCCTTGGCGAATTCGGAAGCGTCCACCTCTAGCCGCTTGGTGTTGCCTGTCGGGATCACGCGGGTGTAATCGGGGAAAGTGCCATCGATAACTTTGGAGGTCAGCGAGATGGCCGGGGTGGCAAAGCGCACTTTGGTTTCCGAAACGGACACCGCAATCATCGCGTCATCATCATCCAGCAGTTTGCGCAACTCATTCACGGTTTTGCGCGGTACAATCACACCGGGCATGCCGTTGGCACCATCAGGCAAAGGCGCGTCGATGCGGGCAAGGCGGTGGCCATCGGTGGCGACACAGCGCAGTACCGGACCTTCTTCGCCAGTGGAGACATGCATATACACGCCGTTCAGATAATACCGGGTTTCTTCGGTCGAAATGGCGAATTTCGCCTTGTCGAACAACCGGCGCAACTGCGGGGCGGGCGCCGAGAAATTGCTTGAATATTCAGAGCTTGCCATGACCGGGAAGTCTTCCTTGGGCAAGGTCGCAAGGTTGAAGTTTGAGCGTCCGGCGGTCACGGTCAGGCGGCCAGAGGCAGCATCTTCGGCCAGATTCACCAGCGCGCCATCTGGCAGTTTGCGCACGATTTCATGCAGCATCACGGCGGAAACTGTCGTGGCACCTGCGCGTTCCACTACTGCAGGTGCGCTATCAACCACTTCGATGTCCAGATCGGTGGCGCGGAAGGAAACAGTGTCGCCCTCAGCCTCAATCAATACATTGGCGAGAATCGGGATGGTGTTGCGGCGCTCAACCACTGACTGGGCTTGGCTGACGGCTTTCAAAAGCGTGCCGCGTTCGATACTGATCTTCATGGTCCCAATCCTTTGCCCGTCGTTCGTCCCCCCGTTTTTCGCCCGGATGGGACGCCGAAGTTAGCGGTTTTCGGCCGTTTCACAAGGGGTTTGACACCCAAAACCCACGTTGCTTGCAGAAATGCGGACTCTTTGTGGTTTTGGGTGCTGTCTTTGGTGTTTTCCTGAAACGCTTTACGCTTGCAACAACCGCTTGAGCATCTGCAGATCGTCAGACAATTGGCTGTCTGCTGTCATCAGCTCTTCGATTTTGCGCACGCCGTGCATGATGGTGGTATGGTCGCGCCCACCAAAGCGGCGGCCGATGTCGGGCAGGCTGCGGCTTGTCAACTGTTTGGACAGATACATCGCTATTTGCCGAGGCCGCGCGATGGTGCGCACACGCTTGGGACCGATCATATCGGACAGGCGGATGTTGTAATGCTCGGCCACTTTGCGCTGAATTTCTTCAATCGTGACCTTGCGGTCCGAGGCGCGCAGAATGTCGGCAAGGCAATCTTGGGTCAGATCCAGCGTGATTTCGCGGCCCACAAGGCTCGCAAATGCAAACAGGCGGGTCAGCGCGCCTTCAAGCACGCGGACATTGGTGGAAATGCGGTGCGCGAGGAATTCCAGTACGCCGGGCGCGATTTTAAGGTCGCGGTATTGGGTGTGATAAAACTCAACCTTTTGCTGCAAAACGCCTAGGCGGAGTTCATAATCGGTCGGGTGCAGATCAACGACAAGGCCGCATTGCAGGCGTGATTTGATACGCTCTTCCAAGCCTTTGATTTCGCCTGGTGCGCGGTCTGCAGAAATGACGATTTGTTTGTTTTGGTCGACCAGCGCGTTGAATGTGTGGAAAAATTCTTCTTGGGTGCTGTCTTTGCCTGCGATGAATTGCACATCATCAACCATCAGCACATCAACCGAGCGGAACAGTTCTTTGAAATCCATGACCTGGCGTTCGCGCAAAGCCTGCACAAAACGGTACATGAATTGTTCAGCCGACAGATAGAGCACGCGCAGTTCGGGCTGACGGGTTTGCAGTTCATGCGCGATTGCATGCATCAGGTGGGTTTTGCCGAGGCCAACGCCACCATATAAAAACAATGGGTTAAAGGTGACGGGGCCGCCTTCGGCGACACGGCGAGCGGCGGCGTGGGCCAGTTCATTCGGCTTGCCGACGACAAAGCTGTCAAAGGTAAAGCGGCTGTCCAGCGGTGCGCCCGGCACTTCTTTATCATCGGTGGCGCGTTTGCGCGGAGCCGTTTCGGCTGCTTTGGCCGGTTTCGCTGGCGCGTGGCGTTCCAGCGCGAATTCGACACGGTCAACGGCGGTGCCAGTGCTGTGGAAGTGGTGCAAAATATGGTCTGCGAAATTGCGTTTTACCCAATCACCGAAAAACGTGGTTGGGACAGCAAAGCTTGCCACGCCATCCTGTAGGCCGGACAATTTCAGAGGTTCAATCCATGTAACATAATTATCTTTGCCAACCCGCTTGCGCAGGTCTTCGCGTATTTTCACCCATCCGTCGTTCGTCATACCACTACCTGTCCATCGCCTTTGTCTTTCCCCCTTAACGGCAGAAAAAGACCTTTGTGCGACGCGCTGCGGCCCGGTGGTAATTTAGGGCCTGTAGG
>Ga0213861_10005363_pt1 | contig 10292 bp, 11 predicted proteins | sample PICome_4_FD_160110 | JGI IMG/M metagenome (GOLD analysis project Ga0213861, IMG submission 160110) | Coastal seawater microbial communities near Pivers Island, North Carolina, United States - PICO131 | ecosystem: Environmental > Aquatic > Marine > Coastal | place: USA: North Carolina...
TGAAGAAATTGCAGCGCACCCACGTTTGACGGGATTTGTGCTGGGCACCAATGATCTGGCGAAAGAGTTGAACTGCCGCACGCGGGCGGATCGGTTGCCATTGATGGCCTCTTTGCAGATCAGTCTGTTGGCAGCGCGTGCCCATGGGGTTGTTTGCATTGATGGCGTCTATAACGCGTTCAAGGACGACGATGGGTTGCGGATTGAATGCGAACAAGGCCGCGATTTAGGGTTTGACGGCAAAAGCCTGATCCACCCAGCACAAGTTGCCATTGCCAATACAGCCTTCGCGCCCAGTGCGGCCGAAGTGGAATTGGCCCAACGCCAGATTGCCGCGTTCACTGCCGCCGAGGAGGCAGGGCAGGGGGTTGCAGTTGTTGATGGAAGAATTGTGGAAAATCTGCATATCGTAACCGCGAAGGCCACGCTGGCAAAAGCTGCGGCCATTGCGGATATGGAGAATTAAATGACTTTGCTGATTGTTGGCCTGCTTTTGTGGGCAGCTGCGCACTATTTCAAACGACTGGCCCCTGCGGCACGTGCGAGCATGGGGAATGCGGGCAAGGGTGTTGTTGCGCTGTCGTCTTTGGCGGCCATCGTGTTGATGGTGATCGGCTATCGCGCGGCGGATGTGACGCAGCTGTGGAATTTGGGCAGCTGGGCGATTTCGTTGAACAACATTCTGATGATTGTGGCAGTTGCACTATTCGGGTTGGGCAATTCTAAAAGCCGTTTACGGGGCAAGTTGCGCCACCCGATGCTAACGGGCCTGTTGGTCTGGGTCGTTGCGCATCTGTTGGTGAACGGCGATCTTCCGTCGTTGGTATTGTTCGGCGGTTTGGGCCTTTGGGCGATTGGGTCGATGTTCCTTATCAACCGTGCCGAACCTGCGCCGCTGCCTTTCGCCGGTGGATCGGTCAAAGGTGACATCCGCCTGGCTGTGATCACATTGGTGGTATTCACGGTCATCGTCGTTATTCATACATGGCTGGGTCACTGGCCATTCCCGGGGTAAGATCATGATTGCCTATCGACTATTGACCGACGACGACTCGTCCGAGTTTTGCCACAAGGTTACAGAGGCCCTGTCCAAGGGATGGCATCTGTATGGTGATCCTGCTTACGCCTATGACGAAAGCACCGGAAAAATGCGGTGCGCCCAGGCCGTCACCAAAGAGGTCGAGGGTGAATATTCCCGAGACAAAAAGTTGGGTCAGTTATGAAGACCAACTCGGGCCGGTTTTTCGAAGATTACGCCGTCGGCGATGTGATCGATCATGCGGTACCACGTACGGTTTCGGGTGGTGAACGGGCGTTGTATCACGCGTTGTACCCGGCGCGGCATGCGATCTATTCGTCCGATGAATTCGCCAAGAAATGTGGGTTGAACGGATCGCCGATGGACGATCTGGCGACCTTCCATCTGGTGTTTGGCAAGACGGTTCCTGATATTTCTTTGAACGCCGTGGCCAATCTGGGATACGCCGAAGGCCGTTGGCTAAAGCCCGTTTTTCCCGGGGAAACCTTGCGGGCCAGCAGCACGGTTATTGGTGTAAAACAGAACTCAAACGGTAAATCCGGCGTTGTCTGGGTGCGGACAACTGGCCTGAACCAGTGGGACGAACCGGTGTTGGAATACGTGCGCTGGGTGATGGTGAAAAAGCGCAATCTGGACGCCCCGGCACCTGTGAACGTAATCCCGGGGCTGGCCCCAAATATCGAAGCATCAAATCTGGTTCTGCCCGAAGGCATCGACTTCCTTCAATATGATTTCGGTTTGGCAGGGGAAACCCATCGCTGGGGGGATTATGCGGTCGGCGAACTAATTGACCATGTCGACGGTGTTACGGTTGAAGAGGCCGAACATATGTTGGCTACCCGCCTATGGCAAAACACGGCCAAGGTGCATTTTGATGCGACGGCGCGGCCAGATGGTAAGCGGCTGATCTATGGCGGCCATGTGATTTCCATGGCCCGCGCGCTAAGTTTCAACGGGTTGGCAAATGCCCAGATGATCGCGGCGCTGAACGGCGGGTCGCACGCGAACCCGTGTTTTGCAGGCGATACGATCCGCGCTTGGTCAGAGGTCTTGGACAAGGCGGAAACATCTGCGCCCGGCGTGGGTGCAATCCGGTTGCGTCTGGTCGCGACAAAGTGCGCAGCCTTTGAGTTGAAGGATTCAGACGGCAAATATCATTCCGATGTGTTGCTGGATCTGGATTATTGGGCATTGATGCCGCTGTAGTCGTGGCCGTTCCCGGACCTTTGGCATGGAAGCGTTCAATTTGTGATCACACAAAGTTTCCTTGTGATCACGAAAAACCGCGACGCCAAAAAAATATGTCACATAACGGCATGTTAGCGCTGTCTGACCGTGACACGAACGAAAAATTCACTATCAAAGGTAACAACGGCGCAAAAGCGCGACTTGAAAAAAGGGATATCGCATGGCTGATGTGAACCGGGGCAACCGCCCACTTTCCCCTCATTTATCAGTTTATCGGATTCAGTTGACGTCTGCCACGTCGATCCTGACAAGGATAACAGGCAATGCGCTGCTGCTTGGGGCGTTGCTGATTGTTTGGTGGTTCATGGCAGCTGCCACATCCCCATCATATTTCGCCTTTGTGGACGGGATCATGACCAGCTGGCTGGGCAAACTGGTGATGCTGGGGTCACTTTGGGCGCTGTGGTATCACCTGTTGGCGGGTTTGCGGCATCTTTTTTGGGACACTGGACGCGGCCTTGAATTGGCCACAGCCGAAAAGCTGGGTTGGGCCGTGGTCGCAGGCTCTGTCCTGTTGACCATCCTGACACTTGTGATCGTATAAGGGGCAAAAGGCATGTCATATCTAACAGATCGCAAACGCGCCGTCGGAATGGGGTCGGCAAAATCCGGAACCGCGCATCATTGGTCGATGACGGTCAGTGCCGTTGGGCTGCTGTTCCTGGTTCCCGTCTTCATATTCACTTTTGGCCCAATGATCGGCGAACCGCACAGTGATGTGGTTGCCTATTTCGCGCGGCCCTTCCCGGCGATTGTTGCCGCGTTGACCATCGTGGTTGGGTTCATGCATTTCAAGAACGGCGTGCGGGCCCTGATCGAAGATTACGTGCACGGATACATGCGCGAACTTTTGATAATTCTGATGATTTGCGTCAGCTACGGCGCAGCGGCGACCGGGCTGTTCGCCATCGCCAAACTTGCGCTTTAAGGAACGGTTTTAGACATGGCAGCTTACGAATACGAAGTGCACGACTACGACGTTGTGGTTGTTGGTGCTGGTGGTGCCGGATTGCGGGCCACATTGGGCATGGCAGAGCAGGGCCTACGCACCGCTTGCGTGACCAAGGTTTTCCCCACGCGTTCACACACAGTTGCCGCGCAGGGTGGAATTGCCGCATCATTGGGCAACATGGGCCCGGACAGCTGGCAATGGCACATGTATGACACCGTAAAGGGGTCAGACTGGTTGGGCGACACCGATGCTATGGAATATCTGGCGCGCGAGGCCCCCAAGGCCGTATACGAGCTGGAACACTACGGCGTCCCGTTTTCCCGCACCGAGGAAGGCAAGATTTACCAACGCCCGTTCGGCGGCCATACAACTGAATTCGGCGAAGGCCCGCCTGTGCAGCGCACCTGTGCAGCTGCCGACCGAACCGGCCACGCGATTTTGCACACGCTTTATGGCCAATCGCTAAAAAACAACGCGGAATTCTATATCGAATATTTTGCCATTGACCTGATCACGGACAAAGACGGCGCATGCCAAGGCGTTCTTGCGTGGAAGCTGGACGACGGCACGATGCATCTGTTCAAGGCCAAGATGACAGTGCTGGCAACGGGCGGCTATGGCCGTGCCTATTTCAGTGCGACCTCTGCCCACACTTGCACCGGCGACGGTGGTGGCATGGTGGCGCGCGCGGGTTTGCCGTTGCAGGACATGGAATTCGTTCAGTTCCACCCAACTGGAATTTACGGCGCGGGCTGTCTGATCACCGAAGGCGCACGCGGCGAGGGCGGTTACCTGACCAACAGTGAAGGCGAGCGTTTCATGGAACGCTATGCACCGACCTATAAGGATTTGGCATCCCGTGACGTGGTTTCGCGCTGCATGACGATGGAAATCCGTGAAGGTCGCGGCGTTGGTGCCGAAGGTGATCACATCCACCTGCACCTGAACCATCTGCCGCCCGAAACATTGGCGCTGCGCCTGCCAGGGATTTCGGAAAGCGCGCGTATTTTCGCGGGCGTTGATCTGACAAAAGAACCGATCCCTGTTTTGCCGACCGTGCATTACAACATGGGCGGCATTCCGACGAACTATTGGGGCGAGGTCCTGAACCCGACCAAAGACAATCCGGATGCCGTAACGCCCGGTCTGATGGCCGTGGGCGAGGCGGGTTGCGCCAGCGTGCATGGTGCCAATCGTTTAGGGTCTAACAGCCTGATCGACCTTGTGGTCTTTGGACGTGCAGCTGCGATCAAGGCAGGTGAAGTGGTTGATCCGTCTGCGCCATTGGCAGACGTGAATTTGGCCTCTGTGGATGCGGCCTTCGATCGGTTCGATGGGCTTCGCCATGCGAAGGGCAACATTCCAACGGCCGAACTGCGGTTGGACATGCAAAAAACCATGCAGGCAGATGCCGCAGTGTTCCGGACGGATAAAACGCTGGCAGAGGGCTGTGAAAAGATGGCAGCCGTAGCCAGCAAGATCAACGATCTACAAGTCACCGACCGCAGTCTTGTTTGGAACAGCGACCTTATGGAAACGTTGGAACTGACGAATTTGATGCCAAACGCATTGGCCACGATTGTTGCGGCAGAAGCGCGCAAGGAAAGCCGTGGCGCTCATGCGCACGAAGATTACCCTGATCGCGACGACAAGAAGTGGCGCAAGCATTCCTTGGCCTATGTGGATGGCAACAATGTGAAACTGGCCTATCGCCCCGTGCATCTGGAACCACTGTCCAAGCACGAAGATGGTGGCATTGACCTAAAGAAAATCGCGCCCAAGGCGCGTGTCTATTGATTTGCACGAAAAGGGTCCCGCCGTTTGACTGAGACAGTCGCACACATGGATGCCGAATCTCCCGGGTTGGTGGATTTCTTGACCACACGGATTTGGGATTACCTTTTGGTGTTCTTGGTCGTTGTGATGACGGTCATGGGCCCCAAGGTTTTCGGCTTGGTCCAACTGGCAGTCATCTTTCCCTTGATCATGTTGGCGGCCAGAAGGGATTTTTCGACCCTTTTCAATTTCAGAAGAAGCGATCTGATTTTTATCGCCTTTGTGATGCAATATCTGGTGTGGCATTATTTCATCGCGAAGTCTTACCCACTAAGTGATCTACCATCCCCCGTTCGCCCAATTGAACGCCCCAGCATGTGGTTCTTTGGGATCATCGCTTCGGTTTTTGTCATTTGGCGTTTTGCAAGTATGCAGAACATCAAAGAGGTGTGGCGCGTGGTGGCCCCGGTCGGATTGGCCGTGTGTTTTGCAATCATGCTGGTGGACTATTCGACAGACTACCTAGGCACAGAATGCCGTGCAAAAGCGTTTGTTTTCAACCCAATCATCCCGCCGGTGTTTTTCACAATGTTTACCATTGGCAGCTTTATCGATTGGACAAATCTTTCACGCCGGGAAAAGCAAATCAGATACTTGCTGGTCGCAATGGCCGTGATTTTCGCCACCGCATTTGCCGGGTCACGGATGATCTTAATTGTGCAGGTTCTGGCATTTGGATGTCTGGCGTTCCTAATCCCGTTGAAAAAGGAAGACGATGGCCGTTGGAAAACAGTTATCTGGATCGGTGCTGCAGGATTTCTAGGGCTGGTCGCGGGTATGGTGATTGACGCGATCACACAGTGCGGATTTTCAAACCGAATGTTGAATTTGTTTTTCTCGGTGGCATTGCTGGATACGGGACAAGACGTTTCCGTTGGCGCACGCGCGGAACTTTATGTGCGCGCGATCGAAGCCGTTCGTGCCAATCCTTGGGTTGGCTATGGCATTACCTACGAAAAGATCTTGTCCGCTCCCTGGCCACACGTTCACAATCAATATCTTTCATGGATGATTTGGGGCGGTGTCACCAGCTTGGTGTCCGGGGTCGGTTTTTTTATCGCGGCCAGCGTCGCCCCCGCCTTGTCACGATCAAAGGATGCGTATGCAATCATCATTGCAACTGCGGGTATTTTCTTGGTCAATTCGTTTACGGATACGCTGCTATATCATCCAGACGTCGATATTCAGTATTTCTTGGGGATTGCGATGTTCTTTGCCCTTGGGCGGACATTGGCACAACAGCCAAATGTTGCTCCGCGATCTGCAGTGGACCGTAAGGATGCCAAGGCATGAACGTGTTCGTTGAAAATGAAAACCTGTCTGGCCACGGGCGTTTGTTATGACGCAAACCGCAGGATATTCTGGCACGCCACTTGCCAAGAAACTGGGGCTGCAGGATGGGCCGGTTGCAGGGTTTGTGGGTCTGCCTGACACGGTCAAGCACCTTTTGACGTCACGGGCATTCGCTTTCGTGGAAAATTGTGACGATTGGCGGGACCTGCCAGATGTCGCCTTTGACTATCTGCATTTGTTCACTGACACGGCCCAAACGGTGCAGCACAGCGTCCCTGACTTGCGCGATATGATCAAGCCCAATGGAATAATCTGGGTATCTTGGCCCAAGAAAGCTTCAAAAGTTCAGACTGACATTACCGAAGACACAATCCGCGACTTTGCGCTGACGCAAGATTTGGTGGATATCAAAGTGTGTGCCGTTGACGATATATGGTCGGGATTAAAAATCGTGATCCGCAAAGAATTGCGGGACAAGTATATGAACGCGTAAAGGGTTAAGACATGCGAACAGTGAATTTGAAATATGTGGCAATGGCCATGGGCGTGACGCTTGGGCTTGCTGGGTGCATGAGCACGGAAAGTGCAGTTGAAGTAAGCGCGCGAACGGCCGCCAAGTCTGTTGTGAATTCGGTGGTTGCCCAAAGGTTTCCGGGTGTGGATGCAGCGCCATACACCGACTGCATTATCGACAATGCAACCACGCAGGAAATTTTTGAGCTGGCCAAGGGTGCAGTTGCTGTTGCGCCATCTAACGATGCCGTATCGACCGTTGTCACAATCGCAGGGCGGCCCGCCGCCACAAAATGTATTGCCCAAAACGCAATTGGACCGCTGGGGGCGTTGTTGGGTGGCTAGTATGACAGAAACTGATAATTTGATGGGGACCTGATCATGGTTCAATTGACGCTTCCAAAGAACAGCCGCATGCAGCTGGGTAAAACGTGGCCCAAGCCTGCCGATGCAACCAATGTCCGCAAGTTCAGCATTTATCGTTGGAACCCGGATGATGGAAAGAATCCGCAACTCGACACCTATTTTGTCGATATGGATACATGCGGCCCGATGGTTCTGGACGCGCTTATCAAAATCAAAAATGAAATTGACCCGACGCTGACATTCCGCAGGTCGTGCCGTGAAGGTATCTGCGGATCCTGTGCAATGAACATCGACGGCATAAACACGCTGGCGTGTATCTATGGCATGGATGAAATTAAGGGCGACGTGAAGATTTATCCACTGCCGCATATGCCGGTGGTCAAGGATCTAATCCCAGACCTGACGCATTTTTATGCCCAACACGCATCGATCATGCCGTGGCTGGAAACCAAAACCAATCGGCCTGCCAAGGAATGGCGCCAATCGATTGATGATCGCAAAAAGCTGGACGGCCTTTATGAATGTGTGATGTGCGCATCCTGTTCAACTTCTTGCCCAAGCTATTGGTGGAACGGTGACCGCTATCTTGGTCCAGCCGCGTTGTTGCACGCATATCGTTGGATTATCGACAGTCGTGACGAAGCAACGGGCGAACGTTTGGACCAATTGGAAGACCCGTTCAAACTGTACCGTTGTCATACAATCATGAACTGCACAAAGACCTGTCCGAAGGGATTGAACCCGGCTAAGGCAATCGCCGAGGTCAAGAAAATGATGGTTGAACGCACGATGTAAAATCGGCACCTTATCTGTTTCAGAAAAGCCCCGTATTTTGCGGGGCTTTTTGTTTGTCGTTGCCGCAACGCAGCAAACCCCTTGACTTTTGCGCCGTAAACAATGATGTGACCACTATTGACCAAGCCACCCGCCGCGTGAGCGGGTTGATCCGCAAGAATAAAAATAAGCGGATCCAGCTTGGAAAGCGATCACAAGCAATGTGATCTTCAATTGGTTCCCATATCACGCAGGGGTCCGGCGATCTGACGGTCTTCGGTGCAATTCTGCCCATGACCAGATCAGACCGTACACTTGTGCGCTTCGGCGATGCCGCTTTCCAATTGGGATGCGTGCTGCCGAGCATACCGTTTTGTGCTGCGTCATTTGGCGTGGCTTAGGATTACTATGACTACTGAAATGACTTTTGAACACTTGGGCCTGAATGAGCGCATCCTGAAGCAACTGGATAAGCAAGGCCTGAAAACACCGACCCCGATCCAAGAAAAGGCGATCCCGCTGGTTCTGGATGGGCGCGATGTTATGGGCTTGGCCCAAACGGGTACCGGTAAAACGGCCGCCTTTGGTCTGCCCCTGATCCAAACCATCATGAGCGTTGGGATCAAACCGGCACCAAAAACCGTACGCGCATTGATCTTGGCCCCAACCCGCGAACTGGTGAACCAGATTGCGGAACACATCCGGGCCTATACCAATGGCTCACACCTGAAAGTTGGCATTGTGGTTGGCGGGGTGTCCATCAATCCACAGATCGAACGACTGTCCCGTGGTACCGACATCTTGATCGCGACACCGGGTCGTTTGATGGATTTGCTGGATCGCCGTGCAGTAACATTGTCGGAAACTGAATTTCTGGTTTTGGACGAAGCGGACCAGATGCTGGACCTTGGCTTTGTTCATGCGCTGCGCAAGATTGCGGCTTTGTTGAAGACCCCACGCCAGACGATGCTGTTTTCGGCCACCATGCCAAAACTGATGGCGGAACTGTCCGAAGCGTTCTTGGATCGCCCGGTTCGTGTGCAGGTTTCGCCCCCCGGCAAAGCAGCCGACAAGATTACACAATCGGTGCATTTCATTGCGCAGGGTGAAAAATCGAAACTGCTGGTTGAATACTTGGCCAAGCACAAAGGTGAACAGGCCCTAGTCTTTTCACGTACCAAACATGGTGCAGAAAAGATCCTGAAGTTTGTGGATGGCGCTGGCTTTGCCGCCAGTTCGATCCATGGCAACAAAAGCCAGGGACAGCGTGAACGCGCGCTGCAATCTTTCCGTGATGGACGTTTGCAAGTGTTGGTCGCTACTGATGTTGCCGCCCGTGGGATCGACATTCCCGGTGTGCGCCACGTTTACAACTTTGATCTGCCGAATGTACCGGAAAACTATGTTCACCGTATTGGCCGAACGGCCCGTGCGGGCGCCGAAGGTGCTGCCGTGGCGTTCTGCGCCCCTGCCGAAATGGGTGAGCTGAAAGCCATCGAGAAAGTCATGAAAGTGGCTATTCCCGTTGGTGGCGGTACGCCGTGGATGCACGATGGCGGCGAAGAAAAGTCGAAATCCGGTGGCAACCGACGTCGTGGTGGCGGCGGTGGTGGTGGCCGCCCGAAACAAGCCGGTGCAAAACCAGGTGGGCAAAAGCCGGCCGGCCAGCGTCGTCGGCGTCGGGCAGCCTAACAAATTCAAACATGCTCTATGACAAAGGCCTCGCATCCATTGCGGGGCCTTTTGTTTTGTGGTGGCTGTCGTTTTAGATAGGATCAAATTGAACAGCATGGGCCCGCAAATGAAACTGGATCATCCGCACCACCCCTTACCTGATGACGCCAACGCGCGGCACATGGTCAAACCGGTTATTTGTTATCCGCAAGACGGACTTCCTGTCGCAGATTTGGATGCCTATCGCGCGGTCAGGCCAAGCGCTGTGAAGTTCGCGGAAACCTTGGTGCCCGCCCGGGATGCCCGGTGTTTCAACGTTCCAGCAGGGTGCTCTTTTCGGATTACTTCGGTTCAAGGCCCGCAAGTTGGGGACTTGAACCTATGGAACGCCAATAACCTGTCAGAGCGTTTCTATTCGGGCAAAACGCGGGCGCTGCATGGCACGCACCTAACCAGGGGGGATCGGATGTGGTCCAGTTTCCCCACACTTCGGCCCATGGCGACGGTCACCGACGACACCTTGGATTGGTATGGATTTGATGGTTTTGGCGGATCAGTCCACGATGTGATCGGCACCCGATGCGACCCTTACACCCA
>Ga0213861_10005366_pt1:0-2500 | contig 10287 bp, 4 predicted proteins | sample PICome_4_FD_160110 | JGI IMG/M metagenome (GOLD analysis project Ga0213861, IMG submission 160110) | Coastal seawater microbial communities near Pivers Island, North Carolina, United States - PICO131 | ecosystem: Environmental > Aquatic > Marine > Coastal | place: USA: North Carolina...
GATCCAACCGGGTCCTATACATATTTGATGCATCAAAAGACTCCTCTAGGGGTCTAGTTTCATTAAAAAAAAACTATTTGCAAAAAGGAGCTCTCTAGGTGAAGCTATGCAAAAAAATAGGTTGACCAATGACAATTCTCAAATTAACTAGTAACTCCCCTAGTTAAATCATATGAGGTCATAGCTCAATGAGTACATGCAACTCCCATTTAGGACACATATTGGCTCCATCTTATAGGTATACTACAGACATTGATATATAGTTTATACATGTAAGCCATATGTAGGCTGAGCAACAAGCCAGTCATTTTTTTTTTTGACTTCAATCTGCAATGGGGGGAAATTACTAGGGCTTATTTAGTGATTTTGGCCAAAAATCGTCCCAGATCGCGGGAATTGCTCAGATAGGTACTCAGGGTACATAGGGGGAGTAGTACCATCATGTTGGTAGGCTCCTACTACGTAGAACCAAGTAGAACAGTACTTACTTCACATTATTAAATCAGATTTCAAGTTTTGAAATACGAATATCCCGGGTGTATATAGCGATATCACGTACGGTTAAGACCGATCTCTGTTTTGAATATATTTGACAAACTCATGTTGCATCACTTCCACTGACAATCTCCATATAGGACCTACATATTCTGAAAGTACATGCCAAGGGCTGCCTGGGATAAGTTTTAAATTTTGAAAATTCGAACTTTTAATTTCTGGTACATTTTCTGCGTAGGGTACCACGTAGCGGTAGAAGTAGTACTGGTGGCCACGTAGTGGTACAACCAGGTACTAGTTTACGCATGGGTGGTTGTACTAAGTATGTTGGTACTATTCCTACTTTAGATTTGGTCAAATTTTGAACCAAAATGTTGTTGGGACCAATCTGGTGATTCTGACTGGCAAAATATACTATAGCCTACACATATTCAACAACCAATGGTCAGATATAGTATTTCTTGCCAAAACATGATTAACTAGCGTGAATGCATGCTAGATGGCCAAAAGGAATAGGAAAAATGACATATTGGTAGGATTTAGTACTGGTTTTACAGTGCACAGATTGCCTTGTAAGGTATCAGTCAACCTGTTTGACACCAATATGATAGTTTTAGACTATAATTTTTGATAAAGTCTGATCATTCCCTTTAGATAGGTGATAGACCATAAAATACAAACTTTCAAAATAAAAAAAATGACATGTGGAACCTAAGTTATGAGTAGAAATATACCGTGGACATATTTCTACATACGTAGTCAGTACTAGAGAATATTTTGGAATAACTTGACCTGTAAACCAACCAATAAAACATGATTTGATATAGAAAATCATTAAGTAACATAATAAATAGTTCAATGTGATTAGATAGTGATATTGGAACCAAAAATTAGTTGGTTCAATCCTTAGTTGTAACCAAAAAATGGTAATGTAGGTTACCTAGCTACGACTGTAGATAAAAGTCATACAAACCAAATGATACATATATTGGAGGCAAAAATATGCAACTGAAATATTTTTTTAAATAATAATGAATAGTATATCTAGATAGTATATATAATATTGGTTGGATTGAGATATTCAAACCAATAATATCATCATTCTGCATAGAGCTATGCTGGTAGGAAGGTGCTACTATATTGATTAATCCTCCAAAGTCTTAGAGAAAAAATTGCAAAGACGAAAAATTCCGAATTTCTATCAGAATAGTATGTCACATGGTGACGTATTAAAAAGAATACAAAAATTATTTATGAAAACATACTTTTTTAATACTATTCATTTGTTATTATTTTTATTGTAATTAATCTGTGTCAGTTACTGACTATGTGCGTTTAAAAATTTTTTCGTCAAAAAAAATTCTACCAAATGCTCAGTGCATTTGGAAGAACATTTTGTCAAACCGTTCGACCGGTTTCAAACAGTCGGAAACTGATCACAGATCACCGATCAAACATTTCTACTGTGGCATACATCCCAGAGTCTTGTGCGATCATCGATCACCGATCCGATCACCGATCACCGATCAATCGTCAGTCTAGTTTTTGATGTTACTAGCACGTCGTTTGATCACCGATCACCGATCACCGATTGCTAATCACCAATCAAGCGTCAGTCTAAGTACTATGTACCTGACAGTCGTACGATCATTGATCATCAATCAAAACTGATTTTCAATCATCAGTCTACGTACTATGTACCAGACTGCCGAACGATTATCAACCATCAATAAAAAAATTAATGACGATAATATTATTGATGACTATGTTTTTATTTTTTTTTTAGAAATTAAATAAAAACAGTAAAACTAAAATCATTATGGGTACGATCAAGAAAATTAATGTTAACATTATAGAAACTGTAGGAATCACTTTTCTACAGGATCTGTGTAGCTTTTCTGCCATTTCACAATGTGGAACATTTACACAAATCATTTGTAGGAGAACCCCAGAGTTGCTTGACAGTTTACTGTCTGGAGACTTTGGAAGAATCCTGCATCATCAA
>Ga0213861_10005371_pt1 | contig 10285 bp, 10 predicted proteins | sample PICome_4_FD_160110 | JGI IMG/M metagenome (GOLD analysis project Ga0213861, IMG submission 160110) | Coastal seawater microbial communities near Pivers Island, North Carolina, United States - PICO131 | ecosystem: Environmental > Aquatic > Marine > Coastal | place: USA: North Carolina...
GCACCAATTTGTTTAGTTGTAATGGTTGTCGTTAGTTTAATGACTAAAGAGCCAAGTCCAGCTACACAAAAAATGGTAGATGATACTAGAATACCAACGGGTAAACCAATCCTTGGTAAACAATAGTAACTAACTATTTAAAATTTAAGGGGCGATTTATTCGCCCCTTTTTTTTTAACTAAATCATGATATCTTCAAAAATATGATACCTACTTGGATAATTATTTTAGATTATGTTCTGGGAATGATAATGTGGACGTTAATAGGTCGTGCATTCATGAATATCTTTCAAAGAGAAGATTCGACCTTTTTTTTCATGAGGGTTTTTGTAAAATACACTAATCCCATTATAAATTTATTTAAGTTTATAACTCCAAGTTTTTTATTTGGACCTTTTATTGCTTTATATGTTGCCTGGTTTTTCTATTTATTTAGGTTTTATGCGATGCCATATCTTCTAGGCTATGATGTCTGGGGTATGTTGGCATTTCCACTAGAAAGTGATTTTTCTAAGCAACTGTACAGGTTATTTAAATAAACTTAATTTTTTTGACAAAGTTTTTGTATTAAATATAAGTAAAGTAATGGACAATATAATCAAAATTTCTCCTTCAATTTTATCTGCTGATTTTAGCAAGCTTGGAGCCGAAGTTATTTCGTTAGAAAAAGCTGGAGCTGACTACATACATATTGATGTAATGGATGGTCATTTTGTACCTAATTTAACTATTGGACCAGAAGTCATAAAAAAACTAAGACCAATTACATCAAAAATATTTGATGTACATTTAATGATATCCCCAGTAGATAATTTTATAAAAGATTTTGCACAAGCTGGAGCTGATATAATTACTTTTCATCCTGAAGCAACTCCAGATATTTTAAATACGATTAAATTAATAAAAAATGAAAATAAAAAAGTTGGTATTTCTTTAAAACCTAAATCAGAAATAAAACTTATTGAAAATGTTTTAAGTGAAATAGATTTAGTTTTGATAATGAGTGTAGAACCTGGTTTTGGAGGACAAAAATTTATGCCTGAAGTGTTAAAGAAAACAAAAATATTAAAAGAACTGATAGCTAAAAAAAACTTAAATTTAGATATTGAAATTGATGGGGGTATAAATTTTGAAAATTGTTCTGAAGCTAAAGAAGCTGGCGCAAATATACTGGTTTCTGGTTCTACTATTTTCAAAGAAAACAAAGGTAACCTTAAAAAGAATATAGAAATACTTAGAAACAATTAATAAATGTTCGGCATAAAAAGTGTCTATTTTTATTTGATAGCTCTTCAAATAACTTTTATTAAATTTTTAAAAAAAATTTATTTTTCCTCTAACCTTTATAACAAATCTTTAGAGTCGCAGGCGCCTTCTCAAGCCCATTATAATCCTAACCCGTATCTTTTTTCAATTATTACTACTTACCAAAAAGAAACTTTTAAAATTAGTGAAGTAGATCCAAACCTGTTTTGGATAGAAGATAAGAAAAAGGACAACAGACAACTACATAATTTTAGCTGGTTAAATTTAATTAATAGAAAAACAGATACTAAAAATATTAAGAAGATAATTTATATTTGGATGTTAAAAAATTCTAGATATAAGAAAAAAACTTGGGAAACATCTATATTAAGTTCGAGGATCACAAGTTGGATTTTAAACATTGATATTATTCTAGATAATGCGAATTTTGATTTTAGACGTAATTTTCTTAGCAACATAATCTCTCAATGTAATCATCTAAAAAAAAATATCAAATTTGAAAAAAATTATTTGAAAAAAGTTGAAATTTCAACAGCTTTAATATTATCCGGTTTAATTTTTAAAGAGTACGAAAATAATTTTAAATTGGGTATAAACGAACTTGAGGATTTCGTTAAATATTTTTTTGATAATGATGGGTTTCCGTTATCTAGAAACCCTAATGATTTGTTATTTTCATTAAAATATTTAATTTTCTGCAAAGAAATCATTAAAGATGCTCAAAAATATATTCCAGAATTTTTAGAAAATATGATCGAAAAAAATCTTGTTTGTTTAAACTTTATAAAATATCCAAATAGTCAGCTTCCATTGTTTAATGGTGCCTCTGAAAATCATCTAAATCAATTAGAGGGTTACGTGAAAACAAATTATAAGAAAAAATTCAAAAATGTATTTGGTGGTTTAATTAAATTAAAGCAGAAAAATCACATTGTTTTTTTCGATATAGGGAGTCCTCCTAAAAAAAAATTTTCTAAATGTTATCAATCTGGACCATTATCTTTTGAATATTTTTTAGATGGAGAAAAAATAATATGTAACTCAGGCTTTGGTAATAAAATTTCTAACAAAGCTGAATTACTAAGTAGATTAACTGCTTGTCAAACTACACTAACTTTAAATGATACTTCTGCAACAAAGTTTGAACGTAATAAATTAGTTAATAAAATATTCGGCAATTCAATAAAAAATACTTTCAAAACGAACAATATAAATTTTTTCAATGATAAAAATTTAATTGGGTGCGCAGCGTCACATAATGGTTATGAAAAAAATTTTGGGTGCATACATAAAAGAGAAATTTTTTTTGATAAAAGTAATACTTATTTAAAGGGCACTGACCATATATTTAAAAAAAGGGATGGTATTCCTATCAGGTATGTTTTTAGATTTCATATTACACCAGGGTTAACAGTCGTAAAAACTATGGGTGGAAATAGCGCTCTAATTCAAGTTTCAAAAAACAAATCATTAATATTTACTGTTAGCAATGAAATGTTAGAGATAGAAAAAAGCATATTTTTAGGCGGACAAAAAATATTAGATAATACTTGTATAACTATCAGTGGTAATTTAGTTAATAAAAATAAATCTTTTAATTGGGAAATAAAAAAAAATATTTAGTAATGAAAACAAAAATGAAAAATGCTCTTATTTCTGTATCTGATAAAGAAAATTTAAATTTATTATTAAAAATACTTAAAAAATATAATATTAATATCATAAGTTCTGGTGGCACTTATACATCTATAAAAAAACTAGGTTACAAATGCACTGAAGTATCAAAGTATACTGGTTTTAAAGAAATGTTAGATGGAAGAGTTAAAACGCTTCATCCAAAAATACATGCGGGAATTTTACATGATAGACAAAAAAAAAATCACAAAAGTGAAATGGCCAAACAAAACTTTCCTGCTATAGATTTAATTGTAGTTAATTTTTATCCATTTCAAAAAGTTGTAACGAATACATCTAATGCAAAAAATATAATTGAAAATATTGATATTGGTGGACCTACAATGGTAAGAGCTGCTGCCAAAAACTTTAATGATGTAACTATTATAACTAGTAAAAACGATTATTCAGATCTAATTAACGAAATAGAAAAAAACAAGGGAACTACAACTTTAAAGTTTAGAGAACTAATGTCCTCTAAAGCATTTGGGCTAACTGCTTATTACGACGCAATGATTGCCAACTGGTTTAATAAAAAATTAAATATTCAATTTCCAGAAAGAAAGACAATCTTTGGCAAAAAATTACAAAGATTAAGGTATGGTGAAAATCCACATCAAAAAAGTTCTATTTATGTTAGTGATTATAATGATCAAACTCTTGGATTTACCCAGTTACATGGGAGAGAGTTAAGCTATAATAATTACAACGATATGTTTGCCTCGTTAGACATTTTAAAATCACTAAAAAAGTTTGGAACCGTTATTATTAAACACGCAAATCCATGTGGGGTCTCTGAAAATAAAAATCCTTTAACTTCATTTAGAAATGCTTTTGCGTCTGATCCTATTAGTGCTTTTGGTGGAGTAATTGCATGCAATTTTAAGATTACTAAAAGAATAGCTACTGAAATAAATAAGAACTTTTTAGAAGTTATTCTTGCAAAAGGGTTTGATAAGGAATCCTTAAAATTGCTTAAAAAGAAAAAGAATCTAAGAATAATTGACATTACTGGATTTAAGCTAAAAAATTTAACTTCTATCAAAAATTTTGATGGATCTTTTTTAATTCAAAGCAAAAATCATGTGATCTTTGATAAGAAAAAATTAAAATTTGTTACAAAGCTAAAACCAAATAAGAAAGAACTAGCTGAAATAGAATTTGCCTTTAATATTTGCAAATATGTAAAATCAAATGCGATTATTTTATGTAACAATTTTTCAACAATCGGCATAGGTGCTGGACAATCAAGTCGTTTAGATAGCTGTAAAATAGCTACGCAAAAAGCAAAACAATTTCAGTCATCTAAAATTAAAAATTCTGTCGCTGCTTCAGATGCTTTTTTCCCTTTCGCAGATGGGATCACAACGTTAATTAAAGCTGGTATTAAAACTATTGTACAACCTGGTGGTTCAATTAGAGATCAAGAAGTAATTAATGCTGCAGATAAAGCTAAAATTAAAATGGTCTTTACTGGAATTAGACATTTCAATCATTAGTTAGATATTATCTATTTTTGCGGCAAGCACAAAATCACTTTCCGCTAAACCTTTTATTGCATGTGTAAAAATCTTAATCTTACAATAGCCCCAACCAAAAGAAATATCTGGGTGGTGATTTTCTTCTTCGGCAATTTTTCCAACTTTATTCACAAAAACTTGACTCTTTTCAAAATTCGTAAAATTAAAATTTTTGATTAAATAAAAATTTTTATTTTCATCATTTTTTACGTTCCATCCATCAACTTTTTTTAAATACTTATGTATTTCAGTAGTATCGAAAGGTGGAGTGTTTCCATTACAAGCAACACATTTTTTTTTTGCTAAATTACTCATTTTATTTATTTGGAGCGGGCAAAGGGATTCGAACCCTCGACCTTCTCGTTGGCAACGAGACGCTCTACCACTGAGCTATGCCCGCAAAAAAACAATTATAGTACACTGTCTTGTCAATGGTCAACCTTAATAAAATGTCACTATCAATAAATAAATTTTTAATATAATACAATTTTATGAAAAGTTATCCTGACATAATTCCAGTATTTCCTCTTAGTGGAGTTATATATTTTCCGAAAACAAATTTACCTTTAAATATTTTTGAACAAAGATATATAAATTTAGTTAATGACGCTTATAACAAAGACAAGCTTATGGGTATGGTCCAATTGAAAAATGAAAATAATTCTGTTTATAAGATTGGCTGCCTTGGTAAAATTAGTGATTATCAAAAGAGTAAGGATGGAAGGATTTTGGTTAATTTAACTGGTCTTACAAGATTTGAGATTTTAGATGAAGTTGTAAATAATAAATTATACAGAGAATTTAAAGTAAATTATAAAATATTTGAAGAAGACTTGTCCAAAAAAGAAATAAAAATAGAATCTTCGAACTTAATGGAAAAAACTAAAGTTTTTTTCAATAGGAATGGCCTTTTATTAAATTGGAAAGAATTTGAAAAACTTAATCAAATCCAAAAAATTAATACGTTAGCTATGATTTCTCCGATAACTACTGAAGAAAAACAAAAACTTCTTGAGACAATTTCTCTAAAAGAAAAAGCTACAACTCTAGAAAATATAATTAATTTTTATTTACACGAAGTTAATTTTAATAATCAAACGGTACAATAAAAAAGTTTAATTCGCAGATTTATTCATAGAGTCGAAAAAATCAGCGTTGTTTTTTGTATTTTTTAATTTAGAGATTAAAAATTCTATACCATCCATAGTTCCCATAGGACTTATAATTCTTCTTAAAACATTCATTTTGGATAGATCGTCTTTTTCAAATAAAAGTTCCTCTCTTCTGGTACCTGATCTTGTTATATCTAGTGCTGGATAGATTCTTTTATCTGCTACTTTTCTATCCAGAATTAGCTCGGAGTTACCTGTCCCTTTAAACTCCTCAAAAATAACTTCGTCCATTCTACTTCCTGTGTCTATTAGGGCCGTTGAAATAATCGTTAGCGATCCGCCTTCTTCTATATTACGAGCTGCACCAAAAAATCTTTTAGGTCTTTGAAGTGCGTTAGCGTCTACACCTCCCGTTAAAACTTTTCCTGAACTTGGTATAACTGCGTTATAAGCTCTTCCTAATCTAGTTATAGAGTCTAATAAAATTACAACATCTTTTTTATGCTCGACCAATCGTTTAGCTTTTTCAATAACCATTTCAGCTACAGCGACGTGCCTTGAAGCTGGTTCATCGAAAGTTGATGCTACGACTTCACCTTTTACCGATCTTTGCATATCTGTTACTTCTTCTGGTCTTTCATCAATTAATAAAACCATTAAATAACATTCTGGATGGTTAGCTGTTATCGACTGAGCAATATTTTGAAGTATAATTGTTTTTCCAGCTCTTGGAGGAGAAACAATTAACGACCTTTGTCCTTTGCCAATTGGACTTACTAAATCAATTAGTCTGGCAGTGTTGTCTGGTTTTTTTTCGATTTTTGTTGCTTCTACTTCCAATTTGATTCTTTCATTAGGATAAAGCGGGGTTAAGTTGTCGAAAGCAATCTTGTTTTTACCTTGTTCTGGTTCATCAAAATTAATCTTATTAACTTTTAAAAGAGCAAAATATCTTTCCGCATCTTTTGGACCTCTGATTTCACCTTCTACAGAATCCCCCGTTCTTAATCCAAATCTTCTTATCTGGCTTGGGCTTACGTAAATATCGTCTGGTCCTGGCAAATAGTTTGATTCTATCGCTCTTAAAAAACCAAAGCCATCTTGCAACACTTCTAAAACTCCAATAGCTGTAATTTGTTCATTTTTCTCTGCTAATTTTTTTAAAATTGCAAAAAGTATTTCTTGTTTTCTTAAAGTACTAGGATTTTCAATACCAAGCTTTTCGGCTTCTATAATAAGTTCAGCAGGTTTTTTTAGCTTTAGTTCTTGTAAGTTCATGTGATTGTTTGATTAAGGAATGTACTAAAAATATATGTCTTTTTAGAAAAAATACAACCCCCTATATTGGGGTTTAAATATAACAACAAATATTACTATAATTAAGATAATTGTCGGTATTTCGTTGTATATTTTAAAGAATCTCGAGCTTTTCTGGTTATTGTCTGCAGCAAAGCCTCTTAAATATTTTCCTAAAGTAAAGTGATAATAAGTTAAAGCTAAAACTGATATAATTTTTATTTGAAACCAAAGTTCTGAAAAAACCAAGAGACCATAGCTATTTATTAGTCCAATTCCAAATAACCAAGATAAAATCATGGCTGGCATCATTATATAGTTGTAAAGTTTTTTTTCCATTATTTTAAAAACATTTTTTTGTGAGTCGTGTTTGGCCTCAGAATGGTAGACAAAAATGCGAGGTAAATATAAAAGACCTGCCATCCAAGATATTACGGCGATTAAATGAATTGATTTAAAAAGTAAGTAAAAGTTCATTATTAAAAATATTTTTTCACAAGACTCTCCAATAAAAAGATATGATCTGGATTATCATTTAAACATGGAATTAAATCAAATTTTTCACCCCCACTCTTTAAAAAGCTTTCTTTTCCTTGGATATTAATTTCTTCTAAAGTTTCAACACAATCTGAAGCGAAACCAGGACAAATTACCAGTAATTTCTTTATTCCCTTACTTGGTAGAAACTCAAGAGTTTTATCGGTATAGGGTGTTAACCATTCTTGTGGACCAAAACGGGATTGAAAGGATGTCTGAATTTCAATTTTAGAAAAATTTTCTCTAATCAATCTAGTTGTTTTTTGACAGTAACATTGGTAGGGATCTCCCTTTTCAAAATATTTTTTTGGTATCCCGTGATAAGAAGCAAGAATTAAATCTGGCTTCCAGCTAATTGATTGAATTTTCTTTTCAATACTTTTTATAAGGGCTTGAATATATAAAGGCTCGCTTTCATAGTGAGGAATTATTTGTAAACTTGGTTGCCATCGCATTCCCATTAGTGTTCGATAAACTTCATCACAAACTGTAGCAGTAGTTGCAGCAGCATATTGAGGGTAAAGGGGTAGAATAATTATGTTCTCACATCCTAAGCTTTTAAGTTCATGCAATTTAGATTTTATGCTTGGATGTCCATATCGCATTGCAAATTTAACTAAAATATTTTCACTTCCAACTTTTTGTTTTAGTTTTTCAGCTTGATTTCTCGTAAAATAACGTAATGGTGACTCATTTGTTTCCTTAAACCAAATTTGTTTATAAGCATGGGCAGTTTTAGATGGCCTAAAAGTCAAAATAAATAAATTTAAGATTATTTGCCAAATAACAGGATTAACTTCTATAACCCTCCTATCTGAAAGAAATTCTTTAAGATACTTCCGTATATCCCACCAACTTGTTGAGTCAGGTGTTCCCAAATTTATTATTAATACTCCTGTCTTACCAAATTTAATATCAGGATGGTTTTGTGTCATTATTTATATTCCCTGTAAAATTTAACTAACATATTTACTTTATCAGGGTCTGTCTCAGGAAGTAAACCGTGTCCCAAGTTAAAAATATATGGAATGTCTTTGAAAATATTAAAATATTTAGTCGCATTATTTTTAATCTCTTCATTTGATAGCAATAAAATCTTTGGGTCAAGCCCTCCCTGAAAAACAACATCTTTTAAGTTTTGTTTTGCCCACATTGGATCTACATCATAATCTAAATTTATTCCATCTGCTTTAACTGCGTTATTAAAATTTTTGTAATTTTCCCCTATCCCTTTAGGAAAACAAATTGTCGGTATACTTTTATTTTTACAAAACTCTACGATTCTTTGATTTGGTGCGAAACAATAATCAGGTAAATCTTTTATTGGTAATAAACCTGCCCATGAATCAAAAATTTGAACAACATCTGCTCCTGCATGAATTTGATTTTCAATATGAAGGCATAGATATTGAATTAATTTATCTAATATTATTTTTATCTGGGCTTCTTGGGATTTTATTTTTTTATATTCTAGTTCATTTTTATTTTTCTTTGCTCCCAACATGTAAATTAGTAATGTCCATGGTGCCCCTACGAATGAAATTAAAGACTTATTTGGATCTAATTTTTTTTTGGTAATTTCTATTGATTTATAAATTGGTTGTAGTTTTTTTGTAAATGAGTTTTTATTATTATCTAAAAATTTTTCTAAATTAAAATTATCTAGCACAGGCCCTTGCTCTTTTATAAATTCAACATTTTGCCCTAATGCGAAAGGCACTATAAGTATATCTGAAAATATAATAGCTGAGTCTAGATTAAATCTTTTAATTGGTTGCAGTGTTATTTCTGAGCTTAATTCACTATTCAAACAAAGTTTAATAAAATTTTTATTATTTGCTCTTATTTTTCTAAATTCAGGCAGGTATCGTCCTGCTTGTCTCATAAACCATACTGATTTACAATTTGTTTTATCAGTCAGAATTTTTTTAAGATTACTCATTAAAATAAATAAAGTTTATAAGTATAGTTATTGTTATAGGTCCTGTTAATTTCTTATATAACTAATTATACTATTTTTATACATGCAGAAGTTAATAACTCCTTCATATTTTATGGAATTTCGCGGGTTTATTCACTCTATAAACAGATATAAATTATATTATCAACATAGAATAAATTGTTTATTTTATGTTAATGATTGTTAATTGTTTTTTTAAAAAGTGTTTAAAGAAGAATAAAATCAATTTATTAAATATTTATTAACAAGTTTATGAACGAAAAATACAATGTATACCTTGTGTCTGACTCTACTGGTGAAACACTGGATAGGATTTTTTTGTCTCTAAAATCTCAATTTGCTAATTTTGATTACGAAAAAAAAGAGTTCGCTTTTGTTAGAACAGAGCAACAAATAGACAAAATTATTAAAGAATGTAATCAAATAGATAATTCCCTAATTCTTTACACAATTGTAGAAACTAAATTGGCTAAATACTTGTCAAACAAAAGTGCTAAAAATAATTTGCCTTGTTTTGGCATACTAGGAAATTTAATTTTAAGTTTCTCAAAATTATTAAATCAAAAGGCTATTCATAAACCGAGTGCTCAACATGTTTTAGATGATGATTATTATCAAAGAATAGAAGCGATTCAATATACGATGGCTCACGATGACGGAAAAAAAGTAGAAGACTTAAATGATGCAGATGTTATTTTATTAGGCGTGAGTAGGACAAGTAAAACTCCTACTTCAATATATCTTGCAAATAGAGGTTATAAAACAGTTAATGTTCCATTAGTGTTAGATCAAAAAATTCCAGACGGGTTAACGGCTAATAAAAAATCTTGCATAGTTGGCCTCATAGCTGCTCCTGAAAGACTTTCGGATATTAGAAGAAATAGAGTGGCAATTATGAATGACCGCAGTTTAAAAGAATAT
>Ga0213861_10005372_pt1 | contig 10283 bp, 11 predicted proteins | sample PICome_4_FD_160110 | JGI IMG/M metagenome (GOLD analysis project Ga0213861, IMG submission 160110) | Coastal seawater microbial communities near Pivers Island, North Carolina, United States - PICO131 | ecosystem: Environmental > Aquatic > Marine > Coastal | place: USA: North Carolina...
TACAGACCATTTCATTTGTTGTCCGATACCTTTTAGTAGATTTCTCATTTGGAATGAGTAGAGTACTGCAAATGAAGAGTATAGAGATACTCCTTCAGCAAATGCAGAAAATATTGCTAAACTTCTACCAACTTCTTTTCTTGCTTGTGGATTTGTTTGTAAATCCTCATGTTTCCATTCAGCGGTAGTTGAAGTAAGGAGTTCAAACTTCTCAGCAACTGCAGGTTCGTGCAGAAATGCTGAAAAGTCATCTAATCCTAATGTTTCATTTAAATATGAGTATGCAGTAGCATGGATTGTTTCTTGTGAACCGAACATCATAGCCATCTGTTTAATTTCATGTTTCGGAAACCAATCAGTAACCATATTAGTCCAATAATCGGAAACTGCACATTCAGTTTGAGCAAAACCAAGTAGAATATTCCCCACTAAGTTTTTCTCAGCAGGTGTTAATCTTTCATTCCAATCCTTAACATCACCTTGCATTGGGATTTCTGTGTGTAACCAAAATGCTTGTGCTTGTTTCAACCAACCTTCTGTATAGTAGATTGGATATTCGAAAGGTTTGAAAGGAATTCTTTCGGTGAATAATTTGCTCATAGTAATTTAATTATTTTGATTCTTCTACTGAAGCTTTTCTATAATCGGTTACTAATTTTTTAACTTCACCAATTGCTTTTCTTGCTCTTGATTTAGCTGCTTTTGAACCACCATTGTGTTCTGTTTCGAATTGAACGAATAAATCTTTAATCTGTTCAAATAATTCTTGTGAATTTGCCATAAAATATTTAATTATTAATTGTTTTGAAGTGACCAATCAGTTGGTCGTGTTTATAATTATAGTATATATTAAAAAACGAAATGATTTTTTTCATAATTTTTTTATCTTTTTGATTTTGTTATACTAAGTTATTCTTTTTTAATGTGTGTTATAATTGTTTGATACACTTATCTAGTATATTTTCATCAGAGGTGGAATTAATATCAATTCCAAATTTACCTGTATAATCACAAGCCAATTCACTCCATGTAGATAATGATGTTTTAAATAATTCTCTAGTATTAGATAAACAATAAAGGTCTAAAAAGTTCTTTGTATGTAATTCTAATGGAATTTCCCAACCAGATAATAAATCGTAAAATTGATTTTTAAAAATCAAATTATCAGGATATCTATCAATCCATCTTTGAAAATAATTATGATGTAAATCATGAGAAATATAAAATTTTTGATATGGACTTTTTTCTAATATCAAATCCATCTTCTCAAAATAAACCTCATCTTTAATAAAATCAAATTGATAAAATTTCCAAGCTGGCATATCTTTAACTTTTAATCTAATATACTCAGAAAGTATATCATGATTCCAACCTTCAAATAAATTTAAATCAATTGAATTTCCATTATTTATTTTTACACCCCTACCTCTTCTAATATGAATTCCAATACTATGTTTAATAACATCTCTTATATCTTTATTTATATCCGTATGTTTAAACTCTAAGTTACTAATAAATCTTTTTGTATAGTTGGGTAAGAAATCAGAAATTTGCCTTTGTGTAAAATCTGTATAATAATTTTTATCTTCCAATTTTAACTTACCATCTACAATATCTTGAATCATTTCATCAGTAATTGGTAAATATTCATCAAAGTTAATTGTATCTGTATTTAATACTGTTGTGTTTTCTAATTCAAAACAGTTATTAGTTTCAGGATTTTGTTGAATATCAATAATAACTTCAAATTTATCATCGTGTATATGATTTATAATTTTTAGTAATTCCCAACACAATAAACGATTACATAATCCAGTATCATTTAATTGGTCTTCTCCATAGATTTCATCTAATGGTCTAAAAATTCCTCTATTATTTAAATCTACAACTACTAATTTCATTATCCCATATTTTCTACATATTTTTTATGTAGGAGTTTTTTAGTTTCTAATTGTCCACTTGCAGATTGTTTTGTTGCAATTACACCATCAGGTGAATTAGTTTCATATACTTCAATGTAACCTGTATTGGTATTCATTTTACAAGGAAAAGTAATTCCATCAGGTCCAAATCTGTTTTTCATAATGTGAGCTCTTGCAGTATCATTTAATTTATCTTTTGATTTTCTACTCCAACTCATAATGAAATCAGCATTCATTACTTTAGCATAAGAATCTGCAATCTTATCTGCCTCGATAACTTCGGAATCAATTGCTGAACGGTTGGTCTGAGATGCAGTCCAAATTGGAATTTCCAATTCGCCACTCATTCCACGAAGGTCAATATAAACCCCTCCTTGTTCCGCATAAGTAGAGTCTGACTTATTCGAATGGGAGAGTAGAAGGTCAGCATAATCTACAATGATAACATCGGGTTTGTTATCTAACGTAACCATTTTCTCTATATGTTGCTGTAACTTTTTTACCGAAACACCCTTTGGAGGAAAGTACTTAATAAGTAGTTTTCCTTTCAAGTTAGAGATTTTGCTTTTCACTTCTTCTTTCTTTTCCTTCAATTCTGTGGAAGGTATTTGTGTAAACACAGTATCATATCTGGCACCAACGTAGTGCTCTGATAATTCCATTGTGTAATGTACTACACTCAAACCTCTCCGAACAGCTTCTGCACCGATAGCGGTGAGAATCCATGTTTTTCCTACACCCGAAGGTGCTACAACTACTCCAAGTTCACCAGGTCCTAATCCACCATCCATTAAATCGTTTATAGGATTCCATTTAGTTGGAACAGTTGTTCTATTTAGTTCTTCAGCTCTTAAGTCGAAATCTTCAATATAATCCATACCTAAGTTGGTTTCAGTACCAACTTTCATAGCCGAATCTACTAAATCTTTGATTCTATCATAAGAACCTGCTTGTAGTAAATCTACCGATTGTAAAATTACTCCTTTTAAATTTTGATTTATACAAAAGTTTTTAAACTCATCTTTTATATAATCTAAATCTACATTACCAATATTAGTAAAGACATGTCGTAGTTGTTCTACAACTGTCTTTTTAAGAATCTCGTTATCTACTTTTGATAACTGAGATTTAAATACATCTAAGGTAGGTGGTTTTCTATATTCACTATGATATGCTAAAATTTCAGATATAATCCACTTATTCGCATCGTTCTCAAAGAACTTAGCGGTAGTTATTTCTGAAATAGTATCTAGGAATTTACCATCAACCAAAAGAGAGGATACAACCTTTGATTGAAAAGATTGTCCATATTTTGATAATGTATCTGTTTGTTGTTCTTGCATTGACTCTTTTTAAAACTTATACAAATATACGAAATTTATTTTTAATATCCAAATTAATCAGTAATTAAATTTCCAAATGTTATTTTTAACCAATCATTTATATCACCAAAACTACCCAATGATTTATATTTTAGTAATATTTTCATAAAATCCATTTTATTTAATGGTTCAATTGGTTCGTTAAACCTATCTAAAGTTTTCATTTTAATTTGGCCCGAAATATCAACATCATCTAATTGCATTAAATCTTCATTAAGTAAGATTTGTCTTTTAGATTTAAGTATATCTTTGTATATTTTTATTTTTCCTTTTGTTTCCTCTACTTTTACCTCAGCAAGTTCTAATAAATCATCTACTGATAATTTTTTTTCTTCAGTAATTTCAGGAAATCTTTTTACTAGGGTTTTAATACCACACCCATATACACCAGGTATGTTATCGGATTTATCCCCATCTAATACTCTATATAATAAAAGATTTTTGGATTCTATTCCATATTCTTCTTTTACTAGTTTCGTATTGTACATTTTCTTTTTAGTAGGTGACCAAACGATGGTTTTGTTATTAACCAATTGAAGGAAATCCTTATCAGTTGACATAATCACCGCTTGTTCATCTTCTTTTAGAATATTTGTGGTTATATAAGCCATGATATCATCGGCTTCAACACCATCATATATCATACTTGTAAGAGGTAACCCATCTAACATTTCGTTTAACCAAACGAATTGTCTTTTCATAGATTCTCTTTCATCCTCATCGTTCATCAAATCAGCATACTGTCTGTTTACTCTGAGTTTGTTTTTATCTCTCTGTGCTTTATAACCACTAAATACTTTTTTTCTTCTCTTTGAACCACCCTGTCCATCAAACACTACAACAACACGAGATGGTTGAGTTTGCCTAATTGCATAACCAATAGATTTTAGAGCTCCTGTTACACCACCGATATGGTCTCCATCCTCATTCATAGTGGGGATAGATGACCAACATCTTATAAATGTATTTAACCCATCAATAATTAATACACGAGAATTCTTGTGCCTATTGATATTATTTTCTCTATCAGTTTCAACCGAATCTAAAATGTTCTTGTAAAGTTTTTTCATTATAATACAGTTTTTCCGTCAAAGTAAGTTTGTAATGCTCCTATTCTATCATCTGCATCTACTAATTTAATCAGAGCTTCCTCTGCATTTTTGTAGAAATCTTCAGTAGAATGGTCACCTATACCAACTGCCTTATTACCTAGAAGTTCTAATGAAAGTAGAGCTTTAGCCTTATCAGCTTTAGCACTACTCATTAACATTTCATATAATTTACTATCCATAATTTTACTCGTTTATACCAGCACCTTTGGTATCTATTTCCATAGCATCGATATCTAAAGTATCAGATTTATATTGTAAGATTGTTTCTTCACATATCTTTTTGTAAATCTGTTCTCTGAGCTCAGTATTCTCACCCATCAAAGGAATAAAATCTTTTGATTGAAATTTGAATTCTTCACCAGTTTCAGTATCAACATATGCATACCATGCACCAGCTTGTTTTACTAGTTTGTTTTCTTTCATAACAGATAACCATGAACCATAGTTATCAATCCCTCTGTCAAAGTAGATTTCAAAATCAGCCGCTCTTAGAGGTGGGCCCATTCTGTTTTTTACAACTTGACAACGTACTTTCATACCCACTGTCTTATCCTTACCATTTACCTTCATCTTGATTTGTCCCATATTCTTCAACCTTAATCTTACAGATGCATGGAAAGCAAGAGCTTTACCACCACTTGTAGTCCAAGGGTCTCCGAACATAGCATTCATCTTCTGTCTAAGTTGGTTAGTGAATACCAATGAGATTTTCTGTCTACCAATCATATTGGTAATCTTTCTCATTGCCTTCGAGATAATAATAGCTTTATCAGTAGCATATCCATCTTTCTTGTAATCTGCCGCTAATTCATTAGTGGTAGAAGCAGCCGCAACTGAATCTACTACTATTGTTACTATTTTATCTTTGGAAGTTTCTCTAACTTTACTAATGATAGTTTCTGTGAAATCAAAGATTTGTTCAACCGAATCTGCGGTAACATAAAGAAGTTTAGAGACGTCAACACCGATTGCCTCTAAAAATTCTCTACTTACTGCGGTTTCTGTATCAATAAGAACAGCAACACCACCTTGTTTCTGTGTTTCCGCAAGGAGGTGTGCTGATACTAATGATTTTCCTGATTGTTCTAATCCTGTGATTTCAGTTATTCTACCAACAGGTAAACCACCATAAGGACGATTGGAGACAGCCACATCCAACATTGCACATCCTGTCGATATCCACCCATCTACATTTGTAGGAGCTTCATCATCATTAAGAAAAAATGCTACTTTGGAATCTTTCGATTGTTTGTTTAGTTCACCCGCCAGAATATCTGCCAAGTCAAGCTCTTTTACTGCTTTCTTTTTCGCCATTAAATTGGTTTTTAGTTGTTAAATAAGTCATCAAATGCAGCTGCTACATCATCTGTTTTCTTTGTAGATTCTGTTGCAGTTGGTTGAGCAACTGGTGTCGATTGTACTGGTTTACTTTGTGATAAAGTAGACTGAGATACAGTTTCTTTTTCACCTTCTCCACTTGGATTTAACCAACCTTCTAATACTGATTTTAATTCATCATAAGATAATTCAGAATATAAATCTGTAATTTCAGTTTGTGATTCCAAGAATTGAGTTACTTTCGCTTCATCTTCAGTAAGATTCGATGCATTTGGTTTTACTCTAATAGTAGTAGTTGGATAAGTAGTTCCAGCTTCTTCTGCTGATTTATACTCGATTGTTAAATCTCTACCACTTGTTGGGTCTGTAATATCACCATAGTCTGGGTCAGCAATGTAACCTAAGATTTCTTGATATACAGTTTTACCGAATCCCCAAAATCTAACTCCTTCACCTTCTTCTCCTCTTACTATAACAGGAACAAAAGTTCTCAACTTAGGCTCCATAGCCTTCGCTGCTTTCCAATCTTCTTTATCTCCCATTCTTTTTAGTTTATCCGCAAACTCTACAATAGGGTCTGGTCTACCAAATGATTGTGGTGATAAATAAGTTTTGTTGTTAATGTTGTAGTGAAAGTACAATTCGATGAATGGATTATCTTTTTCGAATTGGTAAGGAACGATTCTCACTTGGTGTTTACCAGGTGTTGGTTTCCATAATGAGTCTGATTTCCTTTGTGTGTTTTGTAGTTTGTTCAGTCTACCTCTGATTGCGTTAATGTCTAAAGCCATGATTTTTACCTTTTAGTGTTAATTATTAATTGTTTAAGTTTAAGTTTTGAGTGCTAAACTAGTAACACTCGGTGTATATATAAATATAAAGAAATCACGAAAACCACCGAATTTTTATGATTACTTATTAACATTTTACTTAGCCCATTTCCCACTTGAAACGAGTTGAGCAATAATTCCATAAACTGATAAATCTTGGAATGTATCTTCACATGATTCACCTATATTATCTTGTTTACCCAATACAACTAATTGCTTTAACCTTTGAATTTTATCGTTCATTCTAAACCAAAGACCTGTAAGAGAAACTTTTTTATCAGCTTCTGTTTCTAAATTAGAACCAACAGAAATATTATCTGGTCCATAGTTGGATTGTTTCAAACAAAATAATTCATATTGTGTGAACATGATTCTTTTAAATTCTGCCGTCATTTCAGGCCATTGTTTTTCCATCTCCTCAACCACTTTTGGGTTATCGTACTGTAAAACCTCATCATATTGTGGTTCTACTTTTATTGGATTGAATTTGTGTTTTTTACTACTAGTACTTAGTATTTTGTTTCCTGCCATTTATTTAAATTTTAATTTTGTTATACAAATATACGAAATTTATTTGAATTATCCAAATAATTTCCAATTTTTTTCTTCATTATATGCCTGAACCTCGTATGGATGATTACCATAGTGGTATCCCATATCATAATATCTCTTAAACCAAGAGGGAGATTGTAGGTAATGTTGGTACTCATGAACTAAAGTTTGAATGATGTGTTCTCTACTTTCCATATTAGGGTAGTAGATAACAATACTATTATCAGTTCTATCGAACTCAGCATGACACCCATCTTCTTCACCTTGAGATTCCGATTCACCACTATATCTAGCATAGATGTTGTAATGAGTTTCTACATAAGGAGTACATTCTGGTATAAATTTAGAGTAACCATAATGTTTTTCTATCTTCGGATAAACTTCGTTGATTATTTTTTGGACTTGTTGTTCGGTCATATCTTTCTTATTTACTATGTAAATATACGAAAAATATTTGAACTATCCAAGCAAAAAGTGAATTATTTTTTGTTAAATTCTATTACCTCGAAGATTCGTGTAGAAATTTTCTTAGTTCCTTCTACATTGGTAACGATAATTGAGTTTTTGAATTTACCCCAATCGATTGCGAATTTTTTATCTAATACACCACCGTTTTCTTCTTTAACTAATTCGTTAAGTGCATTGATTGTATAAAGAGTATTGGACTGTTTCTTTCTATGAACTAATATAGTATCATCTAAAGGTCTGTCTGGTCTAAATGATGTATCTATATTATATGTAATAAAGAGTTCTTCTAAACTACCCTTATTTTGAAGAACGTAAATATAGTTATAGACAATATGGTATGTCTCTCTAATTGATTGTAGAGATTCTTGAAGTTTTTCTTTGGTTGTAAATGTACATAATAACTGTGTTTGCATAAACTACGAATATAAATCGATTAGATGATTTAACACATATAAATATTAAAAATTAAATGGAAGATGTTAAAATATTAACAATTCGTAATGTACCTCTAATTAGAGTTATACATGGGGGGATATGATATTAATTCTCTCCATAAATAGCTACTAAGCCATTCAACTCTTTTTGTCTATTTTCTCTTTTCTTACCTTGTATATTTGGGTCTGCTAGTTGAACCTTTAATATTTCAATTCTTTTAGTATCTAATTGTTTGTTCATTTCTTTTCTTGCTTCATCAATCACTTCTTCTTGATTTTTATCATCTTCCAATGAACTACCAAAGTAATCAAATTTTTTAAACTCTTCAATGAGATATTCGTGGTCTTGTCCTTTACTTCTTCTTTTTGCACCACCCCTACTTCTACCAGCTTGTACATATACGGTTAAAGTTTTACTGAAAGGTTCTTGTTTGAAATCAATATCTTCTTTATTATCAGGTAACTCTACTCCCTTTTCTTTCCAAAATGACTTTACTTTATCATAATACTGTGGGTCTGCTGGAATTCCCTTTGATGGGTCTCCTCCTTCTAATTCAGTAATTGTTTTGGCATCAGGATGATAAAAATTATGAGCTTTCATCATTGCATTAGTTTCAGTACTATCCGCATTTCTAATATCATATTCATTATATGGTGGATTATCTCCTCTACTAACTTTATCAGAATGATGTTTTCTAATTAATTTTTTTCTTAACGTTTTATACTCATTCTGTAATTTCTTTTCCTCAGGATTCTCTGCTAACTTTCTTCTAATTGAATTTAATAAATCATTATCAATTAAATCACTCTTGAATTGATTTACAGGACCTGACATTAAATCCATATTAGTATCAGGGTCATCATACTTAGCTTGTAATGGCTCTAAATCCTTTACAATATTTTGTTCTCTTTCACTTAGTTCTTCTTTTCTCTTCTTCATTATCTCTTGTAATGAATTTCCATCAGCTGGTTTTTTAGCCTTAAGAGATAATCCTTCGTACTTACCGGATTCTACAATATCAGATTCTGCAGTTGTAAATGGCAATCTATGGTCTGGTTCCATATGACTTAGAGGTAATGGATTACCTGTTACAGGACTTTTACAATCATTTTTCAAATATAATCTTAGAATCTTTTTTGCTCTTATATATCCTGGTGAACTTTTATCAATACCAGGATAACCCTCATCACCTTTTTTAAGTTTAGTAACTTTAGTTAAGTGTCTTGGTACTGCTCCTCCTGCAGAGAATTTTTTTAATAATTTACCAAAATCAGATGCTTCTAATTTTTCTTCGAAATAATCCATTGCAGTATCAACTTCTTCATCAGTAACATTTCTCTGAATGATAGATGGATGTACATATGTTTCTTCATTGAATTCCTCACCTTTTTCAAGTGCCTCTTTTCTTCTTCTATCTTGAGCCATTCGTTTTTCAGTAAATTCTTTCAAATCCTTAACATCTTGTACTGATGGTGAGTTTGAACCTCCACCAGTTTTCAATCTAACTTTATCGTAATTTTTTTCAATAAATTTTAAGTTATTAGATAACTTTTCATTTATTTTTATTATCCTTTCAGTACTTCGTTTACTACCAACTTCAAAAGTAGATGTATCTGGTTTGGGTTCTTTTTTATCCGATTTATCTTCTTTTTCTTTTTGGATTTTATCCGATATTTCTTTTTCTTTTTTTACTTTTTGTTGATATGATTTAGATTTTAAAGATGTACCTAATTCTTTTTCTTCTTCTCCACCTTCTTCACCTTCCCCATCTTTTTGAGGAATATATTTACCACTTGGAGTTTTAGTAAACTTAGGCCCTTCAAATCCTTTAGGGTCTGATTTCCACTTATTGTAATCTTGAGCTTTTACATATCCACTACCACCAGTATTTGTGAACTTTTTATCTTCTGATGAATCTTCTTCACCATCTTTTTCAGTAAGAAATTCAAAGATAGTTTGTTTTATATCATACTCACCCCATTCTGAGAGAATTTCAGACATGATTGATTGATGTTCCTTATTTTCTATATTAGGAATTCCTACTCTATATGAGAGTTCTCTTACTAACTTATCTATGATTTGTTTATAATCCATCTATACTATAAATATTAAGGTGCTGAGTTTCTATAAGTATTACTTTGTTGTTGCTCTACGACCAGATGGTGTTGAACATTCTACTTCATATTCTTCCCAACCTAAAGTTGGATTTTCATTTGGAAATACAAACTTTTTACAAGTATTATC